>Ga0302319_10026594_pt1 | contig 10180 bp, 4 predicted proteins | sample Bog_T0_2_FD_203319 | JGI IMG/M metagenome (GOLD analysis project Ga0302319, IMG submission 203319) | Peat permafrost microbial communities from Stordalen Mire near Abisko, Sweden - Bog_T0_2 | ecosystem: Environmental > Terrestrial > Soil > Wetlands > Peat | place: Sweden: Abisko, Stordalen Mire...
GTCGACGAGAAGTTCCGGCCTCAGGTAACCAGCAGTACGAGCCCTACTGAGCTGTTCAAGATCCTGAGAGGGATGATCGAGCCACTGGCTGATGCTCACACAGGGATCGACGCGAATGGTGTCCCCCGGGGGCGGTTCGATGGCTACCGATCCAACACCGAGCCTGAGCAGGGCAATCGAGGTGGCAGAGCTCGCGAAATCATCCAGCAGAGATACGCCCGCGGAAAACTTCGGGACTATTGCCATGAGTTCGAACTCGGATCGAAGCCACGGACAAATTTACATTTCGGCTTAGTTGGCGATTCGATCGGCTATCTCCGCATTGACTGGTTCCCGCGACACTGCGGAAGCGCACTGGATCAGATTTTCGGAGAGGCAGCCGAATTCAAGGGGCTGATAATCGACGAGAGGCTGAATACCGGGGGCTACGACGCGTTCGGCATCGCCCTGGCCTCGCGACTCACGAATCACGAGTATCTGGCGTATTCCAAGGTAGCCCGCAACGATGTCAAAGATGCTGGTCATCGGACAGCACCGCAGCCTGTGATGGTTCGCGCCAGTTCGCGGCCCGGCTTCACTGGCCAAGTGATTTTGCTGATCGGCCCGGACAGCGTAAGCGAGGCTGAGGTTTTTGCGATGTCGCTGTTCGGTCGGCAGCCAAGAGTCACGATGGTTGGGGACAACACGCAGGGAGTCTTTTCCGATGTTATGGAGCGAACCCTCCCTAACGGCTGGCATTTCCGCCTGCCGAACGAAATCTATTTCGCGGAGGATGGGCGCTCGTTCGATGCTGTCGGTGTGCCGCCAGACGTTCGTGTGCCAGTCTTTTCTGAGCAGGATCTGAGGAATGGCCGCGACAGCGCACTGGAAAAGGCTATTGAGCTACTTGGACGAGCCAAGAGATAGTACGCTTCGTCCGCGCCAGATGCAACCGCACACGCCGCGTCGGGTGCACGGCGGAAACGTGATTTAGATCAGGCGACAGATGGAGGGTGGGCAGAATGGGTTCATATCTGACAGTGTAATATACTGTCAGATATAAGGAGGCCCTGAATGCCCGCATCCCTCGCCGAACTCGAAGCTCAGCGCGAGCGTCTGAAGCTGCAACTCTCCGGTCTGGGTGATTTGCGCCCGGGAAGTCTGGTGGAGCGTTTCCGCAAGTGCGGCAAACCGAACTGCCATTGCGCCCGGCCTGGCGAGCCGGGTCATGGCCCCTCGTGGTCGCTCACTCACGATGTGAAAGGCAAGACGGCGACGAAGATTATTCCGAAGGCGTTCGTGCCGCAGACGCGTGAGCACATTGCGGAGTATCAACGTCTGCGTCATATCACCAGTGAACTGGTGACAGTGAACGAACAGATCTGCGAGGCCCGGATCGAGAGCGGAGAAACGGAGGACGGTTTAAAAAAAAACGCCGCTCGACGCACAACTGGCTCGCGACGTCGCCGCTGAACTGGATACACTGCTGGGCTCCGGCGTTTCCGAAGGCATAGATTTTGAAGCAATCGAAACCGCTGCGCGGCGGCAGGTTCTGGGTCTGGCCGCACGGGCTGTCGAACAGCGTCTCAACGCCGACACTTCGGATCATTCGGGGTCGTCTCTATCCTGCAAATGCGGCCAGCCCGCTCGATATGCCGGACGTCGGAGCAAGGTTTTTCACAGCATACTGGGCGACCTCAAACTGGAACGGGCCTACTATCATTGCCTGTATTGCGGCTGCGGATTCTGTCCACGCGACCGGCAGCTTGGCATGGAGAAGACCTGCTTTTCTCCCGCTGTTGTGCGCATGATCGGAACAGTGGGGTCGATGGTCAGTTTTGAGGAAGGCAGCCAGTTGTTGCGGGAACTGGCTGGCATCGGCATCCACTCCAGTCAGGTGGAGCGCGGCGCAGAAGCGCTCGGCGACGAAATCGCCTCCGATGAGAGGCTCCACGCCGGGCCTTGGGGGAAAGAGCTTTTGCCGCCCACGCTCTATCTGGGCCTCGACGGCACGGCCATTCCGATGCGGCCCGAAGAACTGGCCGGGCGTGCGGGAAAGCAGCCCGACGGTTCCGCCAAAACCCGCGAGGTGAAACTCTGCGCCGTCTGGAGCGCCGAGGCGCGCGACAGCGAAGGAATGCCTATGCGTGACGAGGGCTCCGTCTCTTACTCGGCAGCTATCGAGAGCGCGGCCATGCCGGATACAGCCGAACATCGATCCGCTTTCGCCGAACGCGTATTACGGGAGGCGAGCCGACGCCGCTTCTGCGAAGCGCAACGAACAGTCGTTGTGGCCGATGGAGCGCCCTGGATTTGGAATATCACTCAGGAACTGTTCCCAGGCGTGATCCAGATCGTCGACCGATTTCACGTAAAGCAGACACTGCATCGAACAGCCCAGTCCATCTTTGGCTCAACCGAGCAGGCCAAACAATGGGCAACAGCGCGTTGCGACGAACTGGACGACGGCAAACTACTGGCTATTGTCCGCGCGCTCCGTCCTCATGCCGCCGACTGCGCCGATGCTGCCCGGTGCAGACTTTACATCTATCGCAATCGTCACCGAATGCGGTATCCGCAGTTCCACAAACAGGGTCTCTGCACTTCATCCGGTGTCCTCGAAGCCGGCTGCAAAGTCGCCATCGGAACCCGCCTCAAACGCACCGGCATGCATTGGACTCTGAATGGCGCCAACAACATCATCGCGCTGCGCTGCTGCCGCCTCAGCGGACGCTTTGAAGACTTTTGGGAACGCCGAAACGACCCTATCGCCGCTTGACTTCCACTTTTACGCCGTGCACCCAGGTAGATCTGGTGAAAGTGGGCTGACTTCCCGCACCATCCGAGACCAAGGTGTGACAGCGGACTTCGGGGACACAACAATAACGCGTCACCCTCTGAGCAGCGCGACCCGGCTTACCGGGTCGGCTGCGCAACGTTAACGGTCTTCGCGGGGTCTTCGAGATCCTTTGATTTCAGCCCATCGGGAGTTGGAATCGCAGTGTTATCCCAACCGCCGCCCAACGCCAGAATCAGGTTGATCGATGCGCTCATGCGCTGCTGCAGCAGGGTCACGGCAGTACGCTCATCGCTGAGCGCAATGGTTTGGGTCGTGATCACGTTCAGGTATGAATCGGTACCCGCCTTGTAACGCTCCATTTCGAGGTCGAGCGAAAGCTTGGCGGCTTCGACGGCCTTAGCCTGAATGGAGGCTTCTTCCGCCAGGGTGCGCAGCGTCGAAAGGTTGTCTTCCACCTGCTGGAAGGCGCTCAGAACGGTCTGCCGGTAAGAATCCGCCGTGGCATCGTAGGTAGCCTGCGCCTGTCGCAGCGTGGCCTTGCGTTTCCCCGCATCGAATATAGTCTGGGCCAGCACGGGACCGGCTGTCCAGACGCGGCTGCCCCAGGTGAGCAGGTTGAGCAAACTACCCGCGGACAAGCCCGCAGTCCCGCCCAGTGTCAGAGAGGGATACCATGCGGTCTTGGCGAGTCCGATACCCACGTTGGCGATCGCCACGTTGCGCTCCGCGGAGGCGATATCCGGTCGCCGTTCCAGCAGCGCAGACGGAACGCCCACGGGAATCGTGGGTGGCAACCCATCGGCGATCTTGCCGGGTGGAATGGAAAAATCGGCCGGTGCCTGTCCGGTAAGGACCGCAATGGCGTGCTCGAATTCGTGGCGCTGGATACCCAGGTCGACAGCCTGAGCCTGCGTCCCGTAGAGCTGCGTTTGTGCCAGATAGACGTCGGATTTCGCGGCGACACCACCGTTGAAGCGATTGTTGGTGAGTTCGAGGTACTGCTGGTAGATCTTGATGTTGTCGTTCAGCAGGCTCAACTGCATGTCGTTATCGAGAATTGTGAAGTAGTCGATTGCAAGCGTGGCCTGGAGGCTGAGACGAAGATTTTCGAGCGTCGCGGCGCTGAGCTGAGCCGAAAAATTGGCGCTATCCACGGCGAGACCCACGCGATTCCAGAGATCCGGAACCCAGGAGGCGCTGAAAGGCGTCTGGAAGTTGGCGCTGGAGCCGTGCCCGGGCGCGCCGCCGGCGTTCGGACCGCGGTCGCTCTGCGTGATGGACGGACCGGCGGTGACCGTCGGATAATAGCCCGTGCGGCTGATCGCGATCAGGGCAATCGATTCGCGGAACTGCGCTTCGAGCTGTTTGACGTTGTAGTTGGAGACGCTGATTTTCTCTTCGAGCGCGTTGAGTTGCGGATCGCCGTAGATCTCCCACCACTTGCCTTTGAGAGAGGCGTCGCCCGGGGTTGCGGTCTTCCACTGCTCGCTGCCCGCGAGTTCCTTGTAGGCGGCGGGCGCCGGCATTGCAGGACGCTGGTACTTCGCTGTCACGGCGCAGGAAGAACAAAAGATCGAAATGAGAACTGCCAGATAAGATCGGCGCATTATGGTTTAGTCTGCACTCCCCGCCAGTCCGCCGGGAACGAGAATCGACGGCCTGTATTTCCCGGGCTTCCGGCTGAACCGGACCCGCAGATTATCGAGGGAGAGATAAATCACGGGGGTGGTAAAAAGGGTCAACATCTGGCTGACCACCAGGCCGCCTACGATGGCGTATCCCAGCGGGCGGCGCAATTCCGAACCGGTTCCCGTGCGCAGCATGAGGGGCAAGCCTCCCAGCAGCGCGCAGCAGGTAGTCATCATGATCGGCCGGAAACGCAGCAGGCATGCCTGGTAGATAGCGTCACGCGGATTCATACCTTCGTTGCGTTCGGCCGCCAGAGCGAAATCGATCATCATGATCGCGTTCTTCTTGACGATGCCGATCAGCAGAATGATGCCGATCATCGCTATAATCGTCAACTCCGTCCGGAATAAGACCAGCGCAATCAGCGCGCCGACGCCGGCCGAAGGCAGCGTCGAAATGATAGTCAGCGGATGCACCAGACTCTCATAAAGGATGCCGAGAACGATATAAACCGCCAGCAGCGCAGTCAGAATCAATACCGGTTGATTGTCGATGGAGTCCTGAAACGCCTGTGCCGTACCGGCAAACTTTCCGGTAATGGTAGCGGGCACGCCCATCTCGATTTCGGCCTTGTTGATCGCGAGGACGGCATCGCTGAGAGCGACGCCCTCGGGCAGGTTAAACGAAATCGTGGTAGCGGGGAACTGCCCCTGGTGCGGCAGCGAGAGCGGCGTCAGCCCCTCGTTGAAATACGTAAAGGTCGAAAGCGGAATCGAAACACCTTTGGGCGTCTGGATATAGACTTTGTTCAGCACGTCCGGACTCTGCCACCATTTTTGCTGGAGAGCCTCCACTACATGATACTGATTGATCGTCTTGTACATCGTGGAGACCTGGCGCTGCCCGAACGCATCGTTCAGGGCGCTGTCCACGGCCTGCGCGGTCAAGCCGAGCCGGGATGCTGTATCGCGATCGATCACGACGTTCGACGAAAGACCGGAATTCTGCTGGTCGGAACTTACGTCCACCAGTTCCGGCAGGCGCATCAGGCGCTGGAGAACTTTTGGTCCCCACTCGGCGAGTTGCGACAGTTCCTGGGTCTGCAGCGTGTACTGGTATTGCGCGTTGGCCTGCCTGCCGCCGATTCGGATATCCTGCGCCGACTGGAGAAAGAGCGTGGCCCCCGGCATACCGGAGGTCTTGCGGCGAATGCGGGCGATCACTTCATCGGCGCTCACCTTGCGTTCTTCGAGTGGTTTCAGTTCGAGAAACACCATGCCGGAATTTCCGCCGCGCCCGCCCGCGCCGGCTGCCGCATCCACTGTTCTGACGGCCGGATCGGTTCGAATCTGTTCTTCGAAATACTGAATTTTTTCGGACAGCGCGGCAAATGAGATGTGTTGCTGGCCCTGAATCTGACCCTGCATGCGGCCCGTATCCTGCTGCGGAAAGAAGCCCTTCGGAACTTTGATGTAGAGATATACGTTGATACCGACCGTAATCAACATCACGACCATGGTGAGGACGGTATGGTTGAGAACCACTCGCAGCGCCGATCCATAGGAAGAAATAATCCACTGAAAGAACGCTTCGCTCCATCGGTACAGCCGTCCGTGATTGTGTTCCACCTTAAGCAGCCGCGAACACATCATCGGGGTCACGGTCAGGGACACGATCATCGAGATGAAAATCGCCACGCTGAGAACCACGGCAAATTCGCGGAAGAGGCGTCCCACGATGCCGCCCATCATCAGAATGGGAATAAACACGGCAATCAGCGAAACGCTCATGGAGAGCACCGTGAAGCCGATTTCCTTGGCGCCCTTGAGCGCCGCTTCCATGGGTTCCACGCCCATTTCGATGTACCGCGTGATATTTTCGATGACGACGATGGCATCGTCCACCACGAAACCGGTGGCAATGGTCAGCGCCATCAGCGACAGATTGTCCAGCGTGTAGTCGAGCAGGTACATCGCTCCGAACGTTCCGATGAGCGAAACCGGGACCGAAATACTGGGGATCAGCGTCGCCCAGCCGTTTCGCAGAAACGCGAAAACCACCAGAACCACCAGACCCATGGATATCGCCATGGTAATCTGCGCTTCTTTGACCGAAGCCCGGATCGTTCCCGTGCGGTCGTTGTCCACCGAAAGATGGATAGTCGGCGCCAGCGACGCCTGGAACTGCGGCAGGAGAGCCTTTACGCGATCCACAGTCTCGATGATGTTGGCATTCGGCTGTCGGCTGATGGACATCAGAATAGCCGGCTTGCCGTCCGCGATTCCGATATTGCGGACATCCTCCACCGAGTCGATGACGTTGCCGAGATCCGACAGGCGCACCGGCGAATTGTTCCGGTAAACCACGATCAGATCCTTGTAATCCTTCGCCGAGAGGAGTTGGTCCGTCGTCGAGAGCGGGATCGTCATATTCGGGGTTGAGAGTTCGCCCTTCGCGGTATTGGCGTTGGCTCCGGCAAGGAAGCTGCCGATTTCGTCAAGACCCACGTTGTAGTCGGAAACGGGCTGAGGATTCAGTTCCACGCGCACCGCTGGCAGCGAACTGCCGAAGACCTGCACCTGGCCTACGCCCTGCACCTGAGCCAGCTTCTGGGCGAACACGGAAGAGGCGATATCGTACAACTGCGACCGCGGCACCACGTCCGACTGCATCGACATGACGACAATAGGCGCATCCGCGGGATTGATTTTCCGGTAGGTCGGATTGATCGGCAGGTTAGCCGGCAGGTTGGGCGCGGCGGCGTTAATGGCAGCCTGCACATCGCGCGCGGCGGCGTTAATATCGCGACTGAGGTCGAACTGGAGCGTAACGTTGGCCGACCCGGTGGAACTGTTCGACGTCATCTCCGTCACGCCGGCAATGCGCGTGAACATTTTTTCGAGCGGAGTTGCCACGGAAGCGGCCATGACCTCCGGGCTGCCGCCCGGCAAACCAGCCTGTACGCTGATCGTCGGAAAATCAACCTGCGGAAGCGGCGAAACGGGCAGCAGGGTATACGCGATGGCCCCGGCCAACCCCATGGCAATGGTCAGTAGCGTGGTCGCAACCGGCCGATGGATAAAAGGAGTCGAAATACTCAACCGGACACCTCCAGCGGGGGTAAATGGCCGGATGGGTGCGCTGGCGCCGAACTCGTTTTGCGACTGGCGAACCAGGTCGCGATCCTGCCGAACCACAGATAAATGACCGGAGTAGTGAAGAGAGTCAGCACCTGGCTGACCACGAGTCCGCCGATGATAGTAATACCCAACGGGCGACGGAGTTCGGAACCGACGCCACTGCCAAAGGCCAGCGGGACCGCGCCCAGCAGCGCCGCCATGGTGGTCATCATGATGGGACGGAAGCGAAGGAGGCAGGCCTGGTAGATGGCCTCTTCGGGAGTCTTCCCCTCATGGCGCTCGGCTTCAAGCGCGAAATCGATCATCATGATGGCGTTTTTCTTTACGATACCGATCAGAAGAATGATGCCGATGAGTCCTATGACGTCAAGATCTTCCTTGAACAGGATCAGAGCCGCGATGGCGCCGACGCCGGCCGAAGGCAAGGTCGAAAGGATCGTAACCGGGTGGATGTAGCTTTCGTACAACACGCCCAGCACGATGTAGACCGTCACGATGGCGGCGAGGATGAGGATTGGCTCGTTCTCGATCGAAGATTCAAACGCCCGCGCCGTGCCCTGGAAAGTGGGCTCGATGCTGGCCGGCATTCCGAGATCTTTTACGGAGGCGCGGATTTTATCGACGGCTGTACCGAGGGAAGCCCCCGGCGCGAGGTTAAACGAGAGCGTCACCACGGGGAACTGACCCTGGTGGTTGATGGAAGTGGGTACAGTGACGGTGCGCATCCGGGTGAATGTGCTCAGGGGGGCGTTCGGCACGGACGCGGCTCCCGTCAACGCCGTATTCGTTCCGGCGAGCGCGACCGTCGACGCGAGGTTCGCGGAAGCCGAGCCGACCTGCACGTAGAGTTGCTTGAGCGAACTGGAGTCCAGTTGCCATTTAGGAGCGGCCTCCAGGATCACGTGGAACTGATTCGACTGCGTGAAAATAGTGGAGACTTGGCGCTGGCCAAAGGCATCGTAGAGGGTGTCGTCGATGTTCTGGGGCGTGATGCCGAAGCGGCCTGCCGTATCGCGGTCGATGACAAGCTGGATGCCAACGCCGCCATTTTGCTGGTCGGTGGCGACATCGCGCAGTTCGGGAATCTGCTTCAGGCGATCCACAAGTTGCGGGATCCAGGTATCGAGCACATCTTTGTTCGGTGCATCGAGCGAATACTGATACTGCGTCTTGCTGATGCGGTCTTCCACCGTGAGATCCTGCACCGGCTGCATGAAGAGCTGGATGCCCGGCACCTGCGCCAGTTTGGGCTGCAGACGGCGGATCACATCGACAGCGGAGCCGTCGCGTTCTTCCAGCGGTTTCAGGGTGATCTGGATGCGCCCGTTGTTGGGCGAAGTATTCGTGCCATCCACTCCGATGAACGAAGTAAGATTCTCGACCGCCGGATCCTCGCGGATAACGGTGACCAGGCGCTGCTGCAGGGTCGCCATGTTCTCGAAGGACACAGTTTCGGGAGCTTCCGAAATACCCAGAATCACGCCCGTATCCTGAACGGGGAAGAAGCCCTTGGGAACGATGTCGTAGAGATAAATCGTGAGCACGAGCGTGGCCACGGCAACCATCAGGGTAATGAACTGATGCCGCAGCACGACGCGGACCGCCTTGCCATACTGCTCGATGGTCTTAACGAAGCACCATTCCGAGGCCTTATAGAACCAGCCCTGGTCGCTTTCAGGATGGTGGCGCAGGATTCTCGCAGCCATCATAGGCGTCAGGGTCAGCGAAACGAAAGCGGAGAACAGAATGGTGACCGCGAGCGTGACTGCGAATTCGCGGAACAGGCGACCGACGATATCAGCCATGAACAGCAGCGGGATCAGCACGGCGATCAGAGATACGGTGAGCGAAATGATGGTGAAGCCGATTTCACCCGAACCCTTTAGGGCCGCCGCCATGGGTGTCTCGCCCATCTCGATATAGCGGGAAATGTTCTCGATCATCACGATGGCGTCGTCGACGACGAAACCGGTCGAGATGGTGAGCGCCATGAGCGACAGATTGTCGAGACTATAGCCGAGAAGATACATAACCCCGAAAGTACCGATCAGGGATAAGGGCACCGCGATACTGGGGATGATGGTGGCCGAGACGCTGCGCAGGAATACGAAGATCACCATCACGACCAGGAAGACCGTAAGACATAGCTCGAATTCGACGTCCTTTACCGAAGCTCGGATGGTGGTGGTGCGGTCCGTGATGATTCTGACTTTGACGGAATCGCCTATCGAAGACTGCATCTGCGGCAGAAGCTTCGTGATCGTGTTGACCACATCGATGATGTTGGTGCCGGGCTGCCGCTGGATGTTAAGAATGATGGCCTGAGTGGTATTTACCCAGGCAGCTTGTTTCGTATTTTCCGCACCGTCGATGATTTTGGCGACGTCCCTGAGCCGGATCGGCGCGCCATTGCGATACGCGATCACGATCGGCGCATAGTCGACGGCTTTCTGAAGCTGGTCGTTGTCGTTGATCGTCCATGCCTGATCGGGGCCATCGAAACTGCCTTTGGCCGCGTTCACGGTGGCGCTCGAGAGCGCCGTGCGCAGGGTTTCGAGGCTCAACCCGTAGGATGCGAGCGCCACAGGATTGGCCTGGATGCGAACGGCGGGCCGCTGGCCGCCGCTGATGC
>Ga0302319_10026596_pt1 | contig 10180 bp, 12 predicted proteins | sample Bog_T0_2_FD_203319 | JGI IMG/M metagenome (GOLD analysis project Ga0302319, IMG submission 203319) | Peat permafrost microbial communities from Stordalen Mire near Abisko, Sweden - Bog_T0_2 | ecosystem: Environmental > Terrestrial > Soil > Wetlands > Peat | place: Sweden: Abisko, Stordalen Mire...
CAGGGTCTTTAAATAATGAGGCAGTCCGCGGACCACATCCTAGTCTGTGCGGGGGTCCTCGATGGAGGGGGGCTGGTTGACGGTTTTATCGATGGAGAGGCTGACGGTGATGCGCTGGTTGGCGTCTGAATCGGCGGGGAGATTGGGGAGGGGGTCTGTGTCGGCGTAGCCGGTGACGCGGGCGATCTTGGATGGGTCCACGGCGTATTGCTCGAGCAAGCGGCGGGCCGCATTGGCGCGATCGGCGGTTAATTCCCACAACGAGTAGTTTTCATTTGGCATCACCGTGCCGGAGGCGGCGTGGCCGTCGATGGCGGTCTTGAATTTATTGTGGTCCACGATCCATGCGAGGTTCTGCATGATGAAGCGCCCCCATGGGGTGAAAGTGGCGCTGTTTTTCTGGAAGATGGGCCGCTTAGAGCGATCATAGACGGTGACTCTGAGGCCGTCTGAAGTGACGGCGACATCGACGGGTTGATCCTCCTGAAGGACGTCGGAGACGTTGAGCATCTTGTTGAGCTCCTTAGCGAGGGCGTTGAGGAAGGCGAGGTTGGCGGCGGAGGCGGTCTGGCCGTCCTTGTCCTTGCCCTGTGAGCCGCCGTCCTTGCCGCGCATGACGCCGACGGATGAATCCGTGAGGGCATTGAAGGGCTGCTTAAAGTAGTCCGAGGTGGCGATGAGTATCTCCTTATCCTGGGCGCTGATCCAGAGGACCATGAAAAGGGCCATCATGGCGGTGACGAAATCCGCGTAGGCGACCTTCCATGCTCCGCCGTGGTGGGCTTCCTTTTTCTTGGCCATGTTACTTAGCGCCTCCGGAGGTGAGGGCCTTGAGCATCTTCTCGAGTTCCTCCGCCTCCGGCTGAACGGCGGGGTCCAGGCAGCGGCGGGCGACCTCGACGGCCATGATGGGGGCGAGGCCATTCGCGAAACCAGCGAGGCCTTTCAAGATGCTGCTGAAGTACATCATGTCCGCGGTGTTGTTCGTCTTGATGCGGTAGGTAAGGGGGTTTACGAAGCCGTACGCGCCGAGAATGCCAAGGAAAGTGCCGGTCAAGGCGGCGGCGACGTGCTCGCCGACGGCGGCGGGGCCGGCGGAGATGGCGGCCATTGTGTTAATGATGCCGAGAACGGCGGCGATGATGCCGATGCCGGGAAGGGAATCGCCAATGAGCTGGAGGATGTGGATGGGGGCCTCCGCCTCCTCCTCCTTGGCATCGAGCTCCGAGCGCATGAGGCCCTCGAGCTGCTCCGGCTTGATGCGGCCATCGATCAGGGGCTTGAGAGAATTGCAGAGGAATGAGACGCGCTCGTGATCGCCGGTGAATGAGCCGTATTTTTTAAAGAGGGGGCTCTTGAGAGGCTCGAGGACGTGGTCCTCGAGGGCGATGAGGCCGTTGCGCCGTGCGAGGACGAAAATCTCGTAAAGGAGTTTCAGGAGGTCGATGTAATCGCCCTTCTTTGCGCCGCCGCCTTTCATGGCGCCGAGAGTCTTGGCGCCGATGGCCTTGATGGTCTCCATGGGGGCGGAGATCACGAGGACGCCGATGGCGATGCCGCCAATGACGACGAACTCCGAGAGATGCATGAGGACGAGGGGCTGGCCGCCCGCCATCATGAAACCGCCGAGGGTTGCGCCCAGGACGATAACGAAGCCGATGATCAGCAGCATCGCGGTGAGGCCTCGGGTTTGAGGATTCTCTGAACGAAAGCGCGAAGGCTGAGGACGGCCTGGGTGTGGATCTGGGAGATGCGTCCCTCCGTGAGGTTAAAGGCGGCGGCGATCTCCGAGAGGCGGAGGTCCTCGAAGTAATACATGGCGAGGATCTTCCTGGGCATCTCCGGGAGGTCCTGGATGCGCTGGATGACGAGCTGGAGCATCTCCTTCTTATCCAGGGCATCGCTGGCGGACTGCTGGGAGTCATCCGGGATGATCTCGTGGAGGCGGATGTCCTCCGAGCTGTCCGCGAAGGCGTCTCCATCAAGGGGCAGGAAGCTGACCGGGGTGGCGGCCTCGAGCATCTCCTCGTACTCGCGCTCGGTTATGCCAAGCTCGATGCAAATCTCCTCCGGGGTGCAGGGCTGCTGTGTGCGCTGCTCGATGGTGTTGATGGCGTTGGTGAGTTTGTGGGCCTTATCGCGGGAGCCGCGGGACATGTAATCCATGCGGCGGAGCTCATCCAGGACGGCGCCGCGAATGTGCTGGGTGGCGAAGGCGGGGAAGGCGGTATTGCGGGTGGGATCGTAGCGCCTTGCGGCGGTCATGAGGCCGGTGACGCCGACGCTGTAAAGGTCCTCCATGTCCAGAGTGGAGGGGAGGGTGAGGCGGAGGCGGCTGACGACTGTCTTAACGAGGGGAAGGTGGGACTCGACGAAATCCTGATCGCCGGTGGGCCGGGCGTCCTTCTGGTAAGCGCGCCATGCGCGAGCGGCGACGGAATTACCTGCCGGAGGGGGATTTTGCACTTATTGGACCCCCGGTAATTTGGCCGCATCGGCGTTGCGGCGGGTTTTTTCCACAGCGAAATCCCTGACGCTCCATGCGAGGGCGGCGTGAAAGCCACGGAGGAGGAGGGCGCCGCAGACGCAGCCGATGGCGCCATCGCGCAATGCGATGACGACCTCATTGCCCGCGGAGATGCAACTGGCGAAGGCCAAAATGAATCCGCAAAAGCCTCCAATGAGCTGAAAATACTTCATGTGGCTACTTCAGTTTTAGCACTTCTCACACCAAGAGCGGGAAAGGTGCGGTCGAGAATCGAGTCGAAGACCTGCTCCGAGAAGTCGCCGGCGAGGTTTTGACCGGCGCTGAGGAAGAGGGGCTGAAGGGGCTGGCCGATGACGAACTCCCAGAGTTTGCCCCAATGGAGGAGCTCATCGAGGTGGGTGAAGACCACGTGCGTGGCGTCCATTTTTGCGCCAAGGGCGTAGGCGCGCTTGATGAGGGCGGCATCGTAGGCGGCGTTAACCACGAGGACGCGACCGGCGATCTGGTGGTGATCGAGGGCGGCGGAGAGCTCTGAGATGTCCTCCGGGTTATCTGTCGAGATGCCGGGGAGGTCCACGTAAAGCGCGCCGTCTGCCTCGCGCGGGACGGGGTCCTTCGATGCGCGGACGAGGGGGACGCCCATGGCATCGCAGAAGACCGAGAGGGCATCGGCGGGGTTTGGGCGGTCGAGATCGAGCTTGAGGACGCGGGCTTTGCGGTTGCGGATGAAGACGTCTGTGACGAGGCGTTTGCAAAGGGCGGTCGTCTTGCCGGCGCCGGGAGTGCCGATGAAGGCGAGGGTGCTCTCGAGAGGACGGCGGGGGGTGCGCATGTAATCGCCGCGAAGGATCACGGCGATCTCCGTGAGGGCGCCGCCGAGGGGCATCTTGACGAGACGGCGCCATGAGGCGACCGAGCGGATGCGGGCTTTCGTGGACTCGTTAAAGCCGGCGCGGTTGAGGATCTGGCCGAGCTTTTCCTCGACGGGGATTTCGACCGTTTCCTCGGCGGCATCGTCCTCCGGGGAATGGGGAGGGACGGGGCGGAGGTCGTTCATGGGCTCCTCGATCACGGGCTCGCCGGGAAGGGGGGCTGGAGCGGGGGCCTCGACCTTTGCGATCACCTCGAGCTTGGGGGCGCGGAGGAAGCGGGCGAGGCCGGCGCCTTCCACCTGGCGGACCGAGATCACGCGGGCGTTCTCGCCGAGGCGCTCGCGGAGGACGGTGACGGCTTCATCTGCGGAACTTACAATGAACTTGTAGCGGGCGTCGGCGGTGTGTTCGGGAGTGCTCATGGAGGTATGGATCAGGCTGCGGCGATTTCAGCCGGGCGCCTTGCGGCCTGCGGCATGACAATGATGGAGAAGTTTTGGATTTCCGTCTGGGAGGGTAGCTCCTGGTAGGAAAGGACGATAAGCTTGGTAAGCGAGGGCTCGAAGAAGCGCTTGAAGGCGAGGCGCAACTCCGCACTTACGATGACGACGGGACTAAGGTTTTGTTCCGTCATGTCTGTCATGCGGCGGGTAAGCTCCGTAAGGATATGCTGGGCGAGCTGGGGATCGATCATGAGGCCGACGTCGTATTGTGTGCGCTGTATCTTCGTGGCGAGGAGTTGCTCGAGGCGGGGGTCCAGGGTGATGGCCTTGATCATGCCGGGCTCCGTCTCGAACTCCGTGACGAAGTAAGTGCCGAGGCGGCGGCGGACCTGCTCTGATAAGTCATCGGGGTTCTTGGATATGGCGGCGTAATCGGCGATGCACTCCATGATGACGCCAAGGTTCTTGATGCTGATGCTTTCCTTGAGAAGGTTCTGGAGGACGCGCTGGATGATGCCGATATTGACAAGATCGGGGATGAGCTCATTGACCAGGGTGGGGTTTTTCTCCTTGAGATGATCGACGAGGGCCTGGACGTCCTGGCGGCCGAGGATGAGGTTCGAGAAGCGTTTGATGCACTCTGAGAGATGGGTGATCATCACCGAGGCGGGATCGACGACCGTGTAACCATTGACCTCGGCGGAGCGGCGCTCCTCCTCGGCGATCCATGTGGCATTGATACCGAAAACGGGCTCGACTGTCTCGACGCCGGGGAGTTTGACCGGGCTATTGGTGACATTCATGGCGAGCCAGCGATTGGACAGAATCTGGCCGCGGGCGACTTGTTTATTCCGGAGGAGGAAGCGGTATTCGTTTGGCTCGAGCTCGATGTTATCGCGAATGGCGATGGGCGGGACGATCATGCCCATCTCGCGGGCAAAGGTCTTGCGGACGCCGGTGACGCGATCGAGTAGGTCGCCACCCTGTTTTTTCTCCGCGAGCTTGAGGAGGCCGTGGCCGAGCTCGATGGAGAAGGTGTCTATGTCGATGAGTTTCTCGAATTCCGGGGCGACGGGCTTGGGTTTCTCGGCGGCGGCGGCGGCAGCGGCGGCGAGCTTGCCCCTGGGGGAGAGTTCCTCGGCGGCGGGGGCGGCAGCCTCGGCGGCGGCGCGGGCTTTCTTTAACTTAAAGGCGGTATAAGCGGCGAGGGAGCCCAGAATGAAGAAAGGGAGGATCGGCATGCCGGGAATAATGCCGAATACAAAGAGCATGGCGGAAGCAACGCCGACGGCGCGGGGATAGAGAGTAAGTTGCTTCGAGATATGGGAGCCGAGGTTGGAATCGCCGGAGGCGCGAGTAACCAAAATGCCGGCGGCAACGCTGACAATGAGTGCGGGAACCTGGGAGACGATGCCATCGCCAATGGAGAGGAGCGTGTACTTCTGGAGAGCCTCGACGACGGGCATGCCTTTTTGCAGGATGCCGATTGCGAAGCCGCCGACGATATTGATCAAAGTAATGAGGATGCCGGCGACGGCGTCCCCGCGGACGAACTTACTCGCGCCGTCCATGGCGCCGTAGAAGTCGGCTTCTGTTTGAATTTTGCGGCGGCGCCTGGAGGCGGTGGCCTCGTCAATGATGCCGGCATTCATCTCGGCATCGATGGCCATTTGCTTGCCTGGCATGGCATCGAGAGTAAAGCGGGCGGCGACCTCCGCGATGCGGCCCGCGCCTTTAGTGATAACCATGAAGTTAATCACGATAAGGATAAGGAAGACCACGGCGCCGACGACGTAATTGCCACGGACTACGAAGTGGCCGAATGCGTCAATGATATTGCCGGCATGGCCCTCGACAAGAATGAGGCGGGTGGAGGCGACGTTAAGCGAAAGGCGGTAGAGCGTGACGGCGAGAAGCAAAGTGGGGAAGCCAGAGAACTCCGGGGGGTCCTTGACATAGATGATGATGAGCAACATCAGGAGGGACATGCCGATGCTGGCGGCGAGAAGCAGGTCCAGCATCATGGACGGGACGGGAAGGACGAGCAAAACCACCGTGCCGAAGAGAGCGAATACAAAGATCAGGTCGCCTTTTTTGAGGGCGTCGATCGCTGCCTTGGGAGTTAGTTTGAAGGATGCCATAGGTTACTGCGCTTCGCGCCGGGCACGCAATTGGTGGAAGTAATAGCGGTGAGTCTTGTAAACGAAGGCGAGTATCTCGGCGACGGCCCTGTAGAGTTCCGAGGGGATGGGTTTGCCGACCTTGCCGTACTTGAAGAGCATGCGGGCGACGGGCTTGTTCTCGACCATGGGGACATCGTGCCGGGCGGCGATCTCCTTGATGCGCAGCGCGAAGAGGCGCTCGCCTTTTGCAAGGACGACGGGGGCCTTGTCCACGCCGCGCTGGTATTTCAAGGCGATGGCGAAATGGGTGGGATTGGTTATTACGACGTCGGCGTTGGGGACCGACTTGATCATCTGGGATTGCAAGCGGCGGCGGGCCATGTTGCGGCGGATGCCGCGCATGCGGGGATCGCCTTCCATCTGGCGGAACTCGTCCTTTACCTCCTGGCGTGACATCTTGAGCTCACTCATCACGCGGCGCTGCTGGTAGATATAGTTAATGGCGGCGATGCTCGCGAGGGACATGACGCAGCGGCCTATCAGCGTAGTGAAGCTCTGCTCGATGAAAGTGCCGAGCCTGCCGGCAGCGACGGGAGTGTAGAAGAGCGGGTCCGAAAGAATGCCCTTGAGGGCCTGCCAGAGGATGAAGCCGATGATCGAGACCTTGAGGCTATCGGTGGCGAGCTTGACCGAGGACTGGGGGGAGAAGATGCGCTTGAAACCATTTGCCGGATTGAGGCGGGATAACTTGAGGGTGAGTACCTTTGGCGAAAGGCGGAAGCGGCTCTGCAAGCCACCGGCCAGGACGCCGGCGAGGGCGCAGGTGACGCACATGGGAAGGACGAAGCCGAGCATCGTGGTGCCGGCGAGGAGGGTCCAATCGGAGATATTGGCCGGGCTGATGGTGTAGCGGGCGAGGCCGCCGAAGATGCCTTCCGCTACTTCGCCGACGCGGACGGCTTGTTCCTTCCCGTAGAAAGAGACCACGGAAAAGGCGGCGAGGAGGACGAAGATGACCTGGATGTCGGGGGTCTTGGCAAAATTTCCCTCTTCCGTCGCCTCACGCAATTTCTTTTCCGTGGGTAACTCGGTTTTTGAACCTTTGTCTTCGGGCATTGCGCGCGGGTTGGTGGGGTTACGGAATCATGCGGAGCATTATCTCCGGAGACTCGCGCAAATGGCTTAGCACTATCTGTGCCGTCAGCCCGAGGGTGAGACCCAACAAAGTGAGGCCGGCGAGGATCCGGACGGAAAAGCTCTCGGTAAAGACATTCATGCCCGAGGCGGCCTTGCCCAAAATGGCAAAAGTAAAAGTTACAGTGAAATTGACGGCCATCATGGGAGTGGCCATTTGGAGGGCGATGAGGAAAATATTGCCGGTCTGGACGACAAAGTATTCCGCCACGTTATTGGAAAAAGTTGGGACACCGAGGGGTGCGATCTGGAAGCTGCGCATGAAGGCAAGGACGACCGCGTGATGACAATCCGAGATAAAGAACAGGAGGATGGAGAGATAATAGAGGAGGGTGCTGACAGCGGAGGAGCTGGCCCGGGTAATGGGGTCGATCTGGGGGCTCATCGTGAGGCCCATTTCCATAGAGATCACCTGGCCGGCGAACTCGACCGCGTAGAAGATGATGCGGGCGCCGAAGCCCATCAGCAGGCCGATCAGAAGCTCATGCAACGTGACCACCAACAAGCCCCCCATGTCCGGGGGAGGGACGGGCTGGATATGGACGAAGCCGGTAGCTGAGTATGCGAGGAAGCCGGCGAGGGCGATGCGAACCTGCATGGGCACAGGGGCGGCGGAGAGACCCGGCAGCAAGGCGATAAGCCCGCCCGCGCGGATAAAGGCCATCATCCACTCGTATAGAAAGGCCATGGGTCATCTGACCATCTCAGGAAGACGGCTAAGGAATGCGGTGGTAAACTGCATCAACGTCCGCAACATCCATGGGGCGCAAAAGACGAGGACCGTGACCACGCCGACCATCTTAGGCACGAACGAGAGCGTCTGCTCCTGGATGCTTGTGACGGACTGCAGGAGGCTGACAGCGACGCCGATGGACATGGCGGCGATGAGGATGGGGCTAATCACACCCAGGGAGGTAATGACGAGGTTGTGAAGTATATCGACGGCTTGCTCTACGTTCATAATCCAAAACTTTCCACAAGGGACCGGATGACGAGGTGCCATCCGTCCACAAGGACGAAAAGAAGCAACTTGAACGGCATCGCGATCATGGTGGGGGGCATCATCATCATGCCCATCGACATGAGCGAGGAGGAGACGATGAAATCGATGATAATGAATGGGATAAAGACCAGGAAACCCATCTGGAAAGCGGTGCGGAGCTCGCTTACAATGAAGGCGGGGACTACCGTGACCATCGAGAGGTCCTCGACCCTGGTGGGGCCGGCCCCGGACAAGCCGAGAAAGAAATCGATCTCGCTGGGGCGAGTTTGCTTGAGCATGAATTGCTTAAGTGGAACCGTTGCCTTGTCATAGGCCTGGGCTGCGCTGATGGACTTGGCCATGTATGGCTGAATAGCCTCGGAATTGATCCGACTGCCGATGGGGGCCATGATGAAAATGGTCAGGAACATCGCAAGGCCAACGATGATCTGGTTTGAAGGGGAGTTTTGAACGCCGAGGGCGGTGCGGACAAAGCCGAGAACGATGACGATGCGGGTGAAGCTGGTCATCAACATCACGATGGATGGGGCCAGCGTAAGGAGCGTCATCATCGCCACGATCTGGATGGCGGTGGCTACGCTGCCCTGCTCTCCGCCGCCGCCAATGTTAATGGAAAGCGGAGGGATGCCGACGGAGGTGGACGGAGCGGCGGCCTGCTGCGCCATGGCTGAAGCGGCAAAGGAACCAAGCAGGGCGAGTATGAGGAGGAGTTTCATTCCAGCTTATCGCGAAGTTCCGTGGAGAACGTGTCATCGCCACCGCCGGCGAGAGTCGAGAGATAGTCAATCCGGCCGGGACAGACGCCGAGGAGCATCTTGCGATTCTCGTACTCGGCGACAACGAGGAATTGACGATTCCCCAGGCTGCGTGTCTCGGCGATGATGAGTTTGCGGTCCCCCTTATTGATCCTGGGGAGAGCGCCGAAGCCGGTGCGGGTGAAGTAAAGGCCGGCAATAAGCAGGCCAACGATGAGGACAAAATAGATGACGATCTGGAGCATCCCGCCGGAGGCGTGATAATCCGGCACGAGAGGAGTGGGCGTGGGAGATGCATCCGCTCCCCAAGCGGCGGAATATCCAAGGAAAAGGAATGCCGCGACTGGGGCGATGCGGAAGCGGGTCACGCCTTGTCTCCGATCAATTCCGTAATCTTAATCCCAAAGTTCTCCTCGAGAACCACCACCTCGCCGCGAGCGATCAGCTTGTCATTGACATAGAGGCCGACGGCATCGCTTGCGCGCTGATTGAGCTGGATCACGGCGCCGGGACTGAGCTCGAGGACCTCGCGCATGGGAAGCTGGCACGAGCCGAGGCGGACGGTAAGCTGGACTTTAACGTCGAGGACTATATTGAGGCGATCGTCTTGTGTGGGCGCGGGCATCTGGGTTACTCCGGGGTTGTTCTTTTGGTAAGTTGCACCGCGACGCGACCGTCCTCGACGCCCGCGGTGCCAATAAATTCAGTCGCATTGGAAAGCCTGACCTGGGTCTGGCCGATAAGATCGCGACTCATCTCGAGGACATCGCCCGGCTGGAGCTTGATAACATCGCTGACAGCCATCTGCCTGACCACCCACTCCGCGATGACCGGGACGTGGATGCCGTTGAACTGGGAGCGCCACTCGACGGCGCGGGATTTGATTTCACCGGCCTTGGGACGAGAATTGTCCATGAGTTTTATGACGGGCTCGACCATTGAGAGGGGCATGCCGATTTGCATTATCCCGGCACAATCGCCGAGTATCATTTCCGTCTGGATGACAATATGACGGGCGTCGTCCTCCGAGGTATTGATGAAGCGGGCGCTGCTATCGTGCCCAACAATGGAGGGGACGAAGCCGGCGGGGCGCTCGGGCCAATGGCGGGTGAGCTCAATAAGTATGAGTTGGGCGGTATCTTCCACCAGGGCTGTCTCGATCTCGGTGAGGTTGCGATTGGAATCCTTCAACCTGCCTTTTCCACCGAGCATCCTATCCGCGATGGAAAGGCTAAGCGGGAGGCTGATATCCAGGACGCCGATGCCCTCCAAGGAATCAACCTGAAACATGGCGAGGTAGGT
>Ga0302319_10026597_pt1 | contig 10180 bp, 11 predicted proteins | sample Bog_T0_2_FD_203319 | JGI IMG/M metagenome (GOLD analysis project Ga0302319, IMG submission 203319) | Peat permafrost microbial communities from Stordalen Mire near Abisko, Sweden - Bog_T0_2 | ecosystem: Environmental > Terrestrial > Soil > Wetlands > Peat | place: Sweden: Abisko, Stordalen Mire...
TGGTGTGATTACGGTTGTGCGCTGGAGTGCCGGCTAGGTGTTGAGGTCCACGCCGGGGACGTTCACCCAAAGCAACGCCGTGGTGCCATCTGTAAAAGTTGCGAGGACGGCGAAGATACCATCCTCGTTGTAACCCATAGCCGCGCCAAGGGAGCCGGGAGCCGGGACGAGCGCAGTGAAGGTGCGGACGGTCTTCGTCTGGCTATTGACCTGCACCGTCTGGCCGGTACGGAAGATCAACTGGAGGTAGCCGTAGCCGTTGACAGCCCAGATGCAGAGGTTGTTGCTCGCATTGACGCCATCGGTGGCATTGATCGCGAGCGTACCAACAAATATGGGACCGCATGTGTCGATTGGACCTACTTGAGTGGGGGCGGGGGTCGGGATGGGGGTCGCGGCCTTATGGAGTATGAAGGCCTCCTCGTAGTCCTCATAATAGTCATAATACTCTATGGCGGGGAGCACCAGCGAGGTGAGGCTGGCCCAATGCCCGACGGTGCCAGTGCCGGTGACGTCGGGGGCGACGGCGCCCACATTGGCAAGCAGTCTCAGTTCACCCGCGGTACCGGTATACTCGATGCCGGGGATCGGTTTCGGAAATGTGCCATCCAGCGTCACGAGGCAGGCTATGTTGCCATATTGGCCGACTACGGGATCGGAAAAGCTGGAGATGGTGACTCCGCTCCAATCGTTGCCATTGGCATCCTGCGGCACGGAATCGCCCAAACGAGCCAGGACATAGTCGCCGGCGCTGTCGTACGAATCGCCGACCACGAGCGCGATATCGTTTGAAGAAGTAACCACCGGATTGATCGCGGGAGTGGCGATGGCTTTTGATGCAAATGCCGGGGCGCCGGAGCCGGTGACGACGGTACCAGGCTTCAGATAGGCGAGAACGGCGAAGCTATCCTCATCGAGGGAGGGGAGGCCGAAGCTGGTGATTGTATACCCGTTCAGGCCGGTGATGGTACCATCGACGAAGCCTGTCTGTTGGAGAAATGTCCAATCGCCGGAGTCGTCGTCGGTCTCATAGTAATCCAAATCCGCCGGGATGACGTCAATGGCCTGGCTGCCGTCGGTAAAGGTCAGGAGCACCAGGATTTCGTCAGCATCGGAATCGTTGTCGAAAGCGCGCCAGCGGCCATCGGCCAGCGTGCCCTTGCTGCCGGTGAGGGTGGTGATGGTTTTTACGACCTTGGTGTTGTCGCCGGAGGTGAGGACCGTATCGCCGACGCGGACCAGAGGATCGACCGTGAAATTGAAGTCTGCCGTCGCCTTATGCAGGACATTGTCGTTCTCCTTATGCGCGATTCCCTCGTCGTCATAGTAATAATCGAAGGTGAATAACCCCAGCTCATTAGCGGAGGTAACCCCGGAACCCTTAAGGTCGGCAAAAAAGAATGGGATGTCATTCCCATCCATGTTGAGGAAGCTCTTGAAGGTCGTGCCCTCGGGGAGGCCATCCTGCTCGATGCCGGTCTCCGTAAAGAGCGATACTTCTTCATCAGGGTAATCGAGGTCGCCGCCGATCATCAGTTTGTTATCCGCGCTGGTGATACCGCCCAGGCCCGGGACGAAGGTGATAATGGTGGCGTACCCCGTGGGCTGCGTCATGCTGGCGATGCGCACGGCAGCGGAAAAATATTCGTAGAGGCCGCTCACGTCGAGCACCTCGGTCGCGCTGGTAATCGGAATGGGCGGACTCACGACAGCCATGAAGGGACCGACTTCCGGGGTGAAGAAATGGAGGAAGTCTGACCCGGTGGGTGCGTGGGGCTCCTGCTCACCCTTATAGGCGTCCACGTAAATATTTGGCACGGCGCCGGTCTGCGCGCGGGCCTGCATGGCGCCGGCTGCGGTAAAGATGGCGGCAATGAGGGGAACGAGCAGAGCGCGGGGTAGTGGTGTCATGGGAAAGCTTTCGTTCTGGGCTTTGATTGGAAAAAGAATCCGGCGAATGAAGGAGAAAGTCATCGCGATCTCCGGCGTACCCATACGCCGGAGCTCGGAACGGTTTTTTTGGTAGCAGGACGATGCCCTCCCACGCAACAACGAAAGCGCGTAGAATCCTGTAGGACGATGGCGTACTGGGAGGCGCGGGCGACGGGATGGGGCGGAATGGAGGGTTGACACGGGCCGCCGCTGGGACGGAGAACTGGCGTTCACTCTCAATCCCCGCCTTTCATGTCCGAATTCATTGCCCAGCATACCCTCGCCAAAGCGGCTTCCATGACGGGAAGTTCCCTGCACACGGGGGAAAAGGTGACCCTCACGCTCCGCCCGGCATCTCCAGGCACGGGCCGCAAATTCCGCCGGAGCGATCTGCCGGATGAGCCGACCATCGACGCGAAGATCGATAACGTGAAGACCGTGGAGCGGGCGACGACCATCGCCGAGGGGAATGTGAAGGTGCAGACGGTGGAGCACGTGCTCTCCGCACTCTCCGGGCTGGGGGTGGATAACGTGATCATCGAGATGAACGCGAACGAGCCGCCGATCGGCGACGGGAGCGCGGCGCCTTACGTGGAGCTGATCAAGCGGGCGGGAATTGTGCCGCAGGAGGGGCAGGCGCCGCAATTCGGCGTGCATGAGGCGGTGCATCTCGAGACGAAGACCGGGTCGCTGATGACGATCGTGCCGGATGAGAAGTTCCGGATCTCCTGCACACAGGTGGGGCCGGATGGACGCTTTACCCAATTTTACAGCGCGGAGATCACGCCGGAGATCTATGAGAAGGAGATCGCGCCGGCGCGGACGTTTGTTTACTACGAGGATGTGAAGCCGTTGATGGACAAGGGGTTGATCAAGGGAGGCTCGCTGGAGAGCGCGATTGTGATCCGCGGGGAATCGGTGCTGAGCAAGGAGCCGCTGCGGTTTCCCGATGAATTCGCGCGGCACAAGGTGCTGGATATCATCGGCGATCTGGCGCTCTTCGGGCGGCGGATCAAGGGGCATGTGATCGCGGTGAAGCCGGGCCACGGGCCGAACACGGAGCTGGCCCGGGCGATGAGCAAGCAGCTTACGAAATTAATGATGCTGGTGCCGCCTTCCATCGTGCCAAAGGGGGGCTCGGTGCTGGATGTGAATGACCTGATGCGCATCCTGCCGCACCGGTATCCCTTCCTGATGGTGGACCGGGTGGTGGCGTTCGAGGGCGATACGAAATGCACGGGGATCAAGTCGGTGACGATCAATGAGCCGTTCTTCCAGGGACACTTCCCGGGGCATCCGGTAATGCCGGGGGTGCTGCAACTGGAGGCGATGGCACAGGTGGCGAGCATCGTCCTGCTGCGGATGTCGAAGACCGCGGGGCAGATCGGCTATTTCATGAGCGCGGACGAGGTGAAATTCCGCAAACCGGTGATGCCGGGCGACACGCTTTTTATCCACGTGGAGATGCTGAAGTACCGCGGCCGGATCGCGAAGGCGATGGGACGCTGCGTGGTGAATGACGAGGTGGTCTCCGAGGCGCACATGATGTTTGGGCTGATCGACACGTGAGCGAGACAGACATCCATCCAACGGCGGTCGTGGACCCGGGAGCACGACTGGGAGCAGGCGTGAAAATCGGGCCGTATTGCGTGATCGCCGCGAATGTGGAGGTGGGCGACGGGTGCCGGCTGCAGAATCACGTGACGCTGGAAGGACCGAGCACGATCGGGGCGAAGAATGTTTTTTACGCGTATGCGTCGATCGGGCAGCAGACGCAGGATCTCAAGTATCGCGGGGAGCCGACCTACCTGAGCGTGGGCGATGGGAATACCTTCCGGGAATGTGTCACAGTGCATCGCGGAACGGCGCCGGAGTCGTACACGCGGATCGGCAACCTGGGGAATTACCTCGCGTACAGCCACGTGGCACACGATTGCACGGTGGGGGACGGGGTCATCTTTTCAAACAACGGGACCATCGCCGGGCACGTGGTGGTGGAGGATTACGCGATCATTGGCGGGCTGACGGCGGTGCATCAGGGTTGCAGGATCGGGCGGCACGCGATCACGGGCGGGTGCTCAAAGATCGTGCAGGATGTGCCGCCATTTATGATCGCGGATGGGAATCCGGCCATCGTGCGCGGGATCAACCAGGTGGGGCTGGAGCGGCACGCATTTGACCCGGAGAGCGTGCGGCGGCTGCGGGAGGCGTACCGGCTGCTCTATCGCTCGAAGTTCAATGTGAAGCAGGCGGTGGAGGAAATCCGGAATACGCTCTGGGGGACGCCGGAGATCGAACAATTGGTGGGATTTATCGAAGCGAGCGCACGCGGGATCATCCGCCGGCCGGTGAAGGGGGCGAAGGAGGAAGGGGACTGATCACGCGGTTGAATCGCGACGCTACTTATTTGATCCCCTTGGGATCGTGCGCGTTGATATAGGTAGGGGTATGGTCGTCCTGCGTGGTGTTGCTCATTGAACCATCTCAAAACAGCACTCGGAGTTGAATTTTAGTCAACGCGCAGGTTCAAGTGGGTGCTCCCGCGGCCGGTGAGAGGAATCAAGGGCGCGGATGACAAGTAGAGCGCAACCACCGGCTGAATTGGGGGGTTTGACGATATGGCAATAATCGTATATTAGAAAGCTTATGCCCTCCAAGACTCTCAGGATCGGTTGCGTCTTCCTTCTTTCGGCGATGGTGTGCAGTAATTCATTCGCAAAGAAGAAACATCATGTCGATGCGGGTGCCGACGAGACGATTGTCGAGATATCCCCAATGTCTGTGACCATCGATGCCGGGAAGGATGTGCAGGAAACCTATAGCATTACCGGCAACACGAAGGCGACGCTCAACGGCATCCCCGTGAGCGCCGGCGATCTCCGGGCCGGGATGGTGGTGAATATCTCCCTGGCGTCGGATAACCAGAGCGTGTTGACGCTCGCGGCCAAACCAGCCCCGCGGGTAACGAAGAAGCCGGTAAAACCGACCGACAACGTCTGGGTCAGCTACTGACCATCGGCCCGCACGAAGGGGCGCGATATTCAATATGGCGTTTTCTATTTTGGAGATGCTGAATATGATCCGGCCGATGAAACTGAAACTCGCGCTGGCAGTATTGTTTCTTTCATCTCTTGCGCCGTGGTGCGCGGAGGCCGCTATCAATAGCGCCCCGCCTTCGGCCCAGATTCAGCCTATCCTGGCGCCGTGTTTGGATGCCATTCTCGCGCCCTTGGAAGCCAACCCCAGGATGCCGCGTGTGCAAGTCGAGACTTTGCGGGCGAACTTCGCCGCCAGTCTGGTCACCGCCACTATCTATATGAGCGGCCTCAGGATTCAGGGAACGTGGGCCTCCGACGGGCAGCGACATTCGCACATCAAATTCAAGCACAAGGACCTGACGGGCGATTTTTCCCAAGATGGCAAGACCTTCACTACGACGAGCGGAGAGGTTTTTACGCATGCCGGCTGACACGCGCAATCGCCTTACTGAAAGTGCAGCCGGCGCCTGTTATTGATTGGATTGCGTATAACCGGCTGGCGGAGCAGGCAGATCGAGGGTCTTGCTCCATGGCTGGCAGATGACCTGATCGCGGTTGATGTCGATGATCCAGATGCCGGTGGAATCGACTTTCGTGACGATGTCGTTGAGGGATTGGTCGGGCTGGGGGGATTTGGTGTGCTCGACGGTATAGTGAATGACGCCGGCGTCGTAGGAGCACGTGCCATCAGCGGTGACATCGACGTAAGTGCGTTTCTGGCCAGTGATGAAATCGGTAAGGCCGGAGAAGATGCCGCCCTCGGGGGGGGTTGAGAGGTCGCGCATCAGGGCGCTGAAATGATGATCCGGGGTGATCTGGGTGGCGGCGTCGCCCCAGTCGTCATGGAAGGTGACGATTCCCACGACGTCCTTGAAGGAGATGGCCGGTGGGTGGTCGGGAAGCAGGCCGTAATAGAGGTCGTCCTGGTTATCCCGTGAAAGGGTGAGGGTGATATTGCCCTGCTTGAATTGGTAATCGAGCTCGCCGGAGTGATCGCCGGGGTAGATGGCGATGGTGTTATCCGCGCGGGCGTCGTAGGTGCCAGTGACGGCGGCCTTCCCGTCGATGTCCATGAGGCAATGGTTATCCGGCTGGAAGGCGATGCGCTCCGCGGCGCGGACGCCCTTGTAGTGCTCGATGAGGACGTAGGTGCCGGTGAGCCTGACGGCGCTGGCGTCCGGGTCCGCGGCGAGGGCGGCGCTCGCGCAGAGGAGGAAGGACAGGATGGCGAGGCAAAGGTGGGTCTTCATAAGCGTATCCCCGGGGGCAGGCCGGTACAACAGCCACCCGATGAAACGCAGAGAGAAACGGAAGCGTCAATGCCGGACAGATTCGGGCGGGGGATGGGACCTATGATTGCCAGGAGGGCCGCAATAGCCGCCCGTCATTGGTCCCATTCGTCCTATCCGTCCTATCCGTCCCATAGGTCTCATCTGGGACTTCGGGCGCTCAGAGCTCCGCTCCGTCCCTCGACTGCACCACATTAGCGGCTGCTCAGGCAGTTAGGGCCGCGATCTCGGCGCGGGCAGTTGCGATGGATTTTTCGCGGAGGGCGGACTGGGCGACGCCCTCGGCGCGGATGAAGGTGAGATCGGTGATGCCGATGAATCCCAGGATGGCGCTCAGGTAGGTCTCCTGATGATCGAGAAAGGCGATGGGCGTGTTCGCATAGACGCCGCCGCGGGCGGAGCCGACGATGACCTTCTTGCCGGTAGCCAGGCCGATCGCGCCATTTTCACCGTACTTGAAGGTTTTGCCGGCAACGACGATGCGGTCGATCCATGCCTTGAGGAGGCTGGGGATCGTGAAATTGTACATGGGCACGCCGAGGACGACGATGTCTGCAGCGAGGAACTCCTCGAGGGCGGCGACGCCTTCCGCAAGATCGAGGCCGGGAGCGGGCGCGGCGCCATTGAAGGCCGCGATGTGAGCAGGTGAGAGATGCTGGAGCGGCTGGGCGGCGAGGTCTCGATAGACGACTTCGATGCCAGGATGGATGCGAGTCTCGGCGGTGACGAGATCGGCGGAAAGGAGACGGCTGACGGAGTTTGCGCCGAGGATGCTTGAATCAATGTGGAGCAGGTTCATGGGATTCTGAATCGGTGTTGTTTGGCAAATAGGCCGGTCTACCCGTGGATTTCCGGGATAACCGACAGTTGTTGGTAACGGAATTTGCACAGGGCGATCAATACCGTCAACAGAAAAATCGACATATGTCGGGAAACCGAATGATGTTTGATTTGCCTCCGCTACGAGAATATCTTACCTGGTCATGACTGACGTCGCGGAACTCGATCCCCGGATCAAGCGGACCCGCCAGCTCCTCTTCAATGCGCTGGAGGAGTTGCTGGTGGAGAAGGGGTTTGACGCAATCACGATGCAGGACATCGCGGAGCGGTCCACGCTGAACCGCGGGACGATTTACGATCACTTTGCGGATAAATTCGGGCTGCTGGAGGCGATGGTGGCGGAGCGGTTCCAGGAATTGTTCTGCGCGCGGATGGGCAAGGCGGAGGGGACCTGCCTGGGGGCGATGCGGCAAATGATCCTGACCCTTTGCGATTACCTGGGCGGGCTGATGAAGTGCGCCACGGGACGCAAGCGGCCTTTTGAGCCGGTGGTGGAATCGACGGTGCGGACGATTGTCAGGAGATTCCTGCTGGAGGGCCTGTCCAAGGGGGGCAAGACGAAATCCGCTGAGGACGCCGACCTGCGGGCGACGGCGGCAAGCTGGCTGATCTGCGGAACGGTGCTGGACTGGAGCCGGGAGCAGAAGACGACGCCGGACGCTCTGGCGGACGAGGTGCTGCCGCTGGTCGCTGGGATTTTGTACCTGGCGCCGGATTCAAGCCATCCTGGAAAACCTCTTCTTCCTCCTGTCCCCGCGATGTGACGAAAGGGGCGTTGAATGGTGCAGAGGTGGATTGCGCGGTGGGATTGAGGGTGTTACGATTGAGTCGCACGCGTGAAGGCGCGCAACTTCAACCCCCGAACTGCTCTTTAATCAAATATGGCCCAAGCGATCATGGATCCGGAGGAGGTGCGGCGCTTTGCGAAGGAGCTGAAGCGCTTTAACGAGGATGTGGCGGCGCGGGCGGCGGCGCTGCAGGCGCGATTCGCGGCGGTGGGGAGCACATGGCAGGACCAGGAGCACGAGAAATTCGCGGAAGAGTTCATCACGACGATGAAGGTGCTCAAGAAGTTCGTCGAGGTCTCCGAGAAGCACACCCCTTTCCTGCTGAAGAAGGCGCAACGGATCGAGGATTACCTGGACCAGCGATAACCCGGGTATGGCCACAGTCGCGAAAGTCACGTCGGTCGAAGCGCTGGAGGCGTTCCGGGCGAGCCTGATTGTATTCCTGAACAAGGCGCACGCCTCGACAGACCAGGTGAGCGACGAAATCCGCCGCGTGCGCAGCTGGGTGCAGAACGATCAGCGGACGCATTGGGAAAACGAGATGCGGCGGCGTGCGCGGGACCTTGCGCAGGCGGAGCAGGAGATGCTGAGCGCGCGAATGACCAAGGCGCTGGACAATCTCTCCGCCCAGCAGCAGGCGGTAATCAAGGCGCGCCGCGCGCTGGAGGAGGCGCAGGAAAAGATGCGGCGGATCAAGCTCTGGATGCGCGACTTTGACGGGACGCTGGATCCGCTGGCGCGCGGGCTGAACTCGCTGCGCGGCTACCTTGACCACGATATGCCGCGGGCCATCGCCTACCTGGTCGAGATCCAAAAAATCATGGAGAGCTACCTCGAGAAGAATACGCCAGCGAAAGCCCCCGCTGCCGCGGCAGCGGTACCAGCCGGGGGACCGGCGCCGGAGGAGGTCGCATGAGCAGCGAATCCGAGGCAAGCCTCGCGGCGGCGCTTAAGAATCTGAAGATCGCGTGGGAGGAAGTGCGCGTGCATTGGCGGGATGCGAAGTGCCTTGAATTTGAAGAACGCTACCTGAAGGAGCTGCCGAGCCGGGCGACGCAGGCGGCGACAATCATGTCCGACATCGAGAAGGTATTGAAGAAGGTGAAGCATGACTGCGCCTGAGCTGAATATGCGGCGCGGCGTCGAAGCGCTGGAACGGCTGCGCCAGGCCGTAGCCGAATTCGCGAAACGCGAGGAGCGGATGACACGGGGGCTGGACGTGAGGCGATCGGGGATTGCGTGGCGCTACCAGGCTGCGATCAGCGGGGCTGATGAGGCGGAGACAACGCAACTGGCAGCGATCGAGGCGGAATGCGGCGGACGGGAGGCGCACATCCAGAAAGTGGCGGAGCGCCGCGCGGAGCGGGTGCGGCGCGCGGCGGCGATGGCGCTGCGGCAGATCCCGAGACGCGGGCGTGAGGCGCGCGGGAATTGGCTGGCCAACCTGCAAATGCAACTGGTTCACGCGGACACGGCGCGAGCGGAGGGGCTGCGGGCTGCGGAGACGGAAGCAGCGACGGTGGCGGCAAGCCTGACGGAGCAATGCGACCGGCTGGTGGCGCTGAAACGGGATGCGCGCAAGGTGCTCTCCGGTTACAAGAATTCGCTGGCGCTTCTTTCCGCCAAAGGCGCGCGTCCCGAGAACGTGCCTGCGGGCGCGGAAGGGCTGGCCCTGCTTGTGGAGACTCTGAGCGATGCGGAGGTGCGGGTGGCGGCAATGCAGGGAAGCGCGCGGGGCGGGCTGATGAAATTCCTGGGAGGCAAGGGGCAGGAGGCCGCGGCGCATGCGCTGGCGGAGGCTGTGGTGCGCGCGGAGAGCCTCTACGATGCGCTGCGCACGGATGCGGCGGGCAATTATGAAGCGGCGCAGGCTGCCATCCGGGCAGAGTATGACCGGCGGCATGCGGAGATCGCGGAGCAATGGGGGCGGGTGGACGAGGTCGAGGAGCGCACGATGACGGAGGGGCGGCGGAAGATCGAAACGCAGGGGCCGCGCGTCCTTGCGAAAATCGAGGGACGGCAAAACCGCGACGGCGCATCCGTGGCGACCGAGCGGCAACAGCGGCTGATGCAGACGCGCGATAGCATCGCGGCGGCCCGGCAGGAAGCGATCCGGAAGCACACCGCGGAGGAAGAGCAATGGCTGCGGGAGGAACAGCACGAGTGGCAGACGATGGAGCAGCAATGGGCTGCGGAGATCGTCCCCATCTATGCGGAGCTGCGGCGGATGCAGGCGACGGGCGACGCGCTTTTCCCGGAATGGAATGCCGATTGGATCGAGGCATGGACGCCG
>Ga0302319_10026601_pt1 | contig 10179 bp, 7 predicted proteins | sample Bog_T0_2_FD_203319 | JGI IMG/M metagenome (GOLD analysis project Ga0302319, IMG submission 203319) | Peat permafrost microbial communities from Stordalen Mire near Abisko, Sweden - Bog_T0_2 | ecosystem: Environmental > Terrestrial > Soil > Wetlands > Peat | place: Sweden: Abisko, Stordalen Mire...
GCGAACTCTTGCAACAGCCAGGTTTTGCCGACCTGTCGCGCACCGCGCACTACGAGGGGCTTTCGCGCTCCATCGTTCTTCCATGCAACAAGGCGGTCAAGTGCACGTCGCTTCACGCTTACACAATAGCGGTAAACCACATAATACGGACGATTTTGGTGTAAAATTACACATGTTTCGTATGATTATTGTGTAAGACGACACGTTTTCGTGCATCTTCGTGCCTTGGGCACTTGGTCGTCGTTTCGACAAACGTCAAATAGTTCCCGGACCGTCGATTGATTCGTACACCGAAATAACGGGCGCACCCGTCACGCCAATAGAACCCATGACGTCGCCAATTTTAGGGTTGGCGGCAAAGAAACTGTGAAACTGATCGGCGTTCTCCCACTCATCGATGACCATGAGATCGTTTTCACCCGCAACGAACCGATGGCTAATGACGCCCTGGCCCTTGGTGCTCGCGGACGTATCTTCAAAAAATGATGCGTTGGCGTGCAGACCCGCAATGGCTTTTGCCACATCGGCCACTGGAAATTTCAACGTGACAACGACGCTCATATTGGCGCTCCTTCAATTAAACAATTGCCTTCTCCAAGGCGTATTCGGCACACTTCAACTGGCGACGAGCATTCTCTAGGAGAAATCCCACTGTCTATCCGCCGCCAGCGATGTGCGCTACCACGAGATACACACAGGTAGCGAGCAGTCCCAAGTCCAAAAGACGACCCGCCCACTTCACCACTTCACGTCGTTGTTTACTTTCACCACTCTTTGTAAGCGCCGCTTCTAGGAGATCCGAGGTCGCTTCACCTTGGCGCTCGGCCAACTGCTCGTCTTGTCGTTCTTCGTGCGCGGCTCGTGAACGGCCTTCATTCGCACCGTCGTCAAGGGCGGGGTCGCCTTCAAAGAGCTCAATGGCCCAGAAAATCAACACCGGTAACGGCAAGACAACGAAACCCACTTCTTCCACGAGATGACTATTGGGAATGACGTGATCAAGCAGTCGGCTGATCAAAATGCCGGCAATGATGATCACGGTCCACATCAAAACGCCCTTGGGTCGCCACTTCGCCAGGGTGGCACTCTTTGGCAATTTGTCGGCAACGAGCCATCCTGCGAGCGGCGTAAAAAACAACACCGCACCGAGATAGAGCGCCCAGGTGGAACCCAGAAAGGCAATGGCAATAAAAATGAACACCGAAACTTGCAGCAAAAGCGATAAGGCTATTTGGCGAGTACTCGACGCTAAGGCTCCCTCGTGTTTTACCGCGCCAATTCGCTTGGGATAAAAGTGCGCCGCGAAGGTTTCAACCACGATCCGCGTCGCCACAAAGCCAAGAGCCCACAGCGCAATCACGTTCACGTCGCGCACGATCGGTAATTCCACGCCCGCAAGACCCGAAAGAGAACCCACCATTTTTTCGCAGACCCACGCCCCAAAGAGTCCGCTAATAAGAAGGTCAGAAAACCGCTCCCACAGTCCTTCACGGTCCAGCGTGACGCGACGTCGCAAGGGACGAAGGGCCGCAGCCGCGAGTGGCACCGCAAACCAAACAAGCGCAAGACCCATGGCCAAACGCACTTCGTTCGCCGATCCCAGGTGGCCAGCAAACAACGCGCCAACAATAAACGACATTCCCGCGAGAAAACCCAACGTTGAGTCAAATACCCCAACGCCGAGAACAAGAAGAAAGAGTCCCAGCGACGGTGGCGTGGCGTACCAGCCAGTGCTCGACGACACCAAAAGCCCAATGGCAACGGCAAAAGAGCAAAGAAGCAACCAAGCACTGCCAAACATGGCGCGGAGATAGTCACCATCGACCAGCACACGTCCCACGACTGGCGAAAATTTCGCCAGTCGGTGCGGTAGGTGCTTCGAGAGTCGGTCGAGCAAACCCGTACCGGGCCAGCGCCAGGTGCGGAATTTTTCTTCGCGATCTTCTTCAATCTCTACTTCTTCGCGGTTTAGTTCAATGTCCGAAAGTGTCGAACCACCAAACCCCCCACCCAGACCAGATCCCACGGCCGCCAACGCGGCGACACCGCCGGCGGTGGTGACGAGCACCGCACTGCGATGAACCGTGGGAACGTACTGGATGTCGTTCTTAAGTGGGCCCGGCGGTACGTAGCCCACGGCTCCCAAGCGCCCACCCGGAGCAACCGTGAAGGTTTTTACTTGGTGATACGTCGTGCCGTTAGCGGACGTTGAGGTGACAGCAATATGATGAACGCCCACTGGCAAATTGCTGGGAAGACCTTCGACCAAATTGAACGTTCCTCCCGGCCCGACGCTCGAACTCGCGAGCTGCGTTGGCGAAGAGTGCGCGACAATTGTCACCGTGGCACCGGGTTCGAGGCCCGAACCCTGCACCAACACCTGCGTCTGGCTAATGGGTGCTCCAGGAGGCGACAAGAACACCACGACGACCGTCGGCGTTACTGGCGTTGTGGCCAGCGTGGTGCTCGTTGACGTTGTGGTGGACGGCGTGGTCGTTGTTGTTGTCGACGTACTCGTTGTAGTCGTGGTTGTTGTGGTTGTTACGGGCCCGGCGACGACACTGAAACTTTGCGGCGAGCCCTGCGAACTCGCGTCATTGGCGCTGGCCGCAACCTGCGCTTCGAGCGTGCAGGTACCAACGCCAACAAATTGCACGCTCAGTCCACCAGCCGAACACACGCTCGGCGTGAGCGTAGTAACCGAGGCGCTACCCGTGCTCGTGGTCGAGACATTCGCGCCAAAAGAGCCACCCGTAAAGGGCTGCGATGGCAGATTCGTGATCACCGGCGCCGCGGGAACGATTTTTCCAATTGCGAAACTCTGTGGCGTACCAGTGGCACCGGCGTAGTTTTTCCCCGACGACACAGCGGCCGTTAGCGTGCACGTCCCGGCGCCAACAAATGACACCGCGAGCCCACTGGCACTGCAGGTGGCGGGCGTCTGTGACGTTACCGAGGTCGTGCCGTCGCCGTTGGTATCGATGGTCGCTGCAAAATTCCCGCCAAAAAGAGCATTCGAGGGCAGATCGGAAATGACTGGCACGTTTGGTGCCTTTTGCGTCACGGCAAAACCCTGGGACGGTCCGGTGCTGGGAAGAAAGTCGGCGCCCTGCGTGACGGTAGCAACCAATATGCAACTACCGGCGCCGACGTAACTGACGTTGAGTCCGCTCGTGGTACACACACTCGGTGTGTTCGAGGTCACGCTCGCTACACCGTCGCTGTTCGTCGAAACGGTTGCCGTGAAGGTGCCGCCGAAGGTCGCCGCGGAAGGAATATTGCTAATCGTCGGCGTCACCGCGGGCGCCTTCGACACGGAAAAACTCTGCGCCGTGCCGTCAGCGGAAAGATAGTTATTTCCACTAGCCACGTGCGCCTCGAGTGTGCAGGTTCCCGCGCCAATAAAGGACACCGAAAGACCCGTGGCGCTACAGACGCCACTCGTAAGTGAGGTCACGGTCTTTGTTCCGTCACCGTTCGTGGTCACAACAGCAGTAAGAGAACCGCCGTAGACCGCGCCATTAGGCACGTTAGAGATCGTCGGTGCGGTCGGCGCGACTTTGCCAACGGTGAAACTCTGGGCCTGTCCGTCAGCGGCGTTGTAATTCGTACCGGTACCAACGTGCGCTGTGAGCGTGCACTGTCCGGAAGCAATAAAACTCACCGTGAGATTGTCGCTGCCGACGGTGCAGACCGACGGTGTGGTTGACGTTACCGATGTTGCACCGTCGCCGTTCGTAGTGACGGTCGATTGAAAACTCCCCTGTACCAAAGCATTCGACGGAATGTTCGATATCGAGGGCGTACTGGCCGTGGCGCTGTGCACCGTGATGGCTTGTTGCGTACCGTCCGCCGCGGCGTAAATGGCGCCCGTCGCAACGTGTGCCGTGAGATCACACGCCCCAACACCAACAAACGTGACTGTCAGTCCATCATTGCCGACCGTACACACGCTGCTCGTCGACGACGTAACTGAAGGCGTGCCGTCACCGTTCGTCGACAACGACGCCGTGAAACTGTCCCCGTAGCTATTGCTCGAAGGGATATTCGAAATAGTGGGCGTCGAAGCAAAACCCATCGGGCACTGGAACGCTTGATCCACCTGGCTCAACGTGGGATTATCAACCAACACATTGAGATCCACGTCGTCGCCGTTTTGATAGGTGTTATTGGTCGTAAAGAGCGTGCCGGCGTAACCGTCGCCGAGATAAAACAGGTAGCCGGTGCCCGACCAGACAAACTGTCCCGTCGTGTCCATGACGCGATCAACCGAACCATTGGCGTAGTACAGATTCAGTTTGAAATTCCCGCCGCCGAGGTTAATGAAGCCAAAGTAATTTCCGTTCGATTCGTCCGATGCCCCGAGCCGGTCGTACGCATACGGGTTCACCGTTGTTGTGTACACCGGATAGTTGAGGGACGAAAGGTGCAGCGTTTCGCTCGGGATTGATCCCGTGTTGTAGAACTGCGTGTCGTACACGTTCGAGGGAGTGAACAGACAGGTGGTGGGATCGTCGCCCACGTTAAACGGCGGCGAAGACGCCTCGTATTCGAACGCTCCCGCGTCGCAGGCCGATCCCGAACCAGGACGCGCGTTACCAAGTTCGTCTGTGTCAAGAACACAATGGAGTGACGGCACTTCTTGATACGCGGCACTGCCGGTTCCGATGGCCAAAGACTTTGGACCAGTAGAACCGTTTAGGGCGAGCGTTGACGCAAGGTTGATGGCGGCATTGTTCACGGCATTTGTTCCGCTCGAGCTGAGTCCGCAGGAGTCGTCGGCTTCGACCGAGTAACCGTTATCGGTAATGGTTCCCGAATTCGCGCAGCTCAACGAACTCGAAAGTATCGAATTGGAAATGGACAACGTGCCCGTATTACTGATTTCGTCACCGCTATTCGTTGACGAAGCACTGTCACTCGCGAAGGTGTCGTTCACGAGCGTCGCGGTGCCGTTGTTTTGTAGTGCGCCGCCGTTTTCTGCGGTGTTGCCAAAGAACGTGTCGTTTTCCAACGTGATTGTTCCCGCGTTGAAGACACCGCCGCCTTGGGCACCGTGACCAAGGTCGTTCGTGGTGTTATTTGAAAAAGTGTCATTTTCAAGATTGGCGGTCGCACCCAGCACGTTGTAGAGGCCGCCGCCGAATTGCGCCGAATTATTAATGAGTGCGTCGTGCCCCATGGTGAGCGTGCTGTCATTAAAGACGCCACCGCCGTCACCGTAAATCGAGGCGGTGCCCGCAAAGTCACCGCCCTCAATCGTCATGCCATCAATCGAGACGTTGCCTCCGAGCATCGTCAGCGCGCTTTCGGACGTGGTCGTCGTTCCCTGCAGAAACGTGGTCGAGGCGCTATCGCCCACAATATTTATTGATCGCGAATTGGAAAGGGTGAACGAGTCATTCTCGACGTACGTGCCGCTCGCAACGTGCACCGTCGTGGTGGTATTTGTGCTCGCGATGGCTGCGTTCAACGCCTCTTGCAACGTGGCGCACGCGTTGGTGCCTTGCTGTGTGCAGCCGCTGGTTTGGGTACCGACGGTGCTCGCGTAGAAATCCGATGCCGGCCCCGCACTGGCGGGCAGGGAAGAAAACTGCAATGAAGCTACGAAAAGAAGCGCCAAACTGGCGAGCAGCGTAACGCTTACTCGCTGCGGGGACATGGTTGGTCTGACTCGTCGCACGATGTTCCTACGAACGCCCCGTTGCCAGTGGCCGAGTCAAAACGAAAGCAAGAAAACGCGCACCATTCTTTGTTGGTGCGAGTAACACCATCTGATTATGGTTCGCCACGTTTTTATGATGCTCCGACAAACAGGGGTGGCGTAAATTGTCCACGTCGACTCCCCCCGTCTCCACAGACGCCACCGGACCAGTCAATGCAACGTAGCACCGGCTTCTCGTTCTTAACAAGAAGAAAACACACCACGAGACGTCTGGCGCGGCTGGCGTCGCCGCGGCATCAAGGACATCGCCCACTGGGACAGCTTTGAGAAAAGGCGAAATTTTTGACGTTGCGCCAATTTCCAACGTCGCAACCGCGTTACTACAGTTAGCAAAACGCTGAAGGGGCAATTCATGATTCAGAAACAACATCGACACGACTGGAGCATCGGGATTACCAGTGTCGCGGTCGTCGTGGCCGCCCTGGTCGGAAAATCCGAATTCGTAGCGTTCCACGAGTCGCAATTTCGAAAGGATCTCGTTGGATGGATTGGCGCCGTCGTTATTGTGGTCGCCGGAGTTTTGGCCACTCGTCGACTCGCGAACGGCTTAGGTGGCGTATTGGCGCGAAGTTCCATTGGCGCGGCTGGCTCGGGCGCCGGACTTCGACTGTTGCTCTTAATCGTTGGCTACTTGATTGTTATTTTTTCAGTCTTTGCCGTTCTTGGCGTGTCGCTCACGCATTTGCTGCTCGGAGCGGGCCTCGCCGGCATCATTTTGGGTATCGCTGCTCAACAGAGTCTCGGCAATATTTTTGCTTCCTTGGTATTGCTCGTTGCACGACCGTTTGTGGTGGGTGATCGCATTCGCATACGGTCCGGTGTACTCGCCGGACCGCTTGATGCCACGGTGCTCGCCATTGACCTCGCCTACGTGACGGTGCAAACAGACGACGGCGTCTTGAAAATTCCCAACGCGGTCATGCTGGGCAGTGGCATTGGCAAACCAAACGCCGACACTCCTCCTGCAACCTCGTAGCCAACGTTGTCGTATGCGTAACATCGCGCATCACTGGAGGCCGAGGATTGGGTGAGAGGAGCCTCCAGTGATGCGCGAGATTATTGACGCGACTTACTTACAGATAGGGATTATCCGAAAGTGGTCGCGACATCGCCGTTGAAGCAAACGCACTCGGTACCGGGTACTCACCGAGGACGAATCGCAAGATGGCAACGTGCTGCATCTCCACTGGTTGAATCGAAGCGGCCGTTGCTTTGGCGGCACTGCTCGTGACTACCGAGAGTCCCTCCAAGTACGTGGCAGCCGCCACGCCCTCCAAGAGCAACGCGAGCTCGGCGAGGCCGGCAATCGTGGTGACCTTGGCAAAGGCGTTGTTGACCGTCACGAGTTCTTTGGGATCAGGTTTCGTGACTTTGGCGTACCCGGCGCTTTTCAACGTCGAATTCCAGACGTCGGCGTGATCAGCGTGTTGGGCCATGGCCGTCGTGGCAAACGTCGCCACCGCCGGTGGCACCGTGCCGAGTTTGCCCGCCGTTGCTGCCTTCAGTCCCGCCGAGTACGTGTACACCGCGAGGTTTTCAAGACTCGCCGCGAGCGCCGCGACACGAACGTCAATTGGTGCGCTCTTCGACGATGCCGCAGCAGCGATGCCAGGCGTGTGCATTTCCACGCCCGCCACCGCGACACCTACGGCCGCGAGCCCACCAAAAGCCAACAGACGTCGTCGACTGAATTCGCTGGACAGCGCCTGCGTGGCCACACCGCTTACTTCTTGCCAGTTGGCCACGGCTTCTCGTGACACTGACTTCGTGCCTTCGTGAGCGTCGATCATGTCCGAGGTCAGCGAGGAGAGTTCCTTTTCGCTTATTTCGAGTGGTGACCTTCTCACGTCATGAATGTTTTTCTTGAACGGCATATCAGTTCACAGCTCCTTCGGTAGCGGGACGGGCTTGGGCAATGGAAAAGAACGGCTGGGGAAAACCCACGCTGCCGGCGACACTCGGCAACGAAGCAAGCGGCGGTGGAAGCGTGATCATCGACGCGTCACCCGCACCAATGAGGGCCTGCACGGCGAGCAAAATCGCCACGTGTTGTGCTTCGACGCCCATGATGGATGCGGTGAGTGACTTGCTCGCCGGATCCTTCAACGTCGCCACGTACTTTACGTAGGTCGCGGCCGCGCCATTTTCCAATTCGAGCGCGAGCGCCACCACCGCGGACGGCGTCGTGAGCTTGGGCTTCGCTGCGTTCACGACTTTCAACAACACTGGGTCGGGATTGTTCTGCGGCTTTCCCTTCAGTCGGCGAAGCGCGGCGTTGAACGTCTGCGCGTGCTCTAAGTGTTGGGTCTTGGTCTGCGTGACGAACGCCTTCACGACGGGGATGGCACTCGAGCCACCAATGAAGGGAAGGGTGAGGGCCACGCCGTAGGTCGCCACGGCCAGGTTCTCGAGCGACGCCTGCGTCTGGAGAATCTGAATATCCGTTGGCGTTCCCGCCGACGCCGCACTGGCACTCAGCGCCACGAGGCCAGCCGCCATAGCGCCGGCAACGCCCGCGCTGGCGAGCATCGAGGAGCTCGACGTTGCTTCGTCTCGCTCGGTGATGCTGGCACGAAGAGCCGCGGCGTGATCGGCCGCTTCGTCGGGGTCAACCGAATGCTGGTCGTCGTGTCGTTCGACGAGTTCGTCGAGTACGACGTTCGTCTGTCGCATTGCGTCGCGGTGAAGGTCCGTGGACTCTTCTAGCAGCGCACGCTGCGACCGATCGGGTTGATTTCTTGTCACAAATGCCTCCTTGGGTCGGTTGATACGTTGACACCACTACGGAGGAAGCGAGCTGCTTGGATGACAAAACGTCGAATTCGTAAAAGTGCCAGAAAACAGCCATAAAACGAGAGACAAGTCACCATTAGGATTTGGAAAAATCTTCATCCAATCATGACCTTGGTGCCGTAGTACTACTGACGTGGAACCATCCCTCGAGAACCAGAGCGACGCCAGTTTGGTGATTGCGGTCGCGAAGTCCGACCAACGCGCCCTTGAAGAGATCTATCGTCGCCACAGCGGCGTCGTCTACGGACTCGCGAACCGACTGCTTCGCAACCAGGCCCCGGCCGAAGAGGTAACGCAAGAAATCTTCGTTCGGCTTTGGAACGAGCCCTCGCGCTACGACCCCGAACGCGGATCATTGCGTTCATTCCTTTGTGCGCAGGCCCACAGCCGCACCATTGATTACTTGCGGGCGGAGACCGCGCGACGAAGGCGACACGATTTGGACGCTGCCACACCGAGCGGTCCGCGCTACGACGTTGAAGCAGAAGTCGTCAACATGCTGGCGGCCGAGACTGTGCGTGTCGTGGTGGCACAACTTCCCGCGAACGAGCGTCGCGCCATTGAACTCGCTTACTTTCAGGGCATGACGTATCGCGAGGTGGCTGAATTCCTTGACGAACCCGAGGGCACGATTAAGAGTCGCATTCGAAACGGCCTGTCAACACTGCACCTACAGCTCGCTCGTGCGGGCTTCACGAGAAACGAGGTCGGCCAATGACGCACGACGAAGTTCGCTCACTCCTTGGCGCCTACGCACTCGACGCCGTTGATCCGCGCGAGCAAGAGGAGATCGCCCGACACGTCGAACTGTGTCCGTCGTGTCTCGAACAGGTCATCCAACACCGCGAAGTGGCCGCATTGTTGGCATTGGACGCTGACCTTGATGCACCGCTTCGCGAACCAAGTGACGCACTGTGGGCTTCCATTGCGACGTCCATTGCCGCCCCGGATGTTGCTGTCGTACTTCCACTGCAGCGTCACGCACGTCGGCGCCAGTTCGTCAAGCCGACGTACAGCGTGCTCGGTGCGGTGGCCGCGGCTTTACTACTGGTCGTGGTGGGACTTGGCACGTACAATCACCATTTGTCGAGTCAAGTTCACAACCTGCAGACAAATTCACTGTCGTATCAACTGGAGAGCGCCCTGGCGCAACCGACACACCAAACAGTGTTGATGAGGTCACCAAAGGGTGTGCAAAAAGCCTCCGCGGTTATAACCAAAACCGGAACGGCGTACTTCGTCGATCACGGACTCGCGGCGACAGGCCACAATAAGACCTATCAGTTGTGGGCAATCTCAAATGGTCAAGTCATTTCGCTCGGGGTGCTGGGATCGCACCCGACGCTCGTTTCTTTCAAAGTCGAATCGACGATGTCGACATTGATGGTGAACGTCGAACCATTAGGCGGCGTTGCTTCTCCAACCACGCCCGTGCTCGCACAGGGTGCCATTGTCAACGTGGCTTAAGCTGCCTCTGCGATTTAGTTCGTCAGTTCAACAACCACGCCGATATCGCCGTAGGGAATGCGGCGGCGGCGTAACGTCCCGACGACGGTATTAAAGAAACTCGACATCGTCACCATGAAGCCGTACTTCTTTTTGACATTCTTCTTAATGGTCTCGAATTCGGTGCTCGACGCTCGTCGAGCCACGGCGTCGAT
>Ga0302319_10026602_pt1 | contig 10179 bp, 7 predicted proteins | sample Bog_T0_2_FD_203319 | JGI IMG/M metagenome (GOLD analysis project Ga0302319, IMG submission 203319) | Peat permafrost microbial communities from Stordalen Mire near Abisko, Sweden - Bog_T0_2 | ecosystem: Environmental > Terrestrial > Soil > Wetlands > Peat | place: Sweden: Abisko, Stordalen Mire...
GCAAGGTGTCCGAAGAGTGCCGCGCACAGCTATTGCCTCGAAAACAGTCACGTAGGGCGGCCATTCCTGGCAGCGAGGCGGCTTTCTAGCCGCCTCCTTCGAGGTACGCGCCGATCTCTCTTCGCCGCAAGGTGTTCGAAGCGTCGGCCCACGGTTGTTTGAAAATTGAATTTTTCACCCGGGGTGGGAGTAGTGTGCCCAAAATCAGTGCGCAGTCCAGTTTGTACCGTTGCAATAAACGGGAATGTGGGCGGAACCGCCGCCATTCACTGGTCCATTGTAAGTAGGATCTTTGGCGTCGTTCACGCCTTCGATCTGTCCTTCGAACGCTGAGTTGCACTTGGGCAATTTCGCGACTGGATAGACGGCGACTTGGAGCCGCTCAAACTTATTAACGCCCGTGAATTCGTTGTAGGCTGCCAGGCGAGGAACAACTGCGGTCATGATATCGACCGTCCCGTCGATGCCATCAGGGCAACCCTTGCCCGCACAAAGAGCGCCCGATTTGCCGGTGATCATTTCTCCCCAAAAAGCCCTTTTCCCGTCTGAAATTAAATACCCCGGTTTGCCCGTGTGCTCGGGCAAGGTCCTTGGCTCTTGTCCGCCATGAGCGGCTAGTAGCCATGTGAACAAGACACAAGACAAAGCGATTGTTGATACAAGCATCATGCCGGGAGGTTAGCACGGGTGGATACTAACGCTATGGGCGACATCCGCGCCGTCATCCGAACATTAATGCGAACGCCCGGAACGACGGCTGTGATCGTTTTCACGCTTGCCTTGGGGATTGGCGCGAACGCGTCGATTTTCAGTTTGTTGAATGCCGTGGTGTTGCGGCCTTTACCTATTCCGCAACCGGAAGAACTCGTGAGTTTGCAGACGAGCATCGAGGACAACGTCGATGGCGCTGAACCATTCAGCTTTCCGGCCTTTCAAGAATTAGCGCGCGATCAAAAGGTCTTTGCAAACTTTTTCGCTTGTGATGAAGGGGGTCTCAACAATTTGGAGGCGGAAGGAAACCACTATACAGCCGGGATTGCCAACGTGTCGGGCGACTACTACGCCGCAATGCGGATTGCACCTGTGCTGGGGCGCTTTATCAATCGCAGCGATGTGGCGATGGAAAGTGGAACGTCGAATGCCGTGGCGGTGATCAAGTATCGCGTTTGGCGAAGTTGGTTCCAAGGCGGCCCAAATGTCATCGGCAAGACAATCCGTTTGGGCGTTCATCCATTCACGGTGATTGGAGTTGAGCCAGAGGGATTTAACGGGTTGGCCGTGGAGGGTTACTCCGAAGTGACCGTGCCTATTTTTGCGCCGAATAGCGGTGGTAAACGCGATGCCAAGCTTCTCTGGCTGGATGCGTGGGGACGTTTGCGGCCCGGCATTACGCTTGAGCAAGCGCGAGCGAGTTTGCAAACAATCTGGCCTGAGATTCTGAAAGAAACGGTTCCCCCCGACTACAGCGGCGCCAAAAGTACGCGGTATTTTGCGCGTAGACTTAAGATCGAGGCAGGAAGCCATGGCGTCTCGTCAAGTCTGCGCCGGACATTCTCACACCCGCTTGGCATTCTGCTGGCTTTAGTCGGCTCACTCCTGCTCATTGCCTGTTTGAATCTGGCGAATTTATCGATCGCCAAGATGGCGGCGCAGCGGCACGACTGGAGCATCAAGCTTGCCTTAGGCGCCGGCCCGTGGCAATTGGTGCGGCCGATTTTGATCGAAAGCTTTCTCCTTGCCGCAGCCGGAGCTGCGTTGGGCTTGGCCATTGCGTATTGGACTGGCCCCCTATTGCTGCACATGGCTTGGACGGGATTCGTGCCGATAGCCCTGAACGCATCTCCCGATCCACGCGTGCTTGCGTTCACGGCTGGCGTAACGGTGTTGACGGCGTTTCTGTTTACGATTGTGCCGGCGTTTTATGCGTTGCGCGCGGGCGCGGCGGATGGGATGCGCCAAAACAGCCGCTCCGTGCATCAAGGCTCAAGCCAGTTGGGCAGGTTGCTGTTGGTTTCGCAAGTCGCGCTGTCGCTCGTTATGGTTGCCGGCGCGCTATTGTTTGCTAAGACGCTCTCCAATCTGCACAATGTCAACGCTGGTTATAAACGCGATCATCTTCTGACCGCCCAACTGTTTCCGCAAGCCGGACAAGAAAAGCTGCCGAACAGAGACGCTTATTTTCATGCGCTGGGCGACAAGGTCAAAGGCATTCCAGGAGTTGCCGCTGTGGCTTATTCCAACGGTGCGCCTGGATTTCCTAGCGAATATCGCCGGCCTATGCGGCTGGCGCCCGAATCTAAAGAAGTGCAAGCCATTGATGAGGTAATTGGCCCGGAGTTCTTCGCCACGATGGATATTCCGGTTTTGGCAGGCCGCGAGTTTGCCTGGAGCGATGACGAGAATAACCTGCCCGTGGCGATTGTGAGCAAGAAGTTTGCTGAACAACTGTATGGCAGTGCGAATGCGGTTGGCCGGGATTTCTATTGGGGTGTGGTCTCGATTCAAAAGAAATTGAGGATTGTCGGAATCGTCAATAACGCGAGTCTCTGGAAAGTGGAAAGCGTCGAGCCGATGGCCGTCTATCGGCCGATGTTGCAGAATCCGACTTACAATGAGCCGCTTCTGGATGTTCGAACGATGGTCGATCCTGCGTCGCTCAAAAGCACAGTCGACCGGACGATTCGCGGGATGGGCAGTCAGTACTCTTTGCGCACCGCAACGTTGGACGAGCGGCTTGATGGTTTTGCCACTGCCCAAAGATTAACCGCACTGCTGGCGGGATTCTTCGGCGTGGTGGCGGTTCTCATTGCCGCGATTGGCCTATACGGCCTCATGTCTTTTCATGTAACGCAAAGAACAACGGAAATGGGAGTGCGTCTAGCCTTAGGGGCGCAGAGTTGGCAGGTATTCGCAATGGTTTTGCGCGAGGTGATGCTCATTGCGGCTCTGGGCTGCGGACTTGGTTTGTTGGCGAGTGTGAGTTTGCGATCCTATGTGGCCAGCCTTCTATTCGGCATTTCCGCGACTGATCCTCTTCTGCTGGCGATGGCGGTTCTTGTGCTTGCTGTTGTCGGCATAATCGCTGGTTTCCTGCCCGCCCGGCGTGCGGCTTCGGTCGATCCAGCCGTGGCGTTGCGCAAAGAATAGACGACAGGCTGTTCTCAATTGACATAGAATCTTGGGAGAAAGGTAACAGACCATGAAGAGATTTGTTTTACCAAGTGCGGTTGCTTGTGGGTTGTTGTGGCTCAGCGCTTGTTCGAGTGATACGAAGACTGCTCCAAGCGACGACAAGAGTTCGGCGGCTCCGGCGCCTGTGGCGGCGGGCCCTGTCACCGGGAAGACGGCGTATTGGGAAATGTATACGAAAGCGCGTAATGATTTCGCGAAAGATATTATGCCTATCAGCTTGGAGGCGAAAGAAATTCCTGGCATGCCGAATGGAGATGGAACCGCAGGCATGTGGACGGCTGAGTTTGTGTCCGAGACGCAGAAAGAGAGACGTACTTTCACGTACGCAGTAGTGGCGCATCCGCCCGATATTTACAAAGGCGTGGTGATTGGGAAGCCTTTGCCTTGGAGCGGATCGCGCGACGTTATGCCGTTTTCGATGGGCGCGGTGCAGTTGGATTCAGATGCGGCTTTCAAAGCTGCTACCGATGATGCGGCGAAGTTCCTGAAGGAGCATCCGTTGAAGAACCCCACGATGTCGTTGAAACAGTTGACAAGGCTCGGCATTCCGACCTGGATTGTGTTTTGGGGAACCGATAAATTGGGCTATCGCTCGTTTGTGAGTGGCGTGGATGGAAAGCCGATGAACGGAAAGTAACGTCCGTATGCGACTCTAAATCGAGATGGCAGAGCCTCGATTCCGTGTTCTTTACAGCGATATAGGCGGCGTGTTGGGCACCAATGGCTGGGATCATCAGATCCGCCATGACTGCTGCCTGAAGTTCAACGTTTCACCCGACGAGATTGATAGACGCCACCAGTTGATGTTCGACAGCTACGAACGTGGCTTCATGAAATTCGAAGAATATCTGCGCTGGGTATTCTTCGCGTCGCCGCGTACGTTTAGCTTGGAGACACTGCGCGATTATGTTTTGACGGCCTCCGTTCCCTGGCCCGAAAATATCGCCCTCTTCAGCCAGGTGAGGAAGGCGAACGGCTTGAAGTTTGGCTTGATTAGCAACGAAGGGCAGGGAATTACCGAATATCGGATGGACAAGTTCGGGCTGCGTGAAGTAGCCGATTTTATCGTGGTTTCCCACTGCGTCCATATGCGCAAACCGGACAAGCAGATCTGGCAATTGGCGCTGGATTTGGCGCAGGTCACGCCAGACCAATGTATCTATGTCGACGACCGGGAAATGTTTGTGAACGTCGCGGCAACGTTGGGGTTCACGGCATTCCAACACGTCGATCTCGATTCAACGCGTGAAAAATTCCAGCGCCTGGGCTTGACCGTTTAAACCTATGAATTCAGAAGAATCTCCGTTCTTGAGAACGGCTCGCTGGCTGGCGTTTGCGTCATCGGCAGTGATCGTGGTGGGGATTGCGCCGTCGCAGATCCTATTGGGTGCAGCCTTGCTCGCGCTGTTGCTTTCGAAAGAGAAGCTTCGACTCCCTGCGATTAAATGGGCGCTGGCGCTTTTCCTGGCCGGGACATTGCTCGCGGTCGCGTTGTCCGACCATCCGAAGGCGGGGTTTCCACAAGTCAAGAAGATCTACGTTTTCTCGCAACTGCTGGTGGTCTACTCGCTATTGCGGACGACGCAAATGGCGCGCTGGCTGATGATGACTTGGGCGGCGCTGGGGAGCATCAGCGCCTTTCGCGGGTTCGTGCAGTTTGTTCACAAGTTCTATCAAGCTTTGGCGCAGCACAGGGATCTGTATGGCGCCTACATGGGCGAACGCATTACCGGTTTCATGAGCCATTGGTATACGTTCAGCGATGTTGAGATGTTAGCGCTGATCATGCTGGGCGCGTTTATATTCTTTTCGCCCGCGTCGCGGAAGTATCTTTGGCTGTGGCTGGTGTTGGCGTTCTTCATGGCGTTCGGCGTTTTGCTGGCCGATACGCGGGCCGTGTGGATTGGAACCTTTATCGCCGCGCTGTATCTGACTTTCTTCTGGAAAAGATGGGTAACGATTCTGGTGCCAGTGGCCGTGGCGGCACTGCTGCTGTTTGGGCCGCACATGTTTCGGGAACGCGCGGAGTCGATCGTTCATCCTGGGCGCGACGATTCGAACCAGTTCCGCGTGATTTTGGCGAGGACGGGCGTGCGCATGATTGAGGCGCATCCGTGGTTTGGGCTAGGGCCGGAGATGCCGCGCGCGGAATTCATGGACTATTTGCCGGCGGATGTGCCAAGACCTCTGCCCTCTGGCTCCTATATGCACTTGCACAATCTCTATCTGGAATACGCGGCAGAGAGGGGCATTCCGGTGCTGCTGGTGATGATCTTTATGCTTGGGCAGATTCTTTGGGATTACGGCAAAGCATTGCGGACGCTGCCAGCGGGGCTTGGGGACGTACGGTTTCTGCTGCATGGAGGAATCGCGGTGGTGCTAGCCATCCTGGTAGAAGGCTTTGCGGACGTGAATTTGGGCGATAGCGAAGTGCTGACGATGTTTCTCGTTGTGGTGGCGCTCGGCTATGTCGCGATAGACGTGAGCAAAGCGGAGAACTCGGCGGGCGTAAGCACTTGATGCGGAATGCGCGCGCATTGCAGCTTGAAGCGAGTCCGTGTGAAGCCTTCGACTTTGCGGCCGTTGACGACTAGCGGGATCAGGCGGCCGGCCTTACGCGCCAGTTGGTCACGTTGTTTGCGGAACTTTGCGCCATCGCGCGGCCGGTATTGCGCCCAACCGATGGTGTGGAGGAGACTGGCCGGGCCGAACTCATCAGAGCGGAGCATGTCTTCGACAAACACGCGGATAGGTCCTTCGAATTCGTGCAGCGTGTCGTGAATGGCAACGATGGCGCCATCTATGAGGAACGGCTTGAATAGGTCGAAATCGAGCTTCGCCCCCTTATAGGTGTGATCGCCGTCAATCCAGAGCAAGCGGATGGGACGATTCCAACCGACCGCTGCCTCGCGTGACGGTTCGCGGTGTGCTTCTACAAAATCGCGTAAGCCGGCTTGCGTCAGCGCGGCTTGAAAGTCGTCGAACGACGTGCCAGATTCGCTGAGATCGGGATCGGTTTCGCACGGTGCGTTGTGCGGATCGATGCTGACCACTTGGCCCAAGTTGAAGGCCGACGCAATGGAGGCTACGCCGATGGTGGACTTGCCTTTGAAGCTGCCGATTTCGACGTTGACTCCGCCCGCGGGTGACGCTGCGGCCAACATGCAGAGCGCTCGAAACTCGCGCTCACCGATATAGCCCTCTACATTTCGGGCTTTCTCCCACGCGGCACTGGTTACGGATTCAAGATTGGCAGGGAGCATTCAGGAACTCATCGGCATGCCGGCACCGCTAGCGGCGAAGCGTTCAATGGGCTCAACTGAGCTGTTCCCAACTGCTGATTTAGACCCGGAAGATCATTCTTCAGAAGTTCATTCCATCCGGTCGCTACCGACTGCAAATCCTGGCAATAATCTGAATATGCAGTTTCCATCGCTTCGGTTGGGGCGGCATCGGCGCTGTCCACGAGCGTAGCCAGCGACCCCAGTTCGCGGTTCAACAAGACGAAGGTAGGTTTGGGCTTCGCCCCGGCTGCACCGCCGCCCCCGGGGCCGCCGTTGGCCGAACCTTGCAGTTTCGCGATCTTTCCATCAAACGCCTTCAACGCCGCGAGTACGGGCTGCGCTTCGGGCTTCTTTTCTAAGGCCGTAAGCAATTCATGCAGCAGCAAGGCTTCATGATAATCGCCATAGCTCTCACTCACTAGCTTGACCACATTTTGTTCCAAGCGAAACTCCTGCGCCAATGCATTGGCCGATACATCCACTCGCGGGTCCAAACTCAATTCCAAAGGCTGCTTGAAGGTTTCCCCATTCACTGTCAAACGAATCTCATATTTTCCCGGTAGCGCCAGCGCCCCAGTTGGTTCTGCCGGCGTATTTTGATAAAGCGCCGACATTGGAATCTCATGCCGGACCACCGCTGGTGAACTATAGCGCAAATCCCACTGCACGCGATTCAACCCGGCATGGATTGATAAAGGTTCCGGATGCGCCAGCCAATATTCGGGCACATTCGGCGGAGGCTCATTCGAAGGCGGCGCTTCCTTACTCGTCAGTTGGCGCACCAGGTTTCCCGCCGCATCATAGATGCCAATCGTCAACTCAGAGTTGGCCGGGACCGTCAGGTAGTAATCAATTAAGGCACCGTCGGGCGGATTCGTGCCTGCCGGCAGTTCCGGTGGTATCGGCGTGTCGCCATTTTGATCTCGACGAACCCGCAGCGCTGTCTGCGGCTTAAACAAGAAAGTCTTTGCAGACAATGCATTTCCAGCGAGCTGCCGCAGAGGTGTCACGTCGTCCAAGATCCAGAAAGCGCGTCCATAAGTGGCCGCCACCAGATCATCGCCGTGTACGACAAGATCGCGCACGGAAGTTGTCGGCATATTTAGTTGCAGAGTCGTCCAGTGGTCGCCATCATCGAAAGAAACGTAGGTAGCCGTCTCGGTTCCTGCGTAGAGCAGACCCTTTCGCTTGGGATCTTCTCGTACCACCCGAACGAAGCTCCGCTCCTCTATGCCAGTAACGACATCTTGCCAAGTCTTGCCGAAATCGCGAGTCCGCATGATATGTGGCCTTGAATCGTTCTCTTCATGCCGGTCGATGGCCGCGTACGCGCACGCCGGGTTGAAGTGCGAGGCCTCAATAATGTTGACCAGCGCATATTGAGAGAGGCCGGGAGGTGTCACGTTTTGCCAAGTGACGCCGCCGTCCTGAGTCAAGTGGATGAACCCGTTGTTGGTACCCACCCAGATTTCGCCCTCCTTCAAAGGCGACAGAGAGAATGTGTTGATGGCGCTTCTGTCCGGCGGGTGGACGGTTTCCTCAGTCTCTCTTGCTTTCGCCTTCACGCCTAAGGCCTCAGTCGGATTCTTGACTGCACCCTCCGCGGGCGCAGGCTCCTCCGCGCGCTTCGCCAGATCGGGACTTATCTTCTTCCAAGTCACTCCCGCATCACGCGTTTCGAGCAGAAACTGGGCTCCTTCGTAGAGCCGATGCGGATCATGCGGAGAGAAAGCCAAGGGCGGGTTTACGGTCATCCGAAAATCCCCATCGCGACTCACGTTGGGAGAAACGGTGGCAACTTGCCTGTTGGCGCGGTCGATCCTGACGAGGCCACGCGCAGCGCCGCTGCCGGGGCCACCGGCAAACACAATGTTTGGATTCAGGGGATCAGGAACGATGTAGCCGAATTCGTAGCCGGCAACCGGATCCCAATCCATGAACGTAATCTCCCCATAGTCGCCTCGGCTCAACGTGCCGATGGAGCCGCTGTCCTGCTGAGTGCCATAGACCCAGTACGGGAAACGGTTATCGGTGGAAAGGTGGTAAATTTGGCCGGTGGGCTGGTTGTACCAGGAACTCCAGGAAAGCCCCCTGTCCATGCTGATGGTGGCTCCTTGATCGCTGGCCAGAATCATGCGCTCGGAATTCGTGGGATCAATCCACAAAGCATGATTATCATCGCCACCCGGAGCTCCCTTATAGGCGATGAATGTGTGCCCGCCATCATCCGATCTATATAGGGAAGTCTGCGCCACGTACACAACATCCGAATTTTTCGGATCGAGAAATACGCGGCTGAAATAACCGCTGCCTCGAATGCGTTCGTCCGTGGTGCTGCGTTTCCACGTGACGCCGCTGTCATCACTTCGATAGAGTCCACTCTCGCTCTGGCCAGCCGCGATGATCGCAAAGACTCGCTGGCCGCCAGGCCCAACGGCCACACCGATGCGTCCTACATTCCTGGTTGGCAAAGCAGCGGCGGTCACTGGCGTCCACGTCTCGCCTGCATCGACGGTCTTGTACAACCCACCGCCGCCACTGCCTTCAATCAAGGCACGCGCGTTGCCCGGTTTCACATAATGCAACCACATTGCGGCAAAACCGATCTTGGGGTTATCGGGTGCAAAGTCGATATCGATGGCGCCTGTGATGTCGTCTTTATAAAGAAGCTTTCGCCACGTCTTGCCACCATCGGTTGTTTTAAAGACGCCCCGTTCCGAGCTCGGCGCAAAGGTCTTGCCCAACGCGGCCGCAAAGACGACGTTCGGGTTGTGCGGATCAATCCAGAGACCTCCAATGTGTTCGGTCTGATCAAGCCCCATATGTATCCAAGTCAGGCCGGCATCGTCGGACCGGTAAACGCCATTTCCCTCGTTCACAGCCCCGCCCACATTGCTGACATCGCCTGTTCCGACATACACGACATTCGGGTTTGAAGGCGAGACAACAACGGCGCCGATGGAAGCGACATTCACTTGATCAAAAATAGGCTTCCAAACCGTGCCGCCGTCTACGGTCTTCCAAACGCCACCACCGGGAGTGCCCATGTAATAAACGGCAGCGTTGCCCGGGATGCCCGCAACTGCCGACACGCGCCCCGCGCGAAACGGACCAATCTGACGCCAACGCATGGCCGAGTAAAAGGAAGGATCTATGGCGTAGGTTGAAACGGCCCAGGTCAACAATACGAAGGAACAAACGAAACGAGCCATGAACGAAGTGCGCATTACATGTGAGGATGACATAACTGAATCCGTTTTACAACGGAAGCGCTATGGCAACAAAAGGGGAATAGAGCGTGAACTTGTTTGGATCATGGTGGGCGCGGCAGGACTCGAACCTGCGACCTCCTGCGTGTGAAGCAGGCGCTCTAACCAACTGAGCTACGCGCCCGGATGCAAGGCGTTCTTCCATTCTAAACTAGCGGCGGAGAACGCCTTGCAGAAGCGGGTGAGCTACTTCAGCAGGTTGTTGACTTCGACCCAGTTGATGACGTTCCACCAAGCGCCAATGTACTCGGGACGGCGGTTTTGATACTTCAGGTAATAGGCGTGTTCCCAGACGTCCAGGCCGAGAATTGGCTTCTTGCCTTCCATGAGCGGCGAGTCCTGATTCGGCGTGGAGAGGATATCGAACTTGCCACCAGCGTCCTTTACGAGCCAAGCCCAGCCAGAACCAAAACGGGTTGTGGCGGCGGCAGCGA
>Ga0302319_10026603_pt1 | contig 10179 bp, 8 predicted proteins | sample Bog_T0_2_FD_203319 | JGI IMG/M metagenome (GOLD analysis project Ga0302319, IMG submission 203319) | Peat permafrost microbial communities from Stordalen Mire near Abisko, Sweden - Bog_T0_2 | ecosystem: Environmental > Terrestrial > Soil > Wetlands > Peat | place: Sweden: Abisko, Stordalen Mire...
GCGTGGAACTGAATCCCACCAAACTGAACAAATACGGCATCAGTTTCGAATCTGTCCGAACCGTCCTCGGAGGCGCTAACGCCAATGTGCCCAAAGGGCACTTTTCGAGCGGCCCTACCATGTGGGAGGTCGGCGCCAACGACCAGATTCTCAAAGCCGCCGATTACGAACCGCTCGTCATCGCTTACCGGAACGGCTCCGCCGTCCGCGTCTCGGACGTGGGAACGGCAGTCGATTCCGTGGAAGACATCCGTCAGGCGGGCTACATGAACAGCCAACCCGCTGTCCTGGTGATTGTGTTCCGGCAGCCCGGCGCCAACATCATCCAGACCGTTGACGGCATCCGTGCCGCGCTTCCGCAGTTGAAGGCCGCCCTTCCGCAGTCGATCGAACTGACGGTCGCGATGGACCAGACAACCACCATTCGCGCATCGGTCAGCGACGTTGAAAGAACGCTGATCATCTCGGTCGGGCTGGTCATCCTGGTGGTGTTTGTGTTTCTGCGCAACCCGCGCGCCACGCTGATTCCGAGCATCGCGGTACCCGTCTCCCTGATCGGCACTTTTGGCGTGATGTATCTGATGGGCTACAGTATCGACAACCTTTCGCTGATGGCGCTGACCATCTCGACGGGTTTCGTTGTCGACGATGCCATTGTCGTAATCGAGAACATCACCCGCTGGCTGGAGCAGGGCATGAAGCCGTTTGAGGCCGCGCTCAAAGGCGCGGGTGAGGTGGGGTTTACGGTGATGACGATCAGCTTTTCCCTGATCGCCGTCTTCATCCCGCTCTTGCTGATGGGAGGCATCATCGGCCGTCTGTTCCGCGAGTTCGCCGTCACGCTTTCCACGGCCATCATTGTCTCCATGATCATTTCCCTGACCACTACGCCCATGATGTGCGCGTACCTGCTCCGGCAGGAAGAAACGCACGGCCGGATCTATCGCGTCACGGAACGCTTCTTCACGTGGATTATCGAGACGTACGGGCGCACCCTCAACTTCGTGCTCGATTTTGCCCCGGTCACCCTCGCGATTCTGCTGGCTACGATGGCCCTGACTGTCTTTATGTTTATTAAAATCCCGAAAGGGTTTTTCCCCGAACAGGACAACGGCCGCATGAATGGCGCCATCCTTTCCGATCAGGACACTTCATTTCAGGCCCTCGATAAAACTCTCCTGCAGACCATCGACATTGTCAAAGCGGACCCCGGCGTGGCAACCGCTCTGGGCTTCACCGGCGGCACCAATACCGCGCGAATGTTTATTTCCCTGAAACCTCTCGCCTCGCGCGATGCGACGGCGCAACAGATCATCGCTCGGCTGCGCCCGAAGTTCGCCCGTATTCCCGGAACCTCCGTCATCCTGCAGGCCACCCAGGACGTTCGCATCGGAGGCAGGCAGAGCAGCGCCGAATATCAGTTCACCATGCAGGCCGATAACCTGCAGGATCTGGTGACGTACTCGCCGAAAATGCTGGAGAAACTGAGGTCGATCCACGGCATTACAGACGTCAACAGCGATCTGCAGAACCAGGGTCTGCAGGCCATGGTCACCTATGACAGAGCCACTGCCGCGAGATTCGGCATCACCCCGCAACTGATCGACAACACGCTTTACGACGCTTTCGGACAGCGACAAGTCTCCACCATGTATACGTCGCTGAATCAATACCACGTGGTGATGGAGGCGGCGCCGGAGTTCTGGCAGAATCCTCAGTTTCTTCGCCAGGTTTATGTCAGCGCGCCCGATGGCGGCCAGGTACCTTTAAGCGCTTTGACCGAATACGAGCCGGAAACGGCGCCGCTGACCGTGAACCATCAGGGCCTTTTCCCCGCCGTGACTCTTTCATTCAACCTCGGCCCGAATACATCGCTGGGCGAGGCCGAAAGTCAAATCGAAGAGGCGGCGCGATCGGTCGGATTTCCCGCGACTATCCACACGTTGTTTGCGGGCACAGCCCAGGCCTATCAGGACTCGCTCAGCAGCGAGCCCGTGCTGATCGCGGCCGCGCTTGCGACTGTCTATCTCGTGCTGGGAATCCTGTATGAGAGCCTGGTTCATCCGGTCACTATCCTCTCAACCATTCCCTCCGCCGGAGCGGGCGGGCTGCTCGCGCTCTACCTCACTCACACGGACCTCACCATCATCGGCATCATCGGCGTCATCCTCCTGATCGGAATCGTCAAAAAGAACGCGATTATGATGATCGATTTCGCCCTCGCCGCCGAGCGTAACGAGGGCAAAGGTTCGCGCGACGCTATTTACGAAGCCTGTCTGTTGCGTCTGCGCCCGATTCTGATGACCACTATGGCGGCGATGCTGGGAGCGGTGCCGCTGGCGATCGGAACAGGCACGGGTTCGGAGCTGCGGCGACCCCTGGGCATCACGATTATAGGCGGTTTGATCGTGAGCCAGATGCTCACCCTGTATACGACGCCGGTTGTGTATCTGTACTTCGACCGCATGCAGCACTGGTGGGCCGAACGGGGCACGCGGCCCGCGGAACTGGTCACTTAGCCAACATTAGTTATCCGCCAGTTCCCGTCCAATCCACACGATTCGCGCTCGCACCACGTCCACTACCTCCTTTCCCTGCAATGGCACGGTTTCCCAGAGTTTTGGGTCCTTCACTGTCGCCTCGTTGGCCAGATAAACCCGTGTCCCGCCCATCTTTACGTACCGGACCCGCAGGCCGGAAGGCTCAGCGACAACCCAGCAGTTATCGCCCGCCGGCCTGGAGCGGACCTCCGGATTCTGGTCGAGCAGAATCAGATCGTTCGCAGACACTGCTCTCGGCAGCACCAGATCCGGCCCCAGTTGCGCCACCACCGGCTCGACAAGACGTTCCACAATTCGGGTCGCAAACGGCATGGATCCGCCAAAAACTGTCAGCGCTGCATCCATTCCCGGACCGATGCGGTTCCTGATCATCGGAATACTTCGGACCGAGGCGCCGTTTCTCTCCTGAGAACGCCACAACAAGTCCGGCAGCGTAAGCCCCAGCGCCTGCATCAGGCGGTCCGCAGAACCGGGAGACAGTGCCCGTATCTGCTTCATAACATTATGAATATGGGGCTGAGATACTCCGCATAGACGCGATAGTCCGCGTTCGGTAAGTTCCCCGGAACGGATGCGCTGGCGAGCTACGTCGACCAGCTGCTCATACAAATCCTCGATATGCACAAATACAGGATGGCTATATATCTCCGGGAAATACGTGTGTGATAAACATCACCTATTATACGAATTATCGTGGGACTGGTAGTACTGGAACCAAGTGAATTTTGTTGGACTTACCTGCAAAATTACCTCCGGTGGGAAATATACGGATATTGCCGAATTCACAGGTGGGATGTAATGATTAGCACATATTCGGTGTGCAAACTTCTTAGATTGCCGCCGGGAGGAGCAAAACAGATGATGAATTTCGAGTGGGGCCATTCCGATGTTCTGGCATTGGCCAAAGAGGGTTGCACGCACTGCCAGGGTAAAGGATTGCGTAAAAAGAACGACGAGCAGGGGCAAGGTTCGCCCTGCAACTGCGTATTTCGTGCAATATTTCGGGCTTGCTACAGGAAATTCCGCTATCTGGCGCAGCAGGAAAAACACATCTCACGGGTCCGTCTGGAACAGGTCCTGAACGGAAAGGAACACCGCCAGACGTGGGGTATGAAAGACGAGGAATACATGGCTGATTTCATCCTCGTCACCCGCCGCAGCCTCGACGAAACCGAGTACAGAATGTTCAACTACCACTATCTGCTGGGTGCCGACTGGAAGCTGTGCTGCCGGAAGCTCGGCATGGATCGCGGCGATTTCTTTCATGAAATCTATCGCATTCAACGGAAACTGGGCCGCGTTTACCGCGAGTTGCAGCCCTACGCCCTGTTTCCTCTCGACGAATACTTCGGCGGTTCGGTCCGCAAGGGCCTTGCCCGGGTAACCCCGAACGTAATCCAGATGCCGCTCCGGCGCCGCCTTCTGCCGCCGCTCAAAAAAGTCGCCTGACCTGGCAATACTTGCCTCTTGAGAATCTCGACCCGGAGCCGGTTACCGCCGCGCTTCGGGTCTTTTCTTTTTGGAAGACGAAATAAAGTACCTCAGGAGCGGGATAATCTCCTTGTGAACATCGAAGAGAAACACAAACTGGCCACGCGCTGGTTTCACTGGATCAACTTCCCGATTCTGTCGCTGATGATCTTCAGCGGCATGCTCATCTACTGGTCTTATGACCCCTACCGCATCGGCATCGGCAGCTTCACCTTGATCCATATGTTTCCGGACTGGTTCTACGATGTCACCCATGTCGATCACAAGCTGGCCTATGGGATGGCGCTGCATTTCTTCCTCGCCTGGATATTCGCGCTCAACGGCATTGCCTACGTGATTTACACGATCGTGTCGGGAGAATGGCGCGAACTTGCGCCCGAAGCTAAATCCTTCGGCGAAGCGCTCCAGGTGATGAAGCACGATCTGGGCCTCAAGGTACCCATGCCGCCGCAAGGCCGGTACAACGCGGCGCAGCGGATCACCTACAGCGCGATCATCGTGATGGGCGGCTTCAGCCTGCTCTCCGGCCTTGCGATTTACAAGCCCGCGCAGCTGCGCTGGCTGACGGCGTTGATGGGGGGCTACGAATGGGCGCGGTTCGAGCATTTCTGGCTCACCATGGGATACGTCGGTTTTTTTGGCATTCATATCGCACAGGTGATTCGGGCCGGATGGGGTAACCTCCGGTCCATGGTTTGCGGCTACGACATCGTTGATGCGGAGAGTTCCCATGCAAAATGATCCGAAAGCGGAAATCGCGCGCCGTTCGCGGCGCTCCTTCATGGTGCTCGGCGGCGGCGCGGCGGCGGGGCTGGCCGGATGGGTTGCGCTGAACCGGGGCGGTGAGGCCGGCGATATTCCGCCGGCTCTGCGCGGCATTCTCGGTTTCAACGAGCGCGTGGTTCGCGGCGCGCTTTACAGCAACGATCATTTGGTGAGGACCTATCCGGAATCGGCCATCGGCAATATTAAAGTAAATGCCGACTTCGGTCTGGACGACGACATTGAAGACGCCGACTGGCGCCTTGCGGTCACGCCGTACGGGACCTCTCAGCCATCGGCCCGCCTGACGATGGCCGACATTCGCGCCCTGCCGCGCGTCGAAGAGATCATCGATTTCAAATGCGTGGAGGGCTGGAGCTGCGTGACGAAGTTTACCGGCGCGCGGCTTTCCGATTTCACCGCGAAGTTCGCGCCCGGCTCGGAGAAGGCCGCGTGCGTCGGGATGAAGACTCCGGACGAAGAATATTACGTGGGTCTCGATATGCCGAGCGCGCTGCATCCGCAGACTTTGCTCGCTTACGAAATGAACGGCAAGCCGCTCGAGGCCGGCCACGGCGCGCCTTTGCGCCTCGCGATTCCGGTGAAATACGGAATCAAGAACATCAAGCGCATCGGCAGCATCGAGTACACGGATGAACGGCCGAAGGATTACTGGGCCGAGCGCGGGTACGACTGGTACGCGGGGCTTTGACCTCGCGCGCCCGCCGCTAATCCTGCCTCGATAAAAACCGGCTATAGTAGACCTGTCATGCCGAAATACAGTTTTCAGGTCAACGGCCGGCCGGTCTCGTTCGACTCGTGGGACCCTGGGCAGCCACTCCTTTACGTTCTGCGCAACAGCCTCTCGCTGCACGGCGCGAAATTCGGTTGCGGGCTCGCCCAGTGCGGCGCGTGCACCGTGCTGCTGGATGGCAAGGCGGTGCGATCCTGCGTTCAGCCGGTCAGCGGCGTGGCCGGCAAGAAGGTCACGACGCTTGAAGGCCTCGGCACACCCGAGAGTCCCGATCCTGTGCAGGCCGCATTCATTGCCGAACAGGCCTCCCAGTGCGGCTATTGCACCAACGGCATGATCATGTCGGCCAAAGGCCTGCTGAACCAGACCCCTAAACCAACCCTGGACCAGGTAAAGCAATCGCTCGCAGGCAATCTCTGTCGCTGCGGTACTCATACCCGCATCATGAACGCCGTTCTTCGGGCGTCAAAGGCATAAAGGAGGAGACTAATGGAAACCCTTTCCCGAAGAGATCTCATCCGAGCTTCCGCGGCTATTCTGGTCAGCTTCTCTTTGAAGGGCCAGGAGACAACTAAGTCCCTTGACCCCGCCCAGGTCGAAAGCTTCCTGGCGATTCATCCCGATGGTTCGGTCACAGTGTATATAAGCCGCGTCGACGTGGGCACCGGGATGCTGATCGCTGTCCCGCAAATGGTCGCCGAGGAGCTGGGCGTTGCGGTGGATCGCATTTCGGTAATCGAGGGCGATACGGCTTTGACGCCCGATACCGGCGGAACCGGCGGCAGTGCGGGGCTGACTCGCGGAGGCGCGGAGATCCGGCAGGCTGCCGCGACTGCGCGGCGCGCTGTGGATCAGGCCGGAGTTGGTGCAAAGCTTTCGATCAAGTCCGATCCCAAAGCTCCGTTGAAAGATCCGGCCACCTACTCCATCATTGGCAAATCGATCCCGCGCCCGGATGTTCCGGGTAAATGCACCGGCCGTACGGTTTACCTGCAGGACTTCAACGTACCCGGCATGCTCCACGGGCGCGTCGTACGGCCTCCGGCCATCGGCGCGAAGCTGCGTACGGTTGACGAGTCTTCCATCAAGGGAATTCCGGACGCTCATGCGGTCCGCAGCGGGGACTTCCTGGCGGTCGTCGCGAAGGACGAGTGGGCGGCTGTGCGCGCCTCGCGCGAGCTCAAAGCCACATGGAGCGAGTGGAAGGAGCTTCCGGGCAGCGACCGGCTGGAAGACCACATCCGCAACACCCCCATCGATAAAGACCAGTCCATCGTCGCCAAAGGCGATGTCGAGCAGGCACTGCCCAAATCCGCCAAACAGCTTCAGGCAACCTATTTCTGGCCGTTCCAAAGCCATGCTTCGCTCGCGCCGTGCTGCGCCATTGCGGACGTGAAAGAAGACCAGGCAACCATTTGGTCTTCCACGCAGGGCACGCACGCTCTGCGCAGCAATCTCATCAAACTCTTCGGACTGCCGGGCAATGGCAAGACCCGCGTTATCTTCCTGCCCGGCGCGGGTTCGTACGGCGGCAATGGTAATGACGACGCGGCCGCCGACGCGGTGCTGCTCTCGAAGCTGGTCCGCAATCCGGTTCGCGTGCAGTGGATGCGGCATGACGAACATGGGTGGGATCCCAAAGGCCCGGCCCAGCTTCTCGATGTTCGCGCCGGCCTCGATGCCGACGGCCGCATCTCCGCATGGGAGACGCAGATGTGGGTTCCAACCAACATTCCCGGAACCCGCGCCATCATCGCAGCCGACCTCGCCGGTATCGCGCAGGACCATGCGCAAAGCCCCGGCGGAGTGATCAACAATGCGGACCCGCCCTACAACGTTCCGCATGTCAAAGTTACGGCGCACTGGGTGAAGACTTCGGCTTTGAAGATCTCGAATCTGCGCGCGCCCGGCCGAATCGGCAATGCCTTCGCCGTCGAATGTTTCACCGACGAACTGGCCGCCGCGGCCGGCGCCGATCCGGTTACGTTCCGGCTGAAGGGCATGACCGATCCCCGCGCCATCGCCGTTGTGCAACGCGCCACACAGATGATCGGATGGCAGCCGCGCCCGTCTCCGAACCCGACTCTTGGCGCCGGCCGCGGGTTCGCTTATGTTCGCTACAACCAGGCCCTGAACTACATTGCGATCGCGATGGAAGTTTCCGTCGATCGCACCAGCGGCAGGATCTCGGTCCGCCGCGTCACCTGCGCGCACGATTCGGGTCTGATCGTGAACCCCGACGCCATTCTCAATCAGGTGGAAGGCTGCATCATGCAGACCCTCAGTCGCGCGTTGCATGAAGAGGTGAAGTTCGATCAGTCCCGCGTCACATCTGTGGATTGGGCGAGCTATCCGATCCTGACTTTCCCCGAAGCGCCCGCCATCGAGGTGGCGCTGATCAATCATCCCGAACTGCCTATTCTGGGCGCCGGCGAAGGAGCGACCGCACCCGTGGCCGCCGCCCTCGGCAACGCCATCTTCGACGCCACTGGGATTCGCCTCCGCCGCGCGCCGTTTCGCACCCTTCCGAACCGAGCGTAAACGCGGCCCACCGCTCGCGCCTTGACTTTCCTGTTTCTGAATAATACCATTTGGTTATGGAACCGAGTGGTTATGTAAGCTCGCCCGGCCGCCTCGACACAACCTTCGCCGCCCTCGCGGACCCCACCCGCCGCGCCATCCTCGCTCGGCTTGCGACCGGGGAAGCTTCGGTTACCGAACTCGCGGGACCCTTCGCCATGACTCAGCCCGCTATTTCCAAGCACCTCAAGGTGCTGGAACGGGCCGGCCTGATTTCCGGTGAAAAAGACGCGCAGCGGAGGCCCCGCCGGCTGGTGGCCGCGCCTCTCGCCGAGGCCAGCGAATGGTTGGAACACTATCGACAATTCTGGGAGACGTCGTTCACGCGCCTGGATGGTTTGCTCGACGAGATGAAAGCCACCGCTAAAAAATCGAAAAACAGGAAACGCTGAAGGAGCCCTATGCATTATCCCGACACTTTTAAAGTCTCAACGCCGAGCGACCTTGAAATTCAGGTCACTCGCGATTTCCCCGCGCCGCGACAACTGGTATTCGACGCATTTACTCAGCCGGAACTGGTCAGGCGCTGGCTGCTCGGCCCTCCCGGCTGGACGATGCCGGTTTGCGAAATCGATCTCCGGGTGGGTGGCGCGTACCGGTATGTCTGGCAGAAGCAAGGCGTACCGGACATGGGCATGGGCGGCATTTTTCGAGAGATCGTCTCCCCGGAACGGCTCGTCGCGACAGAGAAGTTCGACGAGGCATGGTATCCGGGCGAGGCCGTGGATACCACCGTCTTCATCGACAAAGGCGAGGTCACCGGCGTGACGATCACGGTTCTCTACCAGTCGAAAGAAGCCCGCGATACGGCGCGCAGATCCGGCATGGAACAGGGCATGGCGGCTGGGTACAACCGGCTGGAGGAGATGTTATTGTCCGATGAACCGCGGATCCTCCGCACGACACCCCTTCTGGCAGCCGTCATCCACCTGACGATTCCCCGCAGTGACATTCGGTCCGTCATGGGGCCCAGTCTCGCCGAAGTGATGGAGGCCGCAAAAACCCAGAACATCGGCCCCGCCGGCCCCTGGTTCACGCACCATCTGCGCATGAATCCTGCGACCTTCGACTTTGAGATCTGCGTCCCTGTTACGGCGCCGGTCGCCCCTGCGGGCCGTGTTCAGCCGGGCAGTTTCCCTGCGATGAAAGTGGCGCGAACGGTCCACCGCGGAGGCTACGAAGGTCTTAGCGCGGCCTGGGGCGAATTCAAAGCGTGGATTTCGGCACAAGGACACTCCGCCGGGCCGGACCTGTTTGAAAGCTACCCTGTGGGGCCGGAGTCGAGCCAGAATCCGGCCGACTGGCGCACGGAACTCACGCAACCACTCATCGCATGAGGCCTAATGCCCGCCTGAGAGCTTGCGGAAATACTCGGCAACCGAAGCCTGATAACCCGGAGGCACCTTAGTCGGATCCGGATTGCGAATCATGCCTCCCTGGTTTTCGTCGAGCTTGCGGCGCAGCTGCAACTCGAGCGCATCCACTTCGCTCACCAGCTTCTGATGCATCTGCTCCACCAGCGCCGGATTGCCGGGGAACCGACTCGGATCCAGATTGCGCATCTGATCGATCAGCGACTGCAGTTCAGCCCGTGCTTCCGGGCTGTCCTGAACAACAGCGCGAACCCCATTCAAAAGGTCCAGACCCTGCGCAATTTGCTGCTGTGTATCGGCCGGATTCGGGCCTTGTTGCGGTGCGACAGCATGTCCCTGAATACGCGAGTTGCCGGTGTCATAAGCGCCAAAGCCATTCTGACCCCGATCGCCGCCGCCTGCGCCGGCTACGCGGTTGCCGACATCGCCGGACCGGCCGGGGCCATTCTGTCCGCCCTGACCCGCCTGACCTCCGCGACCGCCCTGGCCCTGACCACCCTGCGCGGTTTGTCCCTGACCCTGGCCTTGACTTTGTCCTTGACCCGGTTGTCCGCCCTGACCCTGTTGACCTCCGCCCGCGCGGCTGAGTTGCTGGCCCGGTTGACCGCCGCGACCCTTTTGGCCTTGCTGACCTTGTTGTCCCTGACCCGCCTGGGGA
>Ga0302319_10026606_pt1 | contig 10179 bp, 11 predicted proteins | sample Bog_T0_2_FD_203319 | JGI IMG/M metagenome (GOLD analysis project Ga0302319, IMG submission 203319) | Peat permafrost microbial communities from Stordalen Mire near Abisko, Sweden - Bog_T0_2 | ecosystem: Environmental > Terrestrial > Soil > Wetlands > Peat | place: Sweden: Abisko, Stordalen Mire...
CGCCGCGGTCGAGACCAAGGTGCGCGCCAGCGTCGCCGACTTGACGCGGCGGTTTCCGATTTATTGAGAGGCGCCCGACTTTCCCCTCTCCCCGTTCGCGGGGAGAGGGTAGGGTAAGGGGCGAGGCGATTGGCTTTTCCGTAGCGGCCAGTCGCCCGGCCCCTCATCCTAACCTTCTCCCCGCACGCGGGGAGAAGGGACGAGGGGCGACCGATTAGGAATTTCGATCCATGCGCTGCCCATACTGCGGCGGGCTCGACACCCAGGTGAAGGACTCGCGCCCGACCGAGGATTCCTCGTCGATCCGCCGCCGCCGCGTCTGTCCCGATTGCGGCGGGCGCTTCACCACTTTCGAGCGCGTGCAACTTCGCGAGCTGATGGTGGTCAAGCGGGGCGGTCGTCGCGCGCCGTTCGACCGCGACAAGCTGCAGCATTCGGTCGACGTCGCGCTGCGCAAGCGCGCGGTTGCGCCCGAGCGGGTCGAACGTATGATCAACGGCATCGTGCGCCAGCTGGAAAGCCAGGGCGACGCCGACATCCCGACCGAGCGCATCGGCGAACTGGTGATGGAGGGGCTCAAGGGCCTCGACGACGTCGCCTATGTCCGCTTTGCCTCGGTCTATCGCAATTTCCGCGAGGCGCGCGATTTCAACGCGATCGTCGGCGAGCTGGCGGGCGAGCCCGAATCCGAGTCGGAGCCGGAGAGCGCGAACCCGCGCCCGCGCGCGCCCGCGCGATGACCGCCGCGCATGGCGACGACGACCGGTGGATGGCCGCGGCGCTGCGGTTCGGCCGGCGCAACTTCGGCCTGACCGCGCCCAACCCTTGCGTCGCGGCGTTGATCGCGCGCGACGGCGTCATTCAGGGCCGCGGCGTCACCGCGCCGGGCGGCCGGCCGCACGCCGAGGTCGTCGCGTTGGCCGAAGCGGGCGAAGCGGCGCGCGGCGCGACGCTCTACGTCACGCTTGAGCCGTGCTCGCATCACGGCCTCACGCCGCCCTGCGCCGACGCGATCGTCGCGGCGGGAATCGCCCGGGTCGTCTGCGCGCTCGAAGATCCGGACGCGCGCGTGGCCGGTCGCGGGCTGGCCAGGCTTCGCCAGGCGGGGATCGCGGTCGAACTCGGCGTCGGCGCGAGCGAGGCGCGGCGCGACCATTTCGGCCATATCCTGCGCGTGACGATCGGCCGGCCGATGGTCACGCTCAAGCTGGCGCTGACCGCCGACGGTTACGCCGCCGGGGACGAGCACGATCCGCGGCTGGCGATCACCGGCGAAGCCGCCAATTCGGCGGTGCAGGTGATGCGCTCTCTGCACGACGCGGTCATGGTCGGGCTGGGCACGGCGTGCGAGGACGATCCCTTGCTGACTGTGCGGCTGCCGGGCGTCGCGCAAAAGCCGCTGCGGGTCGTGCTCGACTCGGCGCTGCAACTGCCGATGGGCTCGCGCCTCGTCGCCACCGCGCGCGAGTTTCCGACCGTGGTCGTCGCAACCACAGCAGCGCCGGCCGAGCGCGAGGCGGCGCTCGCCGCCAAAGGCGTCGAAACGACGCGGGTTGCGGCCGATCCGACAGGCGGGGTCGATCTCGGCGCGGCGTTGGCGCGGCTCGGAAAGCGCGGGGTCACGCGCGTCTTCAGCGAAGGCGGCCCGCGCGTCGGCTCGAGGCTGATTGCGCTCGGCCTGGCCGACGAGGTCGCGCTGTTCTCCGCCGTCAAGCCGCTCGGCCGGCCTGGGCATCCGGCGCTCGACCCGGCCGCGTACGCCGCGCTGGCCGACCTCGCCCGCTACCGCCCGCTCGCGCCCGAGACCTATGGAACCGACGCCCTGCGACGCTGGCGGCGGGTCGGGTGAAAGGACCGGCCCTTGCTGCGCGTCAACGCGAAGCCTAGCTGAGGCGTCATCTTGAGGCGCGGCTTCGACCGCGAGCCCCGAAGGATTCGAGCCGCTGTCCCCGCACGCGCGGACAGGGACATGAGCGCCGGTCGGCGGGGGCGGTCGGGCGAATAGGAGAGCGTATGTTCACCGGAATTGTCACCGACGTCGGCGAAGTGGTCGAACTCGTGCGCGGCGCGGAGAAGCTGCGGCTTGCGGTCGCATGCCGTTACGACCTCGCGACGGTCGACGTCGGCGCCTCGGTCGCCCATGCCGGCGTCTGCCTCACCGTGATCGAGGCGGCCGAGCGCGGCAATCGCGCGGTCATCGCCACCGACGTCGGCGCCGAGACGCTGGCGGTGACGACGCTGGGCGGCTGGAAGGTCGGCGACAGGGTCAATCTCGAACGCTCGCTCAGGATCGGCGACGAACTCGGCGGCCATATGGTCAGCGGCCATGTCGACGGCGTCGCCGAAATTCTCAAACGCCGCGACTTCGACGGCATGGCGCATTTCGTCTTCCGCGCGCCGGCGGCGCTGGCGAAGTTCATCGCCGTCAAGGGCTCGGTCGCGCTCGACGGCGTGTCGCTGACCGTCAACGCGGTCGACGGCGACCGATTCGAAGTGCTGCTGATTCCGCACACGCTCGAGGTGACGACGCTGAGCGGATGGAACGTCGGCGGCGGGGTCAACATCGAGGTCGACCAGATGGCGCGCTATGCGGCGCGGCTGGTCGAGGCGGGCGGGTTCGCAAGCGGCGCGCCGACCGCCTGAGTTCGAGTCACAGGCTTCGCCGAGTTCGACGCCGTCGTCATCCGCCCCCGCTTGCGGGCTAGCGGATTCACACATCGCAACTCGAAATCTTCTTGGTCCGCTGTGCCCGATCCGGGCTCGGCGTCCATAGCCGGTCGAAAGACGGGCGTTCCTTCGGACGTCCTTTGGCCGCGCCCGCTTCGCGGGTTGCTCCCCCCGGATCAAGTCCGGGGGGAGCAAGCCTTGACGCCTGCGCGCGGCTCAGGCTCTTGGTTTTCATGGTCTTTGCTGCGGGAAGTCGGCCCTGCGGGCCGGCTTCGCTCAGCAAAGGCCATGGATGCGCTTCGCCGCATCGGCGCGGCGCAGTCACCGCGAAGCGGGCGAAGCACAGCGGAGAGCAGCCGCGAAGCGGCTTGACGGCGACGGGCCAATGCGGCCGCCAGCCAGAGATGTGTGAATGCTGTAGCCCGCTTCGCAGGGGAGGATGATCACTTGCGGCGACCTTCTCTCCTCCCCCGCGTTGTTGCGCGGGAGAGGGGGCGTTCGCTTACAGGATGAGACGCAAGTGAAGGCGACGGCGAAAGCCGGTCGCCGCGCCTAATCCAGCCGCTTCTCCATCACCATGAAGGTCGGCGCCGAATAGCCCCGATGAGCGCCCTGCCCGACCGGCGCAAAGCCGAAGGCGGCAAACAGGCGCTGATTTTCATCAAGCGTCAGCCGCACCCGCAGCGTCATCGTCGCGATGGCGCGGCGGCGCGCTTCGGCTTCGCCCGCCGCCAGCAGAGCGCGGGCGATTCCCTGGCCGCGCCAGCCGGGCAGCACGCACACCCGGCCGAGATGGAGCGCCGCCTCCTTTTCCGCCCACAGCATGACGCCGACCAGCGCGCCGTCGATCTCCGCGCCGCCGCCGCCGCCTGCGGCGAGCTTGGCGGCGAGGCTCGCCGCCGTTTCGCCGAGCGCCCCGGGAGGCGGATCGGTCGCGCGGCTCTGGGCGGCGAAGGCCTCGCGGATGAGGCTCGCCGCCGCTGCGGCGTCGCCGAACGTCAGCGGTCGAATCCGAACTGCCGCCACGATTCGCTCGTCCCTCAGCCGGCGCCTGCGACGTCCGACCAGTCGAGCACGATCTTGCCGCAGTCGCCGCGCCGCATCGTCTCGAAGCCGGAAAGAAAGTCGGCTGCGGCCAGGCGATGGGTGATGACCTTGCGCACGTCGAGGCCGCTCTGCAGCATCGCAATCATCTTGTGCCAGGTCTCGAACATCTCGCGTCCGTAGACGCCCTTGAGCGTGAGCTGCTTGAAAATGACCTTGTTCCAGTCGACCAGGGTCGGCTTCGACGGCAGGCCAAGCAGGGCGAGCCGCCCGCCGGGGACGACCGCGTCGAACAGCTGATCGAAGGCGGCGGGCGCGCCGCTCATCTCCAGGCCGACGTCGAAGCCCTCCGCCATCCTGAGCTTCGCCATCGCCGCGCGCAGGTCCTCGTGCGACACGTCGACCGGGGTGACGTCGGCAACCTCGACGGCGAGCGCGAGGCGGCGCGGATTGACGTCGGTGATGACGACGTGGCGGGCGCCGACGTGGCGCGCGACCGCCGCCGCCATGATGCCGATCGGCCCGGCGCCGGTGACCAGCACGTCCTCGCCGACGAGGTCGAACGACAGCGCGGTGTGGACCGCGTTGCCGAGCGGATCGAGGATCGCGCCGAGTTCGTCGTCGACGTCGTCGGGCAGCGGCACGATGTTGAACGCCGGCACCCGCACGTATTCGGCGAAGGCGCCGGGAATATTGACGCCGATGCCGCGCGTCTCGGGATCGAGATGGTAGCGGCCGCCGCGCGCGGCGCGGCTTCTCATGCCGATGACGTGGCCCTCGCCGGACACGCGCTGCCCGACGCGCAAGCCGCGCACGCCGGCGCCGAGAGCGACGATCTCGCCGGCATATTCGTGGCCGATCGTCATCGGCGTCGGAATGGTCTTCTGCGCCCATTCGTCCCAATTGTAGATGTGGATGTCGGTGCCGCAGATGCCGGTCTTGTGGACCTTCACCAGAACGTCGTCGGGCCCGATCTCCGGCTTCGCAACGTCGGCGAGCCACAGGCCGGGCGCCGCCTTTTGCTTGACGAGGGCCTTCATGCGATTCGGCTCCATAGGGCAGTGGGCAATGGGCAATGGGCATTCGGCAGTCGGCAGTGGGATCGCAGATGAGTCTACTGCCGACTGCCGACTGCCGACCGCCGTCACAAAACTTCAGCCGCCTTCCCCGCGTCGGCAAAGGCGGCGACGGCGAAATCGACGTCGGCCTCACTTAAGCCCGCCGACATCTGGGTGCGGATGCGCGCCGCGCCCTTCGGCACGACGGGGAAGAAGAATCCCGCGACATAGACGCCGCGCCGATCGAGCGCCTGCGCGAGCTCCTGCGCCTGCCGCGCCTCGCCGAGCATGACAGGAATGATCGGCGTCTCGCCCGGCAGCAGCGCGAAGCCCGCCCGCTCCAGCCCGGCGCGGAAACGACGCGCGTGCGATTGCAGCCGCGCGCGGCGATCGTCGGCGTTTATGGCGATCTCGAGCGCCTTCAGCGAGCCGGCGGCGATCGGCGGCGCAAGAGAGTTGGAGAAGAGATAGGGCCGCGCGCGTTGGCGCAGCAAGTCGACGATCGGCTGCGCCGCGGCGACAAAGCCGCCCATGCCGCCGCCAAGCGTCTTGCCGAAGGTGCCGGTGACGATGTCGACCCGGGCGCCCGCGCCGGTCAGCGCCGGGGTGCCGCGACCCTGGTCGCCGAGATGGCCCGTGGCGTGGCAATCGTCGACCATAACCAGCGCGCCATGGCGCTCGGCGAGCGCGCAGATCTCCGGCAGCTTGGCGACGTGGCCGTCCATCGAGAACACGCCGTCGGTGGCGATCAGCTTGAAACGCGCGCCGTCGGAATCGGCCTGCTTCAACGCATCCTCGAGCGCGTTCAGGTTGGAATTGGCGTAGCGGTAGCGGCGCGCCTTGGAAAGGCGGACGCCGTCGATGATCGAGGCGTGGTTCAGCGCATCGGAAATGATCGCGTCGGCCTCGGAAAGCAGCGGCTCGAACACGCCGCCGTTGGCGTCGAAGCAGGCGGCGAACAGGATCGCGTCGTCCTTGCCGAGGTGGCGCGCGATCGCCAGCTCGAGTTCGCGGTGCAGGGTCTGGGCGCCGCAGATGAAGCGCACCGAGGCCATGCCGAAACCGAATGCGTCGAGCGCCGCCTTGGCCGCGGCGATCACCTCGGGATGGTCGGCGAGGCCGAGGTAATTGTTGGCGCAGAGGTTGAGCGTCTCGCGCGTCGCGCCATTGCTGACGACCTTGATGCGCGCCCCCTGCGGCCCGGCGATCAGGCGCTCGCGCTTGGTCAGCCCGGCGGCGTCGATCTCGGCGAGCGTCGAACGCAAATGGGTCAGGAACGCTTCCGACATCGACGGCTCCCTGGGCGGCGAACGCGCCCTGCTCATAGCAGGAATCCACGGTCGGATCAGCGGCGCGACAGTGGCGCGGCCCTCCGTGGCCGCCCGCGCGGCGGCGGAAACGCGGGCGCAGAGGCCCGCGCCACTTTTTCTCGCAACTTACACGCCGGCGATGATGCTCTTGAGGAACGCGACGTGGCGGGAAAAGGCGGCGCGGCCCGTCTTGCTCGCCTTGACCGTGGTGCGCGGCCGCCGGCCGACGAAAGCTTTGGCGACCTCGACGTAGCCCGCGCGCGCGAGATGGTCGATGTGGGCGCCGAGATTGCCGTCGGTCGCGCCGGTCAGCGATTTCAGCCGCGCGAAATCGAGTCCCTCGGCGGAAGGCGGCAGCGCGGTCAGCGCCGCCATCAGGCGCAGGCGCACCGGCTGGTGGATCGTTTCGTCGAGCCCGTCCATGGGTTCAGGCCCGCCGCATCCATAGGCCGCAGAGGATGAAGCCGCCGCCGTTGACGACAGCGAGCCACAGATCGAACCATCCGCCCGACCAGAAATACCCGGCCACGATGAGGGCGCTCGAGGCCAGGCCGAGCGCCGTCAAGGCGGCGCCGAACCACAACCCGGCAAACGCGTAGCCGAACAGGAACAGCGTCGGCCAGAAGGCGTCGAGCTCGCGCGGCCCGAACCGGCCGATCACCGCGCTCCACAGGAAGCCGAAGAGGAAGACCAAGGCGAAGGCGGCGAGGAAGCGCAAGGGGAGCCGCAACCCCTGCGATGAGCGCCCGCGCGCCATGAGGATGACCGTGGCGGCGACGCCGAGGCCGTCCGCTATGCGCCAGTCCCACAACGACCAGCGCGGCGCCGCCATGCTGACGAGTTGGCCACAGGCGATGATGGCGCCCCACAGGATCGTGATCTCGCCAGTCCGGCGATAGATGCGCGATTGTTTGACCTTGGCGACGACAGCGTCGATATCGGCGAGCATCGCGCCGGCTTCGTCGGGACTGATGGCCATATCCGCCTCACGCCTCTCGTAAGACTGGTCGCCCCACGACGAGGGCGGCGAGATTGGCAAACGTCGTCGACAGTCCCTCAGCCTGCAAGGCGCGCTGGAATTGGCGCAGCGTGCGGCCCCAGAACAGCCCGGCGAACAGGCCGCCGATCGCCACCACCGCGCTGGCGATCGTCGCGTGGCCGTCGCCGCCCGAAGTCAGCGCCAAGGCGACGGCGCCCGCATATTTGGCGGCGAAGGCGGCGCCGTTGAGAATCAAGCTGACCGGCGATCCGGGCATCGTCAGCAATCCCGTAGCCGCAGAGAAGCGCGGCGCCGGCAGAAACGAGGCCAACGCCTGGCCCGCCGCCCCGCCGACCAGCAGCGCGGCGAGGAACGTCGCGACATTCAGCGCCAATCCGTCCGGCCGTCCAAGCAGGCTGGAAGCTCCCCAGACGAAGAAGACGGCCGGAACGATCAGGACGCGAAAAGGCGAGACCTCCCGCGTGCGCATTCCGGCGACGCCCCGGTAGACCAGAAAGGCGAACAAGGCCCACACCCAGAGCGGCGTGTGCGCAACGATTTCAACTGCCAGCATCGCGAGCGCTCCTGGGTTGCAAGCCTACTTCACCGCCGCCGCAATCGCAGCCAGAGCGGCTGGTTGATAGACGACGCCCATGTGGTTCACTCCTGGCAGCAGCGTCACCCGAACGCCGAGCGGCGCTGCGACGCGCTTGTAAGCCTCCGCGTCCATCAACTCATCGTCCAGACCAGCGATCAGCTCGATCTTGCCAGCTGCCGAGCGCAGCGCGCCTTCCCAGTCGTGTGGAGGCCCGTAGTTGATCAGCAGTCGGTAGGAATAGCGCGAGGTCGTCGCCATCGCCGCCTCGGGACGATTGGCGAAGGCGATCGCCGGCAGCGCCTGCGCCCAATCGATTCCGAGCGCGCCGAGGATCGTCAGCGCGGCGATGCGGGGAAGGTCGGGAGCGGCCCAACCCCCCGGCCCAACCGAGGGGCGGTTGGTCGGCGCGCGATAGCCGAGATAGGGCGCCAGCAGCACGAAGCGATCGAAGGACGCGCCGACCGGCGCGGCGGCGGCGCGCAGAACAAAGCCGCCGCCGGAGGAATGGCCGACGAGCGTCAGCCGCGCGGTCGCGTAGTCGGCGCGCAGATGGGCGACGAGATCGGCGAGATCGTCCTCGAGCTGGCCGACGTAGGCGATGTCGCCGCGCGAACCCGAGGCGCCGTGGCCGCGCGCGTCGACCGCGACCGCGACGAAGCCGGCTTTCGCCAGCGCGAGCGCCGTCGCGTTCATCTCGTCGGAGGAGGCCGTCGAGCCGTGATAGACGACCGCGAGACGATCGCGCGCGCCGTCGACGGTGGGATAGAGGCGATAGGCGAGCCAGGTCCCGTCGCGCGCCTGGAATCGGCTGAGGTCCGGCTTGCCGTCCTGCGGGATTTCCATCGCGCCGGAATGGATCGATTCAAGCGGCGGCGGCGCCTTGACCGGCTGTGCGAGCAGCGCCGCCATCGCCAGCGCGAATACGCCGACCGCCGCCACCGGCCAAAGGACTATCTGTCCCCACGCCATCGCTTTTCTCCGATTGCAGATAACTCTGTGATACAGAGTAAAGGCTCGGTCGTCAAACCGGCGTACAACTTATGCCTGCGACAAGATGCGCAGTTCACCCTAGGCGGAGTCGCGCATAGCCTCGTTTTTGCAGCAGCGAGGGATCCACAGCTCCATCGCCGAAGCAGAGGAAGAGCCGAAGCCGCAGGGTCCCGTCCCCTTGGCTTTCCGGCTCTTCTTCGTTTCTGCGCCCCTCGCGAGAGAGGCGCGTCCGCGCGTCGGCCCAAGCCGGCGTGATTGCCGTCGCCGCCATGGCGGAGGAGGACGCCGGCCGGACGCGCCCAACGATGCCGCAACCGCATTGGTCGCCGACACTGCGGGCCTCTCGCTTGCCGCTCGCGTCACGGCCAGGCTCGACCCGAGCCAACCGCCCCGCGTCCCGCCAAGGCGTCGTTAACCATTTGCTAACCAACTGACGCCAATTTGAATCCCGAGGCCCTTGCGGTCGATGGGATCGTCTCGGCGGCAATCAAACTGTCGCACGAATCATCGACGCTGGGGTCATCCGACAGGCCGGAGCCAAAGCCTCGATGGGCGATCGCGCAGACGCCGAACGCAGCGGAACGCAGACCTCCGCCCCATCGTCTCCGATCGTCCCATTCCATTTCTCCGTTTTCGACCGCTTCGCGCGCCTGGGCGCCCGCGCGGGTCGTCGTCTCGCGCCCATCTCTACAATTGGGGGCTTCGCCAGTGACCAAACGCATCGAGAAGCAGAAGCGTCGTAACGGCCGGTCGGCCGCCGCGGACACCGCCGAGATCATCCCCCTGTACAAGGCCAAATATTGCGCCGAACGAGCGCCGGCGCCGATCCGGCCGCTCACCGCGACCCAGGGCGAATATCTCGACGCGCTGCGTTCGAGCCCGCAGGTGTTCGTCCTCGGCCCGGCAGGAACCGGCAAGACCTGGATCGCGGCGACATACGCCGCCGACCTCTACCGCGCGCGTCAGGTGAGCCGAATCATCCTCACCCGCCCCAACGTGCCGTGCGGGCGCTCGCTCGGCTTCTTTCCCGGCTCGCTGGAAGAAAAGTTCGCGCCCTGGGCGGCGCCGGTCATCGAAGCGATCCGCGACCGCATGGGCGCCGGCGCCTTCGACATCGCGGTGAAGCAGGGCGACATCGAATTGGTCCCGTTCGAGGTCATGCGCGGACGTTCGTGGCGTGACGCCTTCGTCCTGCTCGACGAAGCCCAGAACGCGACGCCGGCGGAAATCAAGATGTTCCTCACCCGCATCGGCGAGGACTGCAGCGTGGTGGTCAACGGCGACGTCAGCCAGTGCGACCTCGATCAGGCGTCCGGCCTGAGGGCGGCGCTCGATCTCATCGCCCAACGGCGGCTGCCTGTGCCGGTGGTCGAATTCACCCTCGCCGACATCGTCCGCTCCGGAATCTGCGCGATGTGGGCGCGGGCGTTCGAGGAGGCGAAGATTTAGGGCGGCGGCGTGGCGAGCGACCCTGTGCACATGTAAACCTGCCTGCCGTCATGGCCGGGCTTGACCCGGCCATCCAGGCGGTTT
>Ga0302319_10026610_pt1 | contig 10178 bp, 9 predicted proteins | sample Bog_T0_2_FD_203319 | JGI IMG/M metagenome (GOLD analysis project Ga0302319, IMG submission 203319) | Peat permafrost microbial communities from Stordalen Mire near Abisko, Sweden - Bog_T0_2 | ecosystem: Environmental > Terrestrial > Soil > Wetlands > Peat | place: Sweden: Abisko, Stordalen Mire...
CCGTAATGCGCCACGGCCGTCTCCTCGCTTGATGGTTTTTCCATCATCACAGCCTGCATTACTCATCCCTCCTTGCCATTAAGAAACCGGAAGAACCGAAATACGGCCGACGAGACATTGTGGGAGTTGAAGTAGATTTAAGAAATTAGCCAGGTAACTTTCGAATTAGGGCTTGTTATCGGAATGCATGGAATCATCCTTTTCCCAGCATGTTACCTCTATACTTACTAATACGAAGACTGCCAGTGCTTGCTATCCCCGCCGGATGACAAATCGAAGCGAAAGAAGCGGGACAAGGTCGGGGAGCCGCCTCGCAGTGATCGCGCATACGGCAGAGTCCATCGTCAACTTTCGTGGTCCCTTGGTGCGTGAGATGGTGGCCCGTGGACTCGAGGTTTTTGCGTTGGCACCGGACTACGACGAGGCGACAAAGGCGGCGGTCACAGCCTTGGGCGCGCGGCCGATAGATTACTCGCTGTCGCGGGCTACGGTGAATCCATGGCGCGACCTGCGCGATTTTCTTCGCTTACGGCAACAGCTTCACAAGCTTGAGGCGGACATTACATTCGCATATACGATTAAGCCGGTGATTTATGGAACACTGGCAGCGCGTTTCGCTGGCGTGCCGTCACGTTATGTTATGATAGAAGGAGCCGGACACCTTTTCGTCGACGACGGTACCATATCGCTGTGTCGTGGGATGGTGCGGGCGGTCACCATGGTTTTATATGCACTGAGTCTGAGCCAAGCGAAGCGGATTTTTATGTTGAATAAGGATGATATAGCCTTGTTTACTCGATGGGGTATGGCGTCGCGGAGCAAAGTCGTACTTATTGATGGTATTGGACTCGATTTGGAATATTATCGATTCGCTCCTCCGGTGTTTAATCCGATCTGTTTCATCTTGGTGGCTAGGCTGCTGAAAGAAAAAGGTGTCTACGATTATATCGAGGCTGCGCGGAAGGTCAGGGCCGTCTGCCCGGAGGCGCGCTTTATTTTGCTGGGCAGCATCGATCGGAATCCCACGTCAGTCACTTATCAAGAGGTTGAGAGATTGAAGGCTGAGGGATTGGTAGAGGTCGCAGGGCACGTGTCCGACGTGCGGCCTTGGCTTGAAAAGGCCAGCGTATTCGTGCTGCCTTCGTACCGAGAGGGGTTACCGCGTAGTTCACAGGAAGCGATGGCGCTGGGGCGGCCCGTGATTGCGACCGACGTGCCTGGTTGTCGGGACACCGTTATCGAGGGTGAGAATGGCTTTGTTGTGCCGGTGCGCGACTCCGCAGCTCTGGCTACAGCGATGCTCAAGTTCGTGTACGCTCCTAAGCTCGTGGCGGAGATGGGGGCGCGGAGTCGATCTATTGCCGAAAAGCGCTTCGACGTGCACAGAATTAATGCACAAATCCTCCAAGAGATTGGAATAATGCCCGTCAACGCCAAATCCTGAAAGAGCGAAAGCCGTAAGCGTAGACTGACGCTAGTTCTATGAACCGAGCGACAATTTGCCCGTAGCCGATAAGAGTTTAGATTCAGCATAAATGAAAGCTACCAGCCGTTTTAATTGGCAATTGCGTCGCCGTGGGTGGATAGCTCTGGATGGCTTTTTGGCGGCGGCCGCAATCTTAGGTGCCTATGCTCTCCAGCCGCAGTTTGTATTAGGCTGGGCCACATCGAATCCTGAGCAGCCGGGGGCGTTTCAGGCGACGTTGATCTACCCTTGGTTTGTGCTGCTGAGTATGCACGTGGCCGGCCTGCACGATCCGCTTGGGGATCGGCGACGCTGGTTTGCATTGTTGCGTGTAATCCTCGCGGTCGCGGGTGCGCTCGGGCTGTGTCTGCTTTTCCTTTACTTTGCGTTCCTCCAACAGCTTGGACGAACGATCCTGATCAGGACGCTGGTTCTAAGTGTCGTGTTTATGGGCGGAGCGCGAGTGGTCTTGTGGAGACTGGCCAATACAACGCGGAGGCGTATCGGATGTTTGTTGTCGCTAGAACGGTTGGCTCGCTTCAACGCCGTCGTCGGTTGTAATCACATTCCATTTGAGATGGTCGTGGCTGAAGTAGTGGGAAACGCGAATACGCCAGACGCCATCACCGATTTTTTTATTCGGGAAGGAGTCGACGAGGTGGTGGTGACAGCGCGTGATGACCGACGTGACGTCTGGCTGGCCTGCCTCAATCGGGGTGTACAAGTGTCGGATGTCGCGGTCTTCGTCGAACGCGAGTTTTACAAGGTCTCCTGCGATGATATCGACGTTACGTGGTTTATCGGCATCGATCTGAAATGGAATCATCCCTTCTACCACCGGCTTAAACGCGTGATAGACGTATTTATTGCAGGCGTAGGGTTCCTTTTCTCGGCCCCGATCATCTTGGTTGCCGCTTTAGCAACTACGATCGAAAGCGGTCGACCGATATTTTATTCGCAGACGCGGGTCGGCTTTCGGGGCCGGAACTACCGGATCTGGAAGCTTCGCACAATGAGGACCAATGCGGAGATAAGCGGGGTCAGATGGGCGACGCATAATGACTTACGCGTGACGCGGGTAGGGCGTTTCTTGCGTACAACACGAGTGGACGAGTTGCCACAGTTTTGGAATGTTTTGCGAGGGGAGATGTCGCTGATCGGTCCGCGACCAGAGCGGCCGGAGTTTGTCGAATGGCTCACGAGAGAGATTCCACTGTTCCATCAGCGCCATTGGGTCAAACCCGGTATCACGGGATGGGCGCAGATCAACTATCCTTATGGTGCAAGCGTCGAAGACGCCCGTGAGAAGCTTTGCTATGATCTCTATTACTTGAAGAATGCCTCGCTGCTGCTCGATCTGCATATCGCCTTGCGCACGATCGGGGTAGTCATGAAGGGCTCGAGATAAGGCAGCACAGTCGCCCTGCGCGGGAGCGCAAGGATTTTCTGCACGAATCGTCTGTGAGCAGGCTCCTACAATTCAGCCAAGCCAGCAGGCAAATCAATTGCGGCGGCAAACTCTAGAGCATCGCGGGCTGCCGCCGGCGATCCGCAGGAATGACGAATGTCTCCATGACGCGAAGGGACGTAACTCGGTTGCAATCCCTTAAGGTGATGCTGTGATAACAGGCGCCACAGTTCGTTGATTGAGGTCGGCCGCCCGGTGCAGATATTGATCACACCGCTGCGCAGTCCTTGCCGCGTGGCAGCAATGAGGTTAGCTCGTGCCACATCGTGGACCGAGATGAAGTCACGGGTTTGTTCGCCATCACCGTATATCGTGGGCGCCATTTTCCGTTTGAAGTAGTCGAGGAAGATAGAGATTACACCGGAATACGGCGATCGGGGATCCTGTCGCGGACCGTATACGTTGAAGTAACGTTGGCAGCGTACGGTCAGTCCATACTTGCCTGCGTAGTCGAACAATAGTTTCTCCGATGCCAGCTTCGCCGAACCATAAGGGTTCAAGGGCTTTTTCGGTGCATCTTCCGAGATGGGACACACGGCAGAATCACCATACACGGCGGCTGACGACGCAAAGATGATGCGCGGGACCTGATGCCTGCGTGCTGCCTCAGCAACGATGCGCGTGGTTTGATAATTGAGGCAATCATTTAACGCCGGGTTGGCGATGCTCTCCGGCACACTGACCAATGCCGCGAGGTGAATGATGATGTCGGGGGAGGTCTCGCTGACGAACTCAACGAACTTGCTTTCTTCCGCCACGTCGAGCTCTTGCAGGATGAAGGTCTTGTACCGCAGTGCCTCCGTCAGATTCTCCCTTCGACCGGTTCGAAAATTGTCTACGCCCCAGATAGTGTGGCCAGCGGCGAGCAATTGATCGACCGTATGACTGCCTATGAATCCGGCGGCCCCGGTAACTAATATTTTCGCCATGGGTGAAACTTACGACTATTCCTTTCGGCACGTCACGAATGTTTTTCCGCCAACGAGCACATCTACGAGAATTATCCCAGTGAATGGCAGGGGACCTACTCGCAGTTCGTCTGATCGACGCACCGTAGCCGCGAATTTTATGCGTGGGAGCAACGGCGTTTTTTTCGCCCGCATCCCACACGGCCCCTAGGACGCCGACGACGTACGCGCGCATCCCGGGGTCTTCGAATCCCGATTGCCTGCCACGTTGAGAATTCCCGGTTGTTGTTCCGAAAGGAAATCCGTGAGCGCCGCGGCGCCGGCCGCCACGGCGGGGAAACCGTGTAGGACGACGTACGGCCGCGCTGCGGCATTCGCGCACCGAACGGTTAAAGCCGTACCCCGCGGGGCTTTTCGTCCCGCTTGGTCAAAGATGACCGTCGCATCGGCATCTTTCACGTTCCGTCTCGTCCGCGGCGGATATTCCGCCGATGCGAGCTCTTGGAGCTTGTACCTGGCCGGGATCGGGCCGTCCTCAGCCAGCCGGCCGCGTGGGCAACTGCCGCCGCGCTCGATGCCGTGCGCGATCGCAAAGTCCAAGGCGCCCCGATCGGCCCCGGTTTGGCCGCCCGAGATGATTTTTCGCGGGCAATTCATTGTCCCAGCATTGCGGCGTCCTGTCGCGTTCCGACAAGGCTTCTTGAAACTCGTTCACTCTGCGATTAAATCGCGCGTTTTAGTACAACGTCCGAGTCGTCCATAGTCTGCCCTCGGGCGCATTCCCCAGCAACTCCGACAGCCGCAAAACCAAGGCTTTGATAAAACTCTATCGCAGCGTTGTCGGTCGACCCCGTGTAGACCCAGAGTTCCTTGAAGGCTGCATTTCGTGCAATTGCCGTTAAACGCTGAATGGCGCCGGTGCCAAAACCTTGCCTGCGGAAACGTGGCCTTATTCCGAACCAGCCGTAAGAAACAGAATCCAACCAAAACCAACTTGCCGCTTGCCTGCGAAAGCTTCATAGCCCTGGAAGGTTGACCTAGGCACACCCTCAACGCAGACCTTTGAGCGCTCCGCTATGCAGATCAAAACCACCACCCAAGGTGCAGCAGCCGAAGGAAGGGACTGCGCCCTTCGCGCCGATCTGCGCTGGGTACCCGCAGGTCTTCTCGATCTCCCCGAGATCAATCGGATCGCAAATCAGGTCCACACGACGTTACCTGAGCGGGATGAGGTATTCGGGGAAAAGCTGCGTCTATTTCCAGAAGGATGCTTAAAGCTGATGCGGGCCAATGAATTCCTAGGCTACGGTATCAGCCATCTTTGGACACTGGGTATCATTCCACCTTTGGATACCTTCCTCGGCTCACTACCGGACCGGCCGAACTGCATTTACGTTCACGATGTCGTTATTCACCCGTCAGGTGTCCAGCGCCGCGCAGTTACCTGAAACCTGAGGCCTGATTCGTCAGATTGCGGCGGGTGGTGATCCTGGAAGTCTGGGGATTATCTGGATAGATCAGGGGGATGCGTGGCGAGTTGGGGCCAGGATTGCGTCAGTGGGCGGGTGGCTTGGTAGGCTTGTGGGAGATGCAGCGGATCTACCCATGCGAGCTGACCGTGGCGCAGTACATTGCGAGTGAAGCGCATCGGCAGGTCGTGGCCGAATCGGTGTGTCCGCAGTGCGGGCTTGGCCATGGACTTGGAGGGCACGGGAGTTACGGGCGGTGGGGGACATCGGAAATCGGGGCGGCGGTGTGGATCCTGATTGCCCGATTTTTGTGTGCGGGATGTGGCCGGACGGTCAGCTACCTGCCTTCATTCTTGCTGAGTTATCGGCTGGTGAGAGCGGCGACGTTTGAGGCGTTCCTCGAAGGAGATCTCCGTCAGAAGGATGTGCAAAAATGGGAGGGGCTGCTCCGCGGCTACGAGCGGCGGATGCACGTCTTTCATCCGGAATTGCTGCGCGTGGTCGGACGCGGGTTTGGCCGGGCCCCGCCCGTGGGAAAAGCGTTTTGGCCGTGGCTGAAAGAGGCGTGTGGCAGCATAGCGGCCGCCACACGCCGACTGGTTGAGCACTTCAAGATTACGGTCTTCAGGAGCTACCAGTGTCATCAGCCGTCGGGGGCGCTGTGAACACCACGTTCGGGCAGGAGAGGACGGGATGGAACATCCGATCTGGCCGGCCCCCACACAACCAAATTATGGCGGTGGCTGGGGAAGGGGCGCAGACCGGAAGGTGAATGAAAAATCCTCCTTCCGACGAAAATCCCCACGAAACTCGCGCCCTGGCGCGCTTTGCCGCCGTGCAAGCGGTGGAGCAGGCGCGCCAGGCCGGACTGCCATTGGTGCAAGCGATCCAGCAGGCGGCGCAGCAGGCCTGGGACGGCCGCTTTTACGCGGCCGCGACGATCGAGGAGTGGGTCTACAAGTATCGGCGCAACAAGTTTGGCGGGCTGCAAAACCATCCCCGCAGCGACCGAGGCAAGGGTCGGACGCTGGAGCCGGAAGCCCTCGATGCGCTCCTCAAGCTGCGAACGGAATATCCGACGCTGACCCTCAAGGCGCTGACGGACGAACTGGCCCGCCGCGGCGTCACGGGGCTGGAGGGCGTGAGTGCGAGCACGCTGCGGCGGCGGCTCTTGGCGGCGGGGCTGGACCGGCGAAGCTTGCGGGCCGGCTCGGCCCTGTCCGGCGGCCCGACCAAAGCCTTCGAAGTGCCGCTGCCCAATCTCTTGTGGATGGCGGACTGCATGTACGGACCCACGATCAAGCCGGAGGGCGGCCCGGCCCAGCGCACTTTCCTCTTTGCCCTGATCGACGACTGCTCGCGGCTGATCGTCCACGGCCAGTTTTACCCGCACGAGCGGCTGGAGGGATTTTTGGACACCCTGCGCCAGGCGGTATCCAACCGTGGGATACCCGATAAAATTTACACTGACAATGGGGCGGCCTTCGTCAGCCAGCATCTGGCCATCGTCTGCGCGAATTTAGGGATCCGGCTGCTGCACTGCAAACCCTACCACGCCTGGAGCAAGGGCAAGATAGAGAAATGGTTCCAGGGATGCCAGTCGCAGTTCTTGCCCACGCTTTTGTTCGAGCCCGTGCGCTCGATCGAGGAGCTCAATCTTAGGCTCTGGAAATGGGTTGAGAGCGACTACAACCAGCGCGAGCACTCGGCTCTCTCCGGAGAATCCCCGGCGCGGCGCTTCGCGCGGCTGGGGACCTCGCTGCGGCTTTTGGAGCGCGGCGCCGAAGTCGAGCGGCTCTTCCTGATGCGGGTCCCCCGGCGCGTCCGCAAGGACGCCACCTTCCGGCTGGGCAGCCAGTCCTGGGAAGTGGCCGCGCATCTGCGCGGCCAAGTCGTCACCGTGCATTTTGATCCCATCACGCTGCGCCGGGTGGAAGTGTGGCTCGGACCGAAGTTCGTCGGCCTCGCCGTGCGCTGCAACAAGCACCGCAACGCCCAAATCCCCTCCAGCAATGACTACGACCACGACGCGTTCTGAGCTGCCCCCGCTGGATCTGTCCCTCAAGACGCTCTGGGGGGCGAGCCGCTGGCCGGGCTCCGAACCCGGCGGCACGATCTACGCCCATCCGGCCTGGCAGCAGGCGGTCCGCCGGTTCGACCAACTCGCCGGCGTCCACGCCAGCGGCATCATCCACGGCCCCCATGGCACCGGCAAGTCGCTGCTCGTCCACCACTGGAGCGAGCGGCTCTCGCCCAAACAGTACCGGGTCGTGCGCCTGGCGCACAGTTCACTCATGGGCTCGGACTTGCTCCGCCAGCTGGTCAAAATGGCAGCGTCGACTCCGCGCTTCCGCCGAGGCGACAACGTAAGCGTCCTGGCTGAACTCTGGCAGTCCTGGGCCCCAGTCTGGCCGATCGTCGTCATCGACGAGGCTCAGGACTTGAGCACGGCCGCGCTCGAAGAGCTCCGCCTGCTGACCTGTGCGCGGTCCGACGCGACGACCCCGTTTTCGCTCATCCTCTGCGGCGACGACGAACTCCTGGGCCGGCTCGATCTTGGCATCAATCGGGCGCTCCTGTCCCGGCTCAGCTTCTGCGAGCATCTTGGCAGTTGGTCTTCCGACGCTTTGAAAGACTACCTGGAACACCGCCTCCAGGAAGTCGGCATCCGGGCCAGTCCTTTTGAGGACGCCGCCGAAACGCTGCTCTTGCAATCGGCCCAGGGCAGTCCCCGCACCGTGAACACCCTGATGCAGCGTTCCATGGAGCAGGCCGCGATCGCCGGGCGACGCTCCGTCTCAACCGCCGATCTCCACGCCGCCCTCGATGCGCTGCCGTGGCTGTCCAGACCTCGGCCCTCTGCCGTCCGCCCATGAATACCCCAGCCGAACTGCAGGGCGCCGTCCCAGAATTGCTCGAAGTGATCCGGCGGCGATTTTATGCCAAGGCCCCGCCGGCCCACTTCCACCGCGACCGCCGCATGCTGCTTTACGCACTCACCTGGCCGGCGGGTTGGCTCAATTGCCGCGGTCTGACCTGCTCGCCGGCCCGCTACCAAGCGCTGATCGTCGAGCGCCTCGATGCCATCTGCGCCCACGGCGATCCCGCCCGCTACGGCGCCTATCTTCCGGCTTATTTGCTCAAATGTCTCCAGGACTGGTTCCAGCATCGCAGCGACGCGCTCTACGACGAACTCAAACACATCCGCAATGCCCTCGACCGAATCCTCGGCTCCGTCACCGCCACCTCCGAAGCCCAACTCCACGCTCGCCACGTCGAACTCCTCGCGGCCACCCACCAGCTCCTCCACGCTCACCGTCCACGCCGCGCTGTCCCCAACGCCGCTCAGTTGTCGCTGTTTTGATTACGAGCTCGCTAACGCCATCAGCCCCGACTCTGGGCCCGTCCAGGCTTTATCAAGATAAAATCCCCCGGCTGGAGCGAGAATCGACACAGTCAGGGCGCGGGCGAAATGCCGCTGGAGAATACATTCGGCGAATCTCCGAGGTTGCTTTACGTTACGGTATCCGTTCGATCGCCTTGGTTTCGGTTTACGGAACGGACGTTCTCTGGAGGCAATTCGGCTTTTCAGTAGTGGAGGATTCGAATCTTCGGGCTAAGATTGCCAGCTACGGAGAGTCAGCCAAATACATGGTTTCAAAGCTCTAGCCCCCTATTTCTGAGACGGGCGCGAAGGTCTTCCACGTTTGGGATCCCAAGGCGGTAGAGAGGGAGCAGATCGGGCATTTCGGGACCGTGTCGGAGCAATTCAAAGCCGAAATTCCGAAGGATGGCTTGGCCTCGATTGGAGAAGCCGAGAGCCAGAAACTCCGAAGGAAAGACTGCGTTGCGATTTTTGATCCATGCGCCGATGCGCTTCTCCAGAAAAAACTTGGCGAGTGCGGTGCCTTGAACAGCTGGCTGGATTACAATGCCCGTAATGTACCAATGGTCAGCACGCTCAGTCGCGGCCTTAGAAACTATTTCGGGTTCAAACGTTTCTTCCCGTATCTGCGCTGCTTTCATGCCGTCTGCCCATTCCTTTGTGACTGGCCAGATCCCCATTGCACCTCTGAACTGATCGTCCCGGTAAACTCCATACAGCCCTTCCGGGTAGGCATCCCAAAGTCTCTTCAGCTTCTCGAAAGTGAAATTGTACTCCGGATACGACTCCTGATCGAGGTGCCACACCTCGCGGAGGCTTTCTAAGGTTTGGATGCGCAGCAATGCGAGCTTGGCCTTTTTATGCCAGGGTGACATGACCTCATCGAGACTGCCCATAGCCTGCTCGTAAGGCGTTGGAGAGTCTCCCGATCGTCTGCCGCCATGCCGTCCTTGGTGTTCCTGAACGGTCAGTCCGATGGTATCCGGAAACGGAATTACTACTAGGGGCTTGGGCACTTCCAATAATTGTCTGCCACGATTTAACGCCTTTACGATGTTATGATGACTCGTGGGAGAGATTGGACGCCCACTCTCCACGTTCTTGATACTTCCAACCGCCACTCCTGATTCCTGTTCGAGACTCTCCTGAGTCCAAGCCAACTCGCGGCGAAATTTTCGAATAAGTAGGCCTGTCTCTATCCAGGCATCAGAGATTTTGGGAGTCATGAGAAGTTGTCTGGAAAGTGGTTCTTCGAGCTGCTCTTGGGACCACGCCAATTGGATTCGTGTCTTCCGAAGCGCGAGCCTAGTGCAATTAGTTTTTGATCGATCAACGAGCGATATGACGAAAAGCGCGTGGCTATGGGTTGGATAGTGAATGGCTCCTGCGTGCCTGTTCGCCGGAATAGGAATCGGATATTGTAGGGGCGCCATCAAACGAACCGCTAGCAAGGGCCCAGGCCCTTGTCGAAAAGCACCACCTA
>Ga0302319_10026611_pt1 | contig 10178 bp, 10 predicted proteins | sample Bog_T0_2_FD_203319 | JGI IMG/M metagenome (GOLD analysis project Ga0302319, IMG submission 203319) | Peat permafrost microbial communities from Stordalen Mire near Abisko, Sweden - Bog_T0_2 | ecosystem: Environmental > Terrestrial > Soil > Wetlands > Peat | place: Sweden: Abisko, Stordalen Mire...
GAGACCTTGCAGCGCTTGGTAGCCGTGCCCGAGCGGATCCGCGAAAGGATCGCGCCACACGGCGAAGCGCGCGCTCACGTACGAATAGTGTTGCACGGCAAACCACACCGCAACCGCGAAGATCGCCGCACCGCCGGCGATCAGGTCGACGCGCCGCGTCGCCACGTACAACATCGCGACGAAGGTCGCGAGCAGGAGCGACGCCATGCCGATGTCGCGCTCGAATACGAGGATGCCCATCGACGTGGCCCAGCCGAGAAAGAGCGGGCCGAGGTACTTGAGGTTCGCGCGGATCGACCACCACTTCGCGGCGGCGAGCACGTCGGCCGTCTCGGCGAGATAGCCCGCCATGAAAAGCACGATGAACAGCTTGATCGCTTCCACGGGTTCGTATTGAACCGGACCGATACGAATCCAGAGCTTCGCGCCGTTGACCTCTTGGCCGAAAACGGCCACGAGCGCGAAGAGCACGATCGATCCCAACACCCACACGTATTTGTAGGCGGCGAAACGCCGGAACGCATCGAACGCGGGGGCCGCGACGATCGCGAGGCCGAGCGAGATCGCGAGCCAGATTTCCTGTTTGTGCGCGAGTTCGCTCGAGAGGCGCGCGATCGTGGCGAGCCCGAGCGCGGAGACCAGAACCGCGAGCGCGGGTAACGCGTCGTCGCGGCGCATGTCGAGCGGCGCGCGCAACACCCACGCGTAGGCACCGGCAGCCAGCAGCGCGAGCAGCCACGCCGGACCGAGCGAACCGCGCGGCGCGAGGGAGAGCGCGAAACCGCCCACGGCAAGCGCGAGCGTCATCGGGATCAGGCGGCTGCTAACGATCCGAAGACGTAAGGCCGGTCGTATGATCCGTGAATCCGGTGCGCAGGGCGAAGAGCCCGTAGGAGAGCAGCGACATCGCGAGGAGCCCGAGCGCGAGCGCGATGCGGAGCGCGCGGCCGCGCGGGCCGACGGCGAATGCGGGCGTCGCCGGCCCCAGCAGGTCGCGGGCGACGATCACGGTACCGTTGTCCACGCCGCCGCGCGCGCGCGCCATCGCGAGCACGCGCGCGACCACATCCGTTGCGGTTTCGGCATCGGCGAGGACGCCGCCGAGCTCGTCGTCCGCGACGCAATGGTGGATGCCGTCCGTGCACAGCACGAGCTGGTCGCCGGCGAAGAGTTCCACGTGTGCGATCGACGCTTCCAGCTTTGCCTGCGTCCCGAGGCTACGCCAGAGCAGGCCGCGCAAGCGCGGGCGCGCCGGCAAGCTCGTCTTCGCGCTCGGCACCGCCGTGTCGGCGAACATCGCGTCGTCGGCCGTGAGCAGTTCGAGGCGTCCGAGGCGTAAGAGGTACGCGCGCGCGTCGCCCACGTGGCCCACGAAGGCGTGGTGCCCGACGATCATGACGGCGGTCAGCGACGTACCGCTTCCGACGAAATCCTCGTGGCTTCCGCTCTGCGCGTACAGTCGCGCGTTGGCGTGGTCGAGCGCCGCGAGCAGGATGCCCCGTAGCGCGCTCGGCGAGGCGCTGCGCCCGAAGGACCCGACACGTTGCCGGCGGCGTAGATACTCTCGCACGGTGGCGAGCGCGGCGGGAGCGATGTTCGCGCCGCGACCGACGTCGCCGAACCCGTCCGCGATCGCGAAGAGCGTGACGTTCGGAGCGATGCAATCTGTCAAATGTGCGTCGGATTGGCGCTTCTGCCAGATTCCGAGTTCCGAGCCGACGGCTACTTCCACGGTCCCACTCCGCAAAAGACGATGCGCGTGGTTCCGACGTCGATTTCGTCGCCGTCCTGCAAGCCGACCGGACCGTCGATCGGACGGGCGTTCACGAGCGTTCCGTTGCGACTGTCGAGGTCGCGGACGCTGAGGAGGCCGTCGGAAAGATCGATTCGTGCGTGCAACCGGCTCACTTGCGCATCGGGAACGACGAGCGTTGCGGACGGAGCGCGGCCGATCGTTATCGGAACCGGTGCGCGAACCGTACGCGTTCGGCCATCTTCCTCCACGCGCAACACAACCGCCTGCATCGCCGTCATCGCGTCTTCGCGCAGGGCGCGGCGCCGCGGAACCAGCGAAACGGCAGCAGCGAAGAGGGCGCAGGCCGCAACCAATTCCAAGCTCAGCAGGTGCCGGTCGGACGTCACGGTTCCTCAGCGTCGCCCGGTTCGATCGCGAGCTCGCTGTCGCCGAGCGCGAGAACGTCACCGAGACCGATGTCGCCTTCGACGGCGGGCGCGCCGTTGAGGCGCGTCCCGTTCGACGACCCGAGATCGCGGAAACGCAAGCCGTCCGCACCCATCGCGATCTCCACGTGACGCCGCGAGATGCGCGGGTCGATCAGCACGAGATCGCACGCCGGATCGCGCCCCACGAGCAGCGGCTCGGTGCCGAGCGCGACGCGCGCGCCCGCCGGCAAACCGCGCCGCACGCGTAGCGCCAGGTTCAACGGCTCCGGCAGCGTCTCGACGGCGATCGACACCGTACCCGCCGCGACGCCCGGGCTCGCTTCCGTTCGCAGTTCCGGCGCGCGCTGCGGCCGCCCCGAGCGCTCCGCGAGACGCGCGAGCATCGCGCTCCACTGCCGCTCGAGGTACGGCAGGTCGCGGCCGAGACGCGCGTAGTCGGAGGCATGCATCCGCACGTTGAAACGCCGGCCCGCGCGCCCCGCGGGCGCGCCGCCCGATTCGAAGGCGGCCACGAGCTTCCGCGCGATCTGCACCGGCTCGAGCGCGCTCGGAAACGCGAGCGCGAACGTGCGTTCCACCGCGGTCGCGCACACCGTCTCCAGCCGCGCGAAGAAGCTCACCGGAAGAGCCCCGCTACGCCTGACGCTCGAGCGCGGCGATGTAGAAGCCGTCCCGGCCGGCGATGCCGGGCGGCACGACGACGTCGCCGTCGAGCACGAAGGGTGCGTAGCGGGCCGGCAGTTCCGCCCGGCCAAAGGCCGGGGCTTCGCCGAGAAATGCGTCGACCACCGCGCGGCCTTCACGCCGGTCGCTCGAGCACACGCTGTACACGAGCCGGCCCCCCGGCGCCGTGCGCTCGGCGGCCGCGCGGAGCAACTCGGCCTGTAGCGCGGCGAGACGGGCGCCGTCCTCGGGCGTCTTGCGCCAGCGCGCCTCCGGATGCCGGCCGATCACGCCGAGACCGGAGCAGGGCGCATCGAGCAGCACGGCATCGGCCCGCACCTCGGGAGCCGCGGAACGCGCGTCTCCGTGAACCACGGTCGCGTGCGTCGCGCCGGCACGCTCGGCGGCCTCGCGCCACGCGCGAATCTTCTTCTCGTCGGTCTCCACGCAGATCAACTCGCCGGCGCCGCGCACGCGGGCGGCGATCTGCACCGACTTGTTGCCGCGCCCGCTGCAGAGTTCGAGGACCGTCTCGCCCGGCTGCGGGTCGAGCACGTCGACGGGCATCGCCGCCGCTTCACCTTGAACGCTCCAGCGCCCGGCCTCGTCGTCGCCGATCGAGCCCGAGTCCACGAGCAGCGACTCCGCAACGAACGGCGACGCTTCGACCGCGATCCCGCGGGCGACCAATTCGTCGCGCACGCTCGCGACGTCCGCGCGGAGCGCGTTGACGCGGAGCGCGTGTTGCGGCGCCGCGTTCACGCCGGCGAGCGCCGCCGAACGGTTCCCGTTGTAGGCCGCACCGAACTGCGCCGCCACCCACGTCGGCACGGAGTACGCGGTACCGAGGTAGTCGTCTTCGCTCTTGAAATCCGCCGGCCCGAGCGGGCGCGGACCGTCCGCGAGCATCCGGCGCAGCACCGCGTTCACGAGTCCGGCCGTGCCCTTGTGGCCGTGGCGCCACGCGAGGTTCACGGTCTCCGAAACCGCCGCGTGATCGTCCACGCCGGACATGAAGCGCAATTGGTACACGCCTAAACGAACGACGTCCGCGATCGCGGCGTTGAGGGGCTTCTCGCGAGCGCCGAGATAGGGCCCCAACTGCCAATCGATCAGGCGTCGCTGTTTGATGGAACCGTACGCGAGTTCGGCTGCGAACGCGCGGTCGCGCGCGTCGAGACCGGCCCGGCGCGCGCGCACGTCGAAGGCCGCTTGCGCGGTGCGCGCTTCGGGACCGAACACGTCGCGCACCACTTGATAGGCGACCTCGCGCGATGCGAGTTTGTCGGGCGCGTTCATCGTGCCGCCGCGGGCTGCGCCCGCACGCTCGCGAGCGGCGACCGCGCGAACTCTTCGCCCGTGATGGCGGAACGGCCGGGCGGAACGAGCCGCTCGAGCACGACGAAACCGCTCCCCGTCGCGACGAACCGCCCGCCGAGCAGCGTGCCGGGCGCGGCTGCCGCAAAAGCCGCGAGATCCGCTTCCCCCGCGAGGTCGTGCGGCTCCGCGATGCGCGCTTGGAGGATCTTGAGCGGGAGGGCGCTCGCGTCGTCTGGGACGCTCGCATCGACGGCTGCAACGAAGCGCGCGCGCGCACCCGGTGCGGGCGCGAGCGACCGAATCCGATCGACGACCGCTCGCGCGCCCGTGGTCCAGTCGATCTCGAGATCCGTCTTGGCAATCGGCCGGGTGCGCGTGCGCTCGGCATCTTCCGCGGAACCGAAGAGCGCTTGGGGTAGCGGGCGCGCGCGGCCGGCGACGACCGCATCGCACGCACGGGCCAAGAGGTCGGCTCCGAGTTGCGCGAACCGGTCGTGCACCGAACCGTACGTTTCGCGCGGGCCGATGGGCGAGCGTTCGGCGAGGACGATGTCGCCCGTGTCCATCCCGGCATCCATCGCGATGATCGTCACGCCGGCATCGGCCACGCCGTCCCGAATCTGCGACTGCAGCGGCGTCGCGCCGCGATAGCACGGCAGCAGGCTCGGATGCACGTTGAGGGCGCCGAGGCGCGCCAGATCGAGCACCGCTTGCGGCACGATCTTTCCGTACGAAGCGACGGCGAACAGGTCGGCTTGCACGACGGCGAGCTCGCGTACCACGTCGCGCAACTTCTCGGGCTCGAGCGTCCGGATGCCGAGCGACTGCGCGGCGACCTTGACCGGCGTCGCCGCGAGGCGATGGCCGCGGCCGGAGGGACGGTCGGGTTGGGTGACGACCAGCGCGCAATCGACGCGCTGCGCGAACGCAAGCAATGCCGGAACGGCAAACGTGCTCGTGCCGAAAAAGACGCCGCGCGCCTCGCGCGTGCTAGGCAGTTGCGGCTTCGGCGTTGCGCTCGAGCGCCACGCCTTCCGCCTCGACCTCCGCGAGTGCGGCCTTCTCTTCGTCCGTGACGGCCGGGCGAATGTTCTGCGCCTTGTCGATGTAGAGCACCCCATCGAGATGGTCCATCTCGTGCTGCAGGCAGCGCCCGAAGAGGCCCGTGCCGACCAATTCGATCTTCTTGCCGTAACGGTCGAAGCCCGAACACACGACGCGCTCGTGGCGCTTGAGATCGCCGATCATCCCCTTCACGGAGAGGCAGCCCTCGATCGAATCGATCTCGCCCTCCACCGCCGTAAACTTGGGATTGACCACCACGAACGGGCCGAACTCGCCCGCTTCGTCGTCGAGGTCGACCACGAAGAGCCGTTTGCTCACGTTGATCTGGGGCGCCGCCAACCCGATGCCCGGCGCGTGATACATCGTCTCGAACATGTCGTCGATCAGTTGTTGGAACAGCGGGTCGTCCAGCTCCCGCAAATCGACCTTCTTGGCGACTTTGCGAAGCGTCGGATGCCCGTCCTGAATGATTTCACGGATGTACGCCACGGCACCGATTATAACACGCCGCGCGGGCGTAGGGTTTTCCCCCATACTCGACTTCGCTCCGGACCCGTACGCTCTCGGGAACGACCATCGTCTGGAGGATTCCCATGCGTTCGACCCGGCTCATCGGCGCTTTGGCCGCCGCTATCTTCGCCATCGCCCTCGTTTCGTCGATTTCCGCCTGCGCCGGCGGCGGCGGAAACCCGGTCCCGACCCCGTTCCCGAGCGGGTACGCGGCGACCCCGACCCCAACCCCAACGGCCACGCCGACCGCCGGACCCACGACCGCGCCGACAACGGCCCCGACTGCGACGGCCACGCCGACCTTGGCGCCGACGACCGCACCGACCGCGACGGCAACTCCGACCTTGGCGCCGACGACCGCACCGACCGCGACGGCAACTCCGACCTTGGCGCCGACGACCGCACCCACCGCGACGGCAACTCCGACCTTGGCGCCGACGACGGCACCAACACCGACGATCACGATCACGGTGCAGAACAACTTCGATGCGTTCGTCTTCCCGGGTTCCCTATCGGCCGGCGGCTGCCCGGCCTCCGATTATTCGGTCACTTTCGTCGCGAGCGAAACTGGGGTGACGAGCTTCACGGCCGTCAGTTCGAATTCATCACAGGTGGCGATCTCAGCGGGCTCCAACGCAGCGACGTTCGTTGCAACGGTCCCGACGAACAACACGAACTTCGCAAACGGGTCGATCGTGGTGAAGGATCCGTCCGGCAACTCCGTGACGTCGCCCGTGACGTTCAACCTCGTCTGCTTGTGAGCTAAGTAGCGCCCTTCGACAGGCTCAGGGTGACGGTCTTATCACTGTCATGCTGAGCTTGTCGAAGCATGGGCTTGTCGAAACATGAGCTTGTCGAAACATGGGCCGATGCATGGACTCACTACCGGGCCTTGCCGTCGGCGGGGCGGCCTCGGCCGCGCGGACGATCGCTACAGGATGTACGTGCGCAAGTCGTCGTTTTCGACGATCGACTCGAGGCGGTGTTTGACGAAGGCTTCGTCGACCACGAGCGGAGCGTGGTCTTCGGGTGCGTTGAACGACACCTCTTCGAGCAGACGTTCGAGCACGGTGTGCAGGCGGCGCGCGCCGATGTTCTCCGTCTGTTCGTTCACGCGCATCGCGTAGCTCGCGAGTTGCCGGATACCGTCCGGGGTAAACGTCACCGTCACGCCTTCGACCCCGAGCAGGGCCTTGTACTGTTCCGTCAACGCGTTGCGCGGCTGCGTGAGGATCGTTTCGAAATCGGCGATCGAAAGTGAGTCGAGGCTCACCCGAATCGGAAAGCGGCCCTGCAGTTCCGGAATCAGATCCGAGGGCTTGCTCATGTGGAACGCGCCGGCCGCGATGAAGAGGACGTGATCGGTCTTGATCGCGCCGTGTTTCGTGGAGACGGTACTGCCTTCCACGATCGGCAGGATGTCGCGCTGGACGCCTTCGCGCGAGACGTCCGGACCACGGCCTTCGCGCCCCGCCACCTTGTCGATCTCGTCGATGAAGATGATGCCGTTCTCGCTCGCGCGTCGCAAGGCTTCGCGCCGCACGGCGTCCATGTCCACGAGCTTCTGCGCTTCCTCTTGCACGAAGATGCGGCGGGCCTCCGCGACGGTCACGCGCTTGCGCGTCTTCTTCTTCGGCATCAGCCCGCCGAGCATCTCGCTCATGTCGGCGCCGCCGCCGGGCATCGCGTCCCCGCCGAGCACGCCGATCGGAAGCTGCTGCGCCTCCTCGACCTCGATATCGACCAAACGCACGTCGAAGAAGCCGCGCAGCACGTCCGCCCGCGCTTGCTCGCGAACGTTCTTCGTTTCCTCGGCCGACGCGTTCGCGGGCGTTGCCGCGGGCGCGGTAGCGGGCGACGCCGCGGGGCCTTGCGCGAAGCTGTTACCGAAGATCGATCCGAGCGTCTGCGCGAACGCGTTGACGGGTTGCGCCGCGCCCGGCGCGCGCGTCTCGGGATAGAGCAAGTCGACGATGCGTTCGACCGCGGCGGCATCGGCGGCGTCGCGCACCTCCTCACGGCGTTCGTCCTGCACCATGCGGATCGACGCTTCCACGAGATCGCGCACCATCGACTCCACGTCGCGGCCCACGTACCCGACCTCGGTATACTTCGTGGCCTCGACCTTCACGAACGGTGCGCCGGCGAGGGTCGCGAGGCGCCGCGCGATCTCCGTCTTGCCCACGCCCGTCGGCCCGATCATCAGGATGTTCTTCGGAATGATCTCGCCGCGCATGTCGCCCGCGATCTGCTCGCGCCGAAAGCGATTGCGCATCGCGACGGCAACCGCGCGCTTGGCCTTTGCTTGGCCGACGATGTAGCGGTCCAATTCGGCGACGATCTGGCGGGGCGTCAATGCAGCGGCGTGGTCCACGTGCCTCTCTTCGGCGCCGCGCGCGCCACGCATTTGCGACTCATGCAGGCTGCTAGCCGGAGTCCGCGTCCTTCGGTTCGTCTGCGGGCGGGCGGTGCGGCGGATGCTGCGGCGCCGTGAGCCACGTGCCGTTCGGGAAGAGCCCGTCGTAGACGGTCGGAAGCGGTTCGTAGGGAACGTTGCGTACGCGAGCGAGACCCGCCCGCGCCAAGTTGGTCAGCACTCAAAGCATCAGGCGAGCGCTTCCGCGAGTTCGGCGTACAGGTACGCCATCGTCTCGATGCCGCCGTAGAACTGGCCGAGATCGAACTTCTCGTTGGGTGCGTGGATCGCGTCGTCGGGCAATCCCACGCCGATCAGCACTTGCGGCAAGTGAAGGATGCGATCGAAGCTCGACACGGGCCCGATCGTGCCGCCCGTGCCGATGAAGACGGGCGGTTTGCCGAAGCCGCGCTCCATCGCGCGTGCCGCCGCCGCGACGGCGGGATGGTCGCGCGACGTGCTGACCGCGCGCACGTCTCCGTCGGCGTGCACCTCGACGCGAACCCCGGGCGGCGCCGCGCGCTCGAGCGCCTCGCGAACGACGCGCTTCACGTGCGCGGGTTCCTGACCCGCGACGAGGCGCGCCGAAATCTTGGCCGTGGCGTGGCTCGGAATGATCGTCTTCGAGCCCGGACCTTGGTAGCCGCCGTAGATGCCGTTGAGCTCGAGCGTCGGACGCGTCCACATCCGTTCGAGCGGCAGCCGGTCGCGCTCGCCGCCGGCCAACGCGTCGAGGCCGAGCGCTCGCGCTTCGCGCGCCGCGTCGAACGGTAAGGCGGCGAGTTCGGCGCGTTCGGCCGCGCCCGGTTCGCGCACGCCGTCGTAGAAACCGGGCACCGCGATGCGGCCTGCGTCATCGCGCAACGTCGCGAGGATGCGCGCGAGCGCTTCGATCGGGTTGTAGACGACGCCGCCGAAATAGCCGGAGTGCAGGTCGGTCGTGGGACCGTGCACCGTGACTTCCCAGTGCACGACGCCGCGCAGAGAGACCGTGAGCGACGGAACGTCTTCGGCGAACACCGCCGTATCGGAGACCACGACCACGTCGCAGACGAGCCGCTCGCGTTCGCGCGCGAGAAACGCCTCGAAGCTCGGCGAGCCGATCTCTTCTTCGCCTTCCACGACGACCTTCACGTTGAGCGGCAACGAACCGCGCGTCCGCAGGTGCGCTTCGAGCGCCGCCAGATGCATCAGCACTTGACCTTTGTCGTCGACCGAACCGCGGCCGTAGATCTTGCCGTCGCGCACCGTTCCCTCGAACGGCGGCGAGGTCCAGAGCGCGAGCGGGTCCTCGGGCTGCACGTCGTGATGCCCGTAGATCAGCACGGTCGGCGCACCTTCGGCGTGTAGCCACGAACCGTACGCCACCGGTAGCCCGTCCGTCTCCAGCACCTCGGCCTCGGTGAGCCCCGCCGCGCGCATCCGCGCGACCACCGTCTCCGCCGACCGCCGCACCTCGGCATGCCGCGCCGGGTCCGCCGACACGGACGGACACGCGATCCACGCCTTCAACTCCTCGAGATACCGCTCCCGATTCCCCCGGATAAACGCAATGGTCTCGTCCGTCGCCGCACCAATCATAGCGGCACTATTCTCGACCCGTTCACCGAACGCCTCACTGAGATACGATGGCGACGCCTTCTACACGACCTCCACGATGATGTCGTCGTTCGTGTAGATGTCGATGCGGCCGGCCACTTGGAGGGCGGCGCGGGCGATCGTCTCGGCGTCGAGGTCGCTGTGGCGCACGAGAGCCATCGCGGCGGCTTGGGCGTAGGGTCCGCCGCTGCCGATCGCGGCGATGCCGTCGTCGGGTTCGATCACGTCGCCGTTGCCGCTGAGCACGAAGAGATGCTCCGCGGTGCCGACCACGAGCAACGCCTCGAGGCGACGCAGCGCCCGATCCTGGCGCCAGTCCTTCGCGAGTTCGACCGACGCGCGCACGATGTTGTTCTTGTACTCGGCGAGCTTCGACTCGAACTTTTCGAGCAGCGTGATCCCGTCGGCCGCGCTGCCCGCG
>Ga0302319_10026615_pt1 | contig 10177 bp, 8 predicted proteins | sample Bog_T0_2_FD_203319 | JGI IMG/M metagenome (GOLD analysis project Ga0302319, IMG submission 203319) | Peat permafrost microbial communities from Stordalen Mire near Abisko, Sweden - Bog_T0_2 | ecosystem: Environmental > Terrestrial > Soil > Wetlands > Peat | place: Sweden: Abisko, Stordalen Mire...
CGGCCGAAAAGCAAGGGTCCAAACGCTTTGAAAAACGGTGTTGAGGAAGACATGTTCCTTGATAACATCCCCAACTCATTTCACCCAGCAAAATACATCCTAAAACCTCCTTATCTTAGCGCCATTCCAACCTGACCCCTTTTTCGTGTCAATACCCGCTGGAACCAATTCAGACCCAAATTGGGTAGTTTTCCCAACCCAATTAGGTGGTTTCACCTATTGTAAAAGTCAGAGATTAGTAAAATCATGCTTAAAGCCTGCCGCACTGATGATCAGTTCGAACGGGTTTAAAACCAAACCTGTAGTTTTACTAATTATGAAGACAATTATAGTTTCCATGGCATTTTTCGTAACCTGTGCGGTTACTTCGGCATTAGCAGACGAAGGCACACCAGCAAAGATGGATCCGGGATTCAAGAAAGTTTACCAGGTGAAGGAAGTGGATTTGAAAGTGGTGAGGGAAGGTGGAACCATCGAGATTACCGCCCTGGGTACGGTAAGAACCGGCGGATGGAAATCGCCCGAACTCAGACCATATAATATCGACCATCCCAAGGACGGCATTTACACGCTTGTTTTCATTGCGAAGGCCCCTACTGGCATCGTAAATATGATGGTCACACCTGTTAAATCGGAACCCTATGCCTGGAAAAATTATCCATCAGATCTCAAGGGCGTTCGTGTGATCGCTGAAACCAACAAAATCGAAAAGCTGCTCGTTGGAACTGACAAGAAGGCAAAGTAAGACAAGCCAATGCCTGGAAGTTTTTCATAAGGAATTACTTTTCAGATAACCTTTGACCACGTGCCGTGCCCAAGGGTCTTCAGACTCCATAAGCCAGATCAATATTACAACCATGGCCACCAGTATCAAATACTCACAAATACAATCCTACCTGGACGCCATTGCGGCAAAATGGAACGCCCGGTATTGCAGGCAGTCCACACAAACGGTTCTGGAGCGTAAATTATGTGCAATTCCGAGATGGAGTGATTCCTCATGTTCTCTGCAAAGGGAATCCCATTCCCATTATTAACAAGCCGGATCCCGCCAATTCGGCCTTCCAAGTCATTTTAACAAACAGCCAAGGTTTTTGCAGCAAGGAACAGATGCCGGCTTGCTCCCGGCACGCGCAATTGCGTTGTTGAAGAGATGGGTGGATCCAGGGCATGGACTCGACGCCGCCATTGCCGGAATCGAGGCAGGGGTCGCCTGTGTGGAAAGTATCTTCGGGACTAATATCATGCTCCAGGCGACTGCGGATAATATATTGGGGCAGCGTGTGATGAAGCAAGGAATGGCATCTGGATTAACTCATGGGATGATTGACGGGATCGAAGGTTCTCATCAATTGGATTATTCCAATTTCGGAGATGTGACGCGCTGGATGGATGGAGTTCGCATTATTGCCGATCCGGAACACCCGGAAGGCGAAATCAGCCTTTCAGGCGATTCGGGGGCGATATGGTATGACCCGGACAAAAAAACAGGAGTGGGTCTTCATTTTGCGGGAGAAGATGCAACCGGGCCGCTGGCGCAATATGCATTGGCCCATCCGCTTATCCCGGTTTTCGATGCGATACAAATCCGCGTTGTCAAAATTTGACCCTTGGGCTCCCCAAGCCTCCCGGCAATCCCCCTCCCAAGGGAGGACGCTACTTTTCTTCGAGTGAGATCGAGCGCTTCCGTCAGAATACAAAATGGCTGGATAAAGCCTCCGCGCTACTCATCAAACACTGGAAGCTTAAGAATGACCGCAAAACCAGGAAGTGACTTGTTTCCAGATGTTCAGAGGAAGTTATCTGTGAATGGTCATGAGGAGATAGCTGCCTTGTATCGATCCGCTGCGTGGTCCTTGGAAAGATTTGGCCTGAGAGCCAGCCGATTGGCGTTGAATGTTTCCCAGTCGGAAACATTGGGCAGTGAGGGAATCGTGACGACTTCACCCAAATCCAAACCAGCCAACGCCGCATCGACCATTTCTTCGACCTCCATCAGCGAGATACCCGGGGGTAATTTCGAGACATCCTTTCCCGACTTCTCCCAAATGGCCGTGCGAGTTGCGCCTGGAAGAACCACCTGGATTCTGACGCCTTTTTTACCAATCTCCTGATGGAGCGACAGGCTTAGGTTCAGGAGGTACGCCTTTGTTCCGCTGTAGACGCCGCCGAAAAGCTCCGGAGCCAGGGCAAGGACAGACGATATATTGACGATCGTTCCTGAACCTCTGGATACGAACGCAGGGGCGACAGCTCCGGCGAGGCGCGTGGGGGCGGTGACATTGAGTTGAATCATGGTTTCAATTCGATCCAAGTCGCCGCCAACCAGGGAGCCTTCCACACTCATACCGGCATTGTTCAGTAAGAGCGTGATTTGCCCGTCATTCCGAAGCCGCTTCTCGACACGCGCGAGATCGGCTTTTGAGGTCAGATCCGCTTGAAACGCTTCGGCATGGACCCCCGTTTCTTCAGACAATCTTTTCGCAAGGCTCTCCAGTTTTTTCTGATCCCGAGCGACAAGAATGAGATCGTAGCCGCGTTGGGCCAGGCGATCTGCATATGTCGCGCTGATACCGATGGATGCACCGGTGATCAAGGCGGTGCCCTTTTCAGTTTCATAATTCGTTTTCATATTTTTGTTTGGTTTGTTTGATGTTTTCGTTTTTACAAAACTTTGTTCTCACTGCCTGCTCTCGTAAAATGTTTGCACGCGAGTGTCCGTTATTTCGTCGCCGCCACGGCGGGTTGGTCCGCCCAGTGGGTGGAGCGTCGGATCCATGATTCTTTCCTTGGTAGCTGTGAAAAAAGTCTCCATCACATGGTCATTCCGAGTGCAACGAGGAATCTCCCATGCCACACACATCGTAATTTGCGGGATTTGCCGCCCTCGCCCCTCGGCTTCTCCCAGAGTCGAATCTCATTGCGTTCGGAATGACGAGGCGGGCGCGTTTTCGGACTTTTTTAGCAGCTTCTTAGTCGGGCATATCCAGGCAGGCGGCGCGCATGTCGTGCGCGCCGCCGCTTCGTTCTAATCAGCGCAGCGACCGAAAACCGGCCCGAACCTCTTCGGAAAAGAGTTTCGGCTGCTCCCACGCCGCGAAGTGCCCACCCTTGGCTAGCTTGTTGTAGTGGATCAGGTTGGGATATGCCCGCTCGGTCCAACTCCGCGGGGCTGGATAGAGTTCGTCAGGAAAGACGCTCACGGCAACCGGGATGGAGACGCCTTTGGCATTAAAATACCCTTTGCCCCAATATTCCCAGTAGAGACGAGCGCCGGAAAGCGCCGTGTTCGTGAACCAGGTAATCGTGATGTTGTCGAGGATGTCGTCGCGCGTGAGGCCCTCGGCTTTTCCCTGAAAGACGCGTGAGATCAACTCATAGCTGCGTGCGTCGTGATCAAGGAAATACGCCGCCAGGCCGACGGGTGAATCCGCTATTCCGTACAACGTCTGCGGTCGCAGGCCCATCTGGAATCCGTAGGCGATTCCCTTTTGATAGACGAACTGGAGACGCTCGTACGCGAGTTTCTCATCGGCTGAGAGACCCGATGGCGCCGGCGCACCGGAAAAAACCTCCCCATCAATGTCGGCTGGAAAGATGCCGGGCATGTTGGTGTGAATGCCGAGCAATCCAGAGGGCGCCTGCACACCCATCAGGTCGACCACGATCGCACCCCAGTCCCCGCCTTGCGCCACGTATCGATTGTAACCAAGACGCTTCATCAGCATGTCCCACGCGCGTGCGATATGCGTGGGATCCCAGCCGGTGGTGGCCGGTTTGCCTGAATACCCGTAGCCCGGGAGTGACGGAATCACCAGATGGAACGCATCCGATGCGCTCGCGCCATGTGCCGTGGGATTGGTCAGCGGATCAATAATCTTCATCTGCTCGATGATCGAGCCCGGCCAGCCGTGTGTGACGATGAGCGGCAGCGCGTTTTTATGCTTCGAACGCACGTGGATGAAGTGAATATCCAATCCATCGATCCCGGTGATGAACTGCGGCAGGGCATTCAGTTTTGCCTCGATCTTGCGCCAGTCATAATCCGTCGCCCAATACCGCGCGAGTGCCTGAGTCGTCGCGAGTTGAACTCCTTGCGATGCATCCGTGACTGTTTCCTTTTCAGGCCACCTGGTCGCGTTGATGCGCCTGCGCAATTCGACCAGTTCCGCTTCTGGAACATTTTTCGCATGAAACGGGCGAATCGCGTTCTTGTGGGATGCCTGCTCTTTTTCTTGTTGTGGAGCGGGCGACGCAGCGGTTGTTCGTGTTTTGTGGCCGACGCCTGGAGTGATTTTAATTTGGTCTGTGGTTTTCATATTTTTGTCTGGTTTGTTTGATGTTTTCGTTTTTACAAATTTTTGTTCCCACGGCCTGCCCTCGTAAAATGTGGTACGCGAATTTCCGTGATGCTCGTCGCCGCCACGGCGGTGGCTCCTGTCTGCAGTAAGAAAGTGCGGCGGGTTGGTCCGCCCAGTGGGCGGAGCTTCGGATCCATGATTCTTTCCATGGTCTGGCATATGCATTTCCTCCAGTTTTGATGTCGGGAGTGAAGGAAATATCGGAAGTCAAAACGTGGCCGGATGTATGGTCAGCTTTAAAATTCCAAAGCAGGGTTCGCCCTCTGTAAATTTCTCCCTATAGACCGGTATTTTCCGGCGCTTTGAAGTGCATACAACCAAAAGGGAACAGAGCCGCCGGGCTCCATAAAGCGATTCCAGCTGGGTCAGGTCCCAAAATAACCGCCCCGGAAACACCCGATGCGGCGCGTCGACCGAAGGCCGGACACTAACAATGTTTTACATCGACGGGGTTGCCAACAATCGCAGGGCTTTGTCATGCGTTGTCCAATACCGTCCGCAATGTCTTGAGCAATGTTTCCGCAGTGTAGGGTTTCAGGAGGAAGTGTTTCACGCCGACACCTGTGGTGGTGGCATCCGCATTCGCATTCAAACCGCTCGCGGCAATGATTTTTACAGCCGGATTGATTTGCCCGAGGGCGTGGATCGTAGCCCGGCCGTCCATCACCGGCATCATCATATCGGTGAGCACGACTGCGATTTCATCCTGACGCTGTGCGTAGATTACCACTGCCGCCGGACCGTTGTTTGCCGTCAAAGTCCGATAACCAAATGCCTGCAAGGTCTGGCTGGTGATGGTAAGAATTGAAACTTCGTCGTCGATAACCAGGACTGTCTCCCCATTTCCACGCGGCAGGCTCACCACCGCCTCCCGTTCATCCCGCAAGCGGGAAGAATCCAACGCCGGCAGGCCCACGCGGAATGTCGTCCCTTTTCCAGGTTCACTGTAAACGTTGATATATCCTTTATGGCTTTTCACGATTGCCATCACGGTTGAGAGACCGAGGCCGGTGCCCCTGCCGATCTCTTTCGTGGTGAAGAAAGGATCGAAGATCTTTTCAAGAATGCCGGGTGACATGCCAGTGCCGGTATCCGTGACGCTGATGATGACGAAAGGGCCGGCTTTGACCTGGTTATTCATTGCGGCATATTGCCCGTCGAGCACGCGATTTTCGGTCTTGATGGTGAGAATGCCTCCATCCGGCATCGCATCGCGGGCATTCACACACAGATTCAGGAGGATCTGATTCAGTTGCGTGGGATCGCCAAGAACCGTCCACGTATCGCGCGGAGCGAGAAGCTGCCACTCTATGTTTTTTGGGAATGTGACCTTAATGATATTTTCGACCTCCTTCAAGAGGTGCCTGGGCTGCACCTCGACCCAATTCCCCCCCTCGCCGCGCGCAAACGAGAGTATCTGCCTCACAATGTCCGCGCCGCGCCGGGTGCTGCCCTCGATGGTTTCCAGAATACCTTGTGAGCGCGGATCCACGGCCGTTTCCTTGAGCATCTCAATGGACATCATGATCGGCGCAAGGATGTTATTCAGATCATGCGCAATGCCGCCCGTGAGCGTGCCGATGCTCTCCATGCGCTGGGCGCGCAGGAATTGCGCCTCGATCTTCTTCCGCTCCGTGATGTCCGTGGTGATCGTGAGGATGGATTTTGGGGTTCCCCCTTGTCCCGCAGGAGTGTCCAGCGCGCCTCGACGGCCAGCTTGTGCCCATTCTTTGTGGTCTTCTGGAGTTCGCCGGACCATTCGCCGTCCTTCAACACCGCGTCATGGGCCTCCTCTTCCTTTGCGCCGTTCGTGTTGATAAGGCTGGAGACGTCCCTGCCCCAGACTTCCCTGCGTTTCCAGCCGTACATGCGCTCGGCGCCCTTGTTCCAGAAGAAGATGCGGCCTTCGAGATCGCACACCACGATGGCGTCCTGCGCCTTGTCCAGCAGCGCTGCCTGCTCCTCGATCTGCGCTGTCGCCTGTTTGCGCTCGGTAACGTCGCGAACCGCCGCAACGAGATAGTCGCGATCCAGGCGGATGTAGCGGATATTGACCTCCACGGGAAAAGTCGAGCCATCCTTCCGCCGCTGCCTTCCCTCGAAGAATTTGAAACCGGTCTGGCGTATTTCCTCCAGAAATTCCGGCCATGCGAAAATGTTATCCGCGGCGATCTCAATGTCCGTAAGGCTCATGGAAAGCATCTCCTCGCGGCTGTAGCCCAGCCGCTTGCAGGTTGTTTCATTGATGTCGAGGTACCGGCGCGTTTCCGGATCAAGCACCTCGATCCCGTCACTCGACCGGTCAATCAGCGCCCGGAAGAGGCTCAATTCCTCATCCGCTTTTTTTCGCGCGGTGACATCAATCATGATGCCGATGAAGTGCGTGATCGTCCCTCCCCCCTGGCAAACGGGGGTGATGGTCTGTTCACCGTAGTAGAGGCTCCCGTCCTTGCGGCGATTGGTGAACGCACCGTGCCACGTTTTTCCAGAAAGAATCGTGTCCCAAAGATCCCTGTAGAAGGCCCTGTCGTGCAGGCCGGATTTCAGCATATGCGGGGATTTGCCAATGATCTCCTCCGGCGTGTAACCGTTCAGGATCGAGAAAGCCCGGTTCACCCAGAGAATGACGCCTTTTCCATCGGTGATCGTCACTGCATTGGCCGCGGTTTCGAGCGCGGTCGTCTGCACAAGCAACTCGATGTTCTTTTGTTCCAGCCTTTCCACCAGCCGCTTGTTGTATTTCTTCGTCCTGGTGAGATCCTGCAATATCGCGGAGGAAAGAGGCTGGGCATGAGAAACCTGCCTTGTCTGGCTCAAAGCGTGCATGAGGACGGTCGCCTGCACGGGTTTCTTGAAAAATTTATCCCCGCCGAGTTCAATCGAAAATTCCTCATCACCCGGCGAGGTGTAGGTTGCCGTATAGAAGATGAAGGGTATGGCGAAGAACCGCGGACTGGCGCGCACCTGGTGGCAAAGCCTGTATCCATCCATGCGAGGCATAAGAATGTCGGAAATGATGGCATCAATTCTTTCGCGCTCCAGAATCGCCAGCGCTTCCACTCCATCCCCGGCTTCAACGACCGTCACGCCTTCGGCTTCCAACGTGGCACGCAGTAATTCGCGGTTCGCAGCGACGTCGTCAACGATGAGGATATTCCGGGGCAGCATTCTATTGTCAGTCATAAGTTCGTTTCCCGCGATTGGCTTGCCTAGCGTGAATATCGTCCGAAGAGTGTGGGCGAGTAGTTCAAGTGGATCAAAATTCTGATAAAACTTTAAGCGTGAAGCGCGCAAACGTAGGCATTTTTTTTAGAACAGCAACGATAATTTTATATTTTATGCGTTTCACCGAAAAGCAGTCGAGGGATGCGGGACCGAGCTCCCCGTAATTCATCCACTGTCCAAAAAAAGTGACCCTTCTTCGTTTCCTTCCGCTGCTGAATCCGCAGCAGATCACAGCAACGAATGTGCAGTATCTGCCAATGCAGGGATAGCGAACTGCAGCGGTTGCACGTAATAATCCGAAGCAAATGAGATCCATGCAGAGAAACATTATCTTTGTTGCCACGAACGATCCGGCATTTGAAAAAGTCGCCTTGGATGCAATAATGGGGACACGTCACGGGATGCGAAAAACGGGAGATTCCCACGATGTCTGGCGCCAGCTCACGCTGGAAGACACGGAGGCGATCGATTTAGCAGTGATTGATGTGGATTTTGATGATTGCGGCATGTTTTTGCTGCACGTCCTTTGCAATTGTGAGCCGGGTTTCCCCATTCTGGCAGTCACGTCGAACGCTGACGGGCTTTTTACAGGAAGATACAATCCCCGCATTCACTATATCAGCAAACCCGTCACGGCCGACGCACTTCACACACAAATCCTGGAGCTTTGCAGCGGGAGGCAACCCGACCAAGCAGCGACCGGAGGCGGTGAGCGCCTGCAAATGGTTTCATGAGGTTGAGAAACTTGTAACGGTCGTTTCGTTACGATGTTTTGTATTCAAAGCGACAGCCCCGGCAAATCGCCAACCATCGCCTATGAAAACCGGGAACAGGCGATCCGGAATTTTGCCGCCTGATTTTTCCCGCGATGCATTCGGGTGAATGCGCGCCGACAGGGGCGTCGGAAATCCCGGATTAAACACCGGAGTTCCGCAGCCCCTGCCGGGGCTGAGTCGGTTTTTATTCAACCTACCGGTGGCTTGCGCCACCGGCTAATCTCCGTGAAGCCTCCGGCTTAAAAGGAATCGAGATGGATTCTAGAGGCGCGAAACCAGGAGTTCGCGCTGGAAGACCATTTCCTTGGGAAGGCGTTCGTAGAGCTTGAAGAAAAGTTCATCCTGCTGCAACAGCTCGCGATACCATTCCTCGCGGTCCACATTTTGTGCAGCGTTGAATTGCTCCTCTCCGAAGCCGTCCAGACCCTCGGCGCGGAAGTCCTCAAACTTTGGCATCCAGCCCACGGCGGTTTCGTAGCCGTTCACCTCTCCGTTGCAGCGGCGGACGATCCACTCCAGGACGCGCATGTTTTCGCCGTAGCCGGGCCAGAGGAAGTTGCCGTCCTTGTCCTTGCGGAACCAGTTCACGCTGAAGATGAGGGGCGGGTATTTGATTTGTTTGCGCATGTTGAGCCAGTGGCGGAAGTAGAGGCTCATGTTGTACCCGCAGAAAGGGAGCATAGCCATGGGGTCGCGCCGGACCTGGCCGGTCGCGCCGGCAGCGGCGGCGGTGGTTTCGCTGCCCATGGTGGCGCCGATGTACACGCCATGGCTCCAGTTGAACGCCTGCACGACCAGCGGAATGGTGGTCGGCCTGCGACCGCCGAAAATGATCGCGCTGACGGGGACGCCATGGGGATCGTTTGCCTCCGGGGCGAGTGCGGGGTTGTTTTGCATGGGGGCGGTGAAGCGGCTGTTTGGATGCGCGGCTTTTTCCTTTGAGCCGGGTGTCCATTCGTTGCCTTTCCAGTCGAGGCACTCCGCAGGCGCGGGATCATCGTGACCCTCCCACCAGACGGTGCCGTCGGGTTTGAGGGCGACGTTGGTGTAGATGGTGTCGCGCGACATTGCGGCCATCGCGTTTGGATTGGTTTTGCGATTGGTGCCGGGGGCGACACCAAAGTAGCCGGCCTCGGGGTTGATGGCATACAAGCGGCCATCGGGACCGGGTTTCATCCATGCGATGTCGTCGCCGATGGTGGTGACTTTCCAGCCCTTGTATTCCGGTGGCGGGATGAGCATGGCGAAATTGGTCTTGCCGCAGGCGCTCGGGAACGCGGCGGCCACATAGGTTTTCGCGCCCTCCGGGTTTTCGACGCAGAGGAGAAGCATGTGCTCGGCCATCCAGTTCTGCTGGCGGCCCAGGTAGGAACCGATGCGCAGGGCGAGGCATTTCTTGCCGAGAAGCACATTGCCGCCGTAGCCGGAGCCGACGGAGATGATGGCATTATCCTGCGGAAAGTGGACGATGAAACGGCGCTCGGGGTTGAGGTCGAGCATGGAGTGAATGCCGCGATTGAAATCGCTGCCGCCGCCGAGGTGCGCGGTGGCGACATGGCCGATGCGGGCCATGATGCGCATATTCAGCACCACGTAAATGGAATCGGTGACCTCTACGCCCACCTTCGTGATCGGGGAACCGGGAGGCCCCATGAGATACGGGATGACATACATGGTGCGGCCGCGCATTGCGCCATCGAGCATGCCGCGCAATTTTTTGTACATCGCGTCGGGATCCGCCCAGTTGTTGGTGGGGCCGGCCTCATCCTTCGTGGGTGTGCAAATAAAGGTGAATTGCTCGACGCGGGCGACGTC
>Ga0302319_10026616_pt1 | contig 10177 bp, 7 predicted proteins | sample Bog_T0_2_FD_203319 | JGI IMG/M metagenome (GOLD analysis project Ga0302319, IMG submission 203319) | Peat permafrost microbial communities from Stordalen Mire near Abisko, Sweden - Bog_T0_2 | ecosystem: Environmental > Terrestrial > Soil > Wetlands > Peat | place: Sweden: Abisko, Stordalen Mire...
TCCAGGACTTCCGCTTCCACGACCTGCGGCATTGCGCGGTGACCAACCTCCGCAAAGCCGGGGTGCCCCAGAACGTGATCATGTCCATCAGCGGGCACAAGACGGACGCCATGTTCCGCCGTTACGACAAGGTGGACCGTGAGGACCGTCTGGCGGCCTTGGAACTGGTGAGAAAGCTGCACGAACGGCCGCCGCTTGGACTGGTACAGACGGCATGAATTGGCAGCGGTGGAAAGAATTAGGAAAGAATGGCTCCAAAAACGCGTCTGACCGCGTGAGCGGCCAAAACGCGCAAAACACCAGGAACGGATAAGTCCTTGCAAAACAAAGGGAAATCGTTTCAAATCCCTGATCGATTCACCCACGGACCCGTAGCTCAGTTGGTTAGAGCAGGCGACTCATCAAAATGGTGCGCCGATGGTGAAAGCCATCGGATGAATGGGAAGAACTCAGGGAACCCTGGCGGCAACGCCAGGCAATCCTGAGCCGAGCCCCGGGTGCACCCGGGGAAGGTGCAGAGACTAGGGGAGGGGTTCAGCCCCCTTAATGACCCCACCAGCCTCCCACGCCCCGAATGTCGGGCGATGAGATAGTCCAGAGAGTCCCGCGAGGGGCACGAATCTGAATCGCTTGGTCGCAGGTTCAAGTCCTGCCGGGTCCACATTTTTTTGAATCAGAGCATCAGAGTCGGGGGCGCCCGGCCATTCTGGAGCCTGAAACAGCGACCAAAGGGCCTACTTCGACCCGGAAGACCTGCACAGCGACACGATCAGTGCCGCGAACCCCAACACCAGCAGCAAGCCCAGGAACGCGCCGACGCCATTTCCGCCATGAAATCCGTGCATGGGTCCCTCAGAGAGCAAAGCCATCGATGGATTACTGCAGCCGATTTCCGCGCCCGCGCGCCCCTCAGACGACGGCCACCAACGCCGCGCATGGACTTAGCGTTCAGGACGGCCGTCGGATGTCAGCGGCACTATACGCAGCCCCGCGGACATCAGAATTGAGCCAGCAAATAATGGGCTTTTAGCTTCAGACCCTGCCTGCCAAAAAGTTGATTTCCGCCCTCCAATGCTGCCGGACGCTCTCCGGACCGATGACCTGAACCTCATCCGCCATCGGCAGAAACGTCCGCACCAGCCATTCGGCGGAGGCTGCCATGATGGTCGCGTCGCACCAGGAGTCCTTGCCGGGCTTGCCGGCCTTTTTGAACGCAATCTTCCATTCCCCGGCCACCCTGCGTGTGACCCGCAGCTTGACCTCGGTTTCCCTGCCCGTGGGCTGATAGATGCTCAGGTCCCGGGATTTCACCGCCTTGGGATCGATCCCCTTGGGCCACGCGAAGGCGTGCTCCGTGACCACGATCTTGGCCATGTGATCCACGGCAAAGGTCCGCAGCGCCTCACGGTGATGGTCCCATGCCAGAACGCGCCAGACGCCGTTGTCCCGCCTCAGGGACAGGGGATCCGCCACACGGCCCGCCGACTTGGAGGCGGGTCCCCGGTATTCAAACGCCAACGTGCGGCGCTCGTTCAGCCCCTCCCCGACAAGAGCGACCTTCGCCAGAATGGCCGGCGGATCCGAAGGGCGATAGAGAAAACGGGAGTCCGCGGCAAAGCCGCCCACCGCCTTGCGTAATCTGAGCGCCAGATGTCGGCAGGCCTCCCCGGCCTTGGGTTCGACGGCGAGGCCTTCCAGGGCGTCAGCCGCGAGGATGGCGTCCGCCTTGCTGAGGCGGGACAGTTGCACCAAGGCGTCGGCCCCCTGCGATCCCAGGAGGCGGGCTTCCCCGGCGCCCATGTCGAAGAAGAGCTGCAGAGGAAGCTGTCCGGCCGGGGAGAAATCCTCAACCGCCGAAAGCCGGTGGGAAAGGCGAAGCAATTCGCGGATGCCGATGCCATACCTGGCCTCAACCGCTTGGATGCTGGGTGCAGGCTTGCCCCGGCCACGCGCTCCGGCGGCCAGCACCTTGAGCATACGGGCCACGGTCCACACGACCCTCTTTTTTCCGGCCGGCTTCGGGCTCATAGGCACGCCTTCAAAAAAGCGGCGAAGCCAGACCGTATCTCGGGCGGCCCCAGAATTTCGGCGAAACGCCCGTATCCCAAGACCATTCGGTAGAATCGGCGTGGGGAGCTGACCTCAAACTCGGCCCGCACGGCGCCATCGGGATAGTCCTCCACAACGGACCAGGGGGCCAACTCCTTGAGGCGCCAGCTTTCCTCCGCCGAGACTTTGATCTGCACCTTGCGCAATCCGATCGCGTTCTCCAGCCTAAAGGCGTTCCGGTTCGCATGATCTTCGAAGCTGAAATCCCGCGAAGGCTCCTGAAAGACCTCGGAGCCCGCTTCAAGGCGGGCGATCTTGGCCACGGCAAAGGTCTTGGGGCTTTGGTCTCGGTGGCAGACGGCCACGACATAGGGCAGGCCGCGGTGCAGCCACCCTCCGATGGGGCTGATGACTCTGGTTTCCAATGCGCCGGCCCGGGAGGGGTAGTCGATCTGCGCCGCCGACTTGTCGCGGGCCATGGCCATGAGACGGGAGAGGCGTGCATCCAGGGCGCTCCCCTGCCGGCTCTCGCCTTGCCCTTCCAAATCAAACGGGGCATGAAACGCCAATAGATTGGACAGGACCCTGGCGCCAGGGGACGCCAACTGCTGGACCACCACGGGGTCGTCCAGCAACGCCCGCAGCCCCCCGGCCTCGGAAACACTCAGCGAAAAATCGTCAGGCAGGGTTTCACCGGCGCCGGCGAGGCGGTACAGGACCCGGCGATCCTCTTCGACGGACAGGATCGGCAAGCCCATGGCGGCCAGCGATTCCAGGTCCCGGGCCCACATCTTCTTTGCCGCGACCTCCTGCTTCGAGGTTTTTCTGGGATAAAAGTTCTCCAAGCGGAGAAAAATGTCGTCACGAGCAATGCCATGCTTCGCCCCGGCCAGGAGGGCCATCACAGCGAGCTGTCGTTCAAGGTTTTCGGCCATGATCGGGGGATCCTCACAGAAGACGTGCCCGAATGCGTCCCAATCATAGCCCAACCCCGCACCGACGCAAAAGGGGTTTGGCCGGGCCTGGACCGCGCAGATCAGGTCGCCCTCTGGCGGGCGCTTGCATGGGCAACCGGCTCTGACGCCTGAGCGCTTCCCGGATCTGAGGAATCAGCCCAGGGCCGCGAGAACCTCCTGCGCGCTGCGCACCCTGCCGATCCTAGGAAAGATGTTCTTCACCGTGTGGGCGTGCTCCGCCGAGCTGCGGGACGCCATGGCGTCCTCGACAAAAATCTGTTGATAGCCATGCTCGAACGCGGAGCGGGCCGTGGACTCCACCCCCATGCAGGTGGCGATGCCGGCAAGCACGATGGTCGTGATGCCGCGGCGCCTCAGCTGCAGATCCAGGTCCGTGCCGTAGAAGGCGCCCCACTGCTTCTTTGTGAGCACGTGGTCCTGCGGCCGGACCCCCAGTTCCGGGACGAGCTCGGACCAGTCCGCCGGCCGCTGGCCCGACCAGGGCGAGGGAATGTCCAGCTGGGGCCTGAGCATGTCCTTGCCGTCGGGCGCGCTGGCCACCCTCACCCAGACCACGAAGCCGCCCTTGGCCCGCAGGGCGTCGGCGATCAGGACGGAGTTGGCCACCACAGCGGCCGGAGCCAGCGGCTCGGTCGCCATTGAGGTGACGCCTTTCTGCAGATCGATGACGACAAGCGCGGTGGCGGATGGAGCCAATTCAAGGGCGGACATGCGTACCTCAGAGCGGCCGGAAATCCTCGCAACAAGGATTTTGCCAAATCACGCCGCCCCTGGTTGTAACAAATGCATACTTACGGGAGCTTTCCCGCCGCCTTCTGCCGGGCGGCTTCAAAAGACGCCGCCCGTGCGGGCGTCCAGGCGCCGTGGGCCGTCCAGAGGACGCGCGAAGACGCGTCCACCAGGACCAGGTAGGGGTCGTCGGAGCCGTTTTTGGCGTCGTATCCGAGCGCCCTCTGCCAGTCGTCCAGACCTTGGCGGGCCACAAAGACATGGCCCAGGCGTTCCGGCGCGGTTTTTTTCTTCAAGGCTCGGACGATCACGGGAACGATGAAGCCAGGGGCCTGCTGCAGCTGCACCACGGAATACAGCTTGCACTCCCTGCCGTCCCCGAGCTCCCCCCATAAATGGTCAACCCAGCTTTGGCAGGGGTCCGAGGAGTTCATGGTGAACCCGACGACCAGCAGGCCCGCCGTCCCCGAAAGACGGGCCGGCAGGTCCACGGCCGTGTCGGAGAGATCCTTGGCCACCAGGGCGGGGAGTGCCGCTTTCGCGGGAGTTGCCGCAGACGCCGGGTCCGCTGACGCTGTCAGGGCCGGCGCCGATCCCAGCAGGGCGACAAGGCAGGCGGCAAGGGTCAGGCTCCTCATGTCGGCCCCCTCAGTAGGCGACGGTGATGCGCTGTTTCAGGTGGCTTCCCCGTTCCAGCTCGTCGACCAGGGCCACGGCATAGTCCTCCGCCGATATGCGGCTCTGCCCCGTGGCGTCGACGAGCAGCTGCTCTCCGCCGATGCGGTAGGCCCCGGTCCTGGTCCCGGGCTGGATGACCCCGGCCGGGCTGATGTAGGTCCAGTCCAGCTGGTCCTGCAGGCGCAGCAGGGCGAGCGCCTCGGCCTGGGCCTTGGCTTCGGCCTTGTAGGCCTCGGGGAACAGGGGCGTGTCCATCAGGCGCTTGCCGGGTGCGACCTCGAGGCTGCCCGCCCCTCCCACCATGACCAGTCGGCGCAGTCCAGCCTCGGGCAGGGCCCTGGACAGCGCCAGCACCGTCAGGGCCATGAGCTGGGGGCCCCGCTCGTTGCGGGGGCTGATGGCGCACACCACCGCGTCATGCCCCGCCAACAGGCGGGACGCCTGGCCGACGTCGGCGGCGTCCGCCTGCATTTCGTCGACGCCGACCGCGGCCGCAAGCTTACCCGTCGTCCGCACCAGGGCGCTGACCCTGTGCCCCCGCCGCAGGGCCTCGGACACGATGCGTCCCCCGATCATTCCAGCCGCGCCGTAGACCGCCAATCGCATGTCCGTGCTCCTTTGTTGAGTGTTATGAGGCCTTACGCGCGCCCAGGGACGCCGGATTGAGGGGCCAGCCCGAGCTTGCATTTGGGCGGCCTTTCGCGGTTAATCTGTCCATGGTCGACACCTCATCGTTCTCGCTGCAGGACGCGCTGATCAACCTCTTCAGCGACTACGTCCCCCTGCCCTGCTGGATGACCCTGCGCTCCAGGCCGGAGTACAGCTTCGGGCTCGGGCCGGTCCCGCGGCGCACGCACCCCATCTACTTCGAAGTCGAGTTCGGCCTGCTGGCCCAGCGCACGGAACACAACCGGCGCCAGTTCCGCCGGCGGGAGCAAGGCCCTTTCGCCGCCAGCCACGCCGGCCTGGCCGACATCTTCGTCCCGCTGGCCCCGAAGCCCGGCCGCCCGGCGGAGGCTTGGATCACTCTGGGCGCCTTCCAGAGCTCTCTGCCAAGCCCCGCCGAACTGTGGAAGCGTTGGTGCGGCCTGCGCCGTTCCCCGGGGCCTGACGACGCCGAGGCCTGGCTCCTTTATGCCAGCTCCATCTACGACACGCCAGTCCTTGATGACGCGGCCGTTCGGCGCCTGGGCCGCATGCTGACCGCGGTGGGCCGGGCCCTGCTCGGGTACGGCACCACGGCGGACGCGCTGAAGGCCGTGGACGAGGCCAAGCGCCGCAGCTTCGGCCCCAGCCTGCCCTGGCGCATGTGGCATTACGCCGAGGCCAGGCGCGACCGTTACCACCGCGGCCCATTCCAGGGCGCCGAGCTGGCCCCCTGGGACGCCGAGGAATTCCGCCTCAAGCGCGGCCCCGACACGGCGCTGGCCCTGGTGCCCATGGCGGCCTCCGGTGACGCGGCCGAGGCGCTGTACCAGGCCGCCCAGCTGCAGTGGGCCTGTTTTGAGCACTGCCGCCAGCACCCCGGCCTGGTGGCGGGCAGGCTTGGCGACGAGGGGGCCCTCATCCTTGCCGCTGCCTCGCGGCTGCAGGCCAGGGACCTTGCGCTCGCTGCGGCCCAGGTCCTGAGCCGCCGCCTGGGCTGGCGCGTGGCCTGCTCCTGGCAGAGCCGCCCGGGACAGCGGGAAGCCCTGGATCAGACGATCCACGCGGCCGAGAACGCGCTGCGTGGTGCCCTTGCCCGCGGCCAGGACCTCAGCGAGGCCGCGCCCGGCGAGCCGGAAGCGAGCATGGGCTGGTCCAGCGCGGACCTGGGGACCCGCCTTGCCGACCTGGCCTCGGAAGGCCATTTTGAGGCGGCGCGCCTTCTGCGGGCGGATCTTGTGGAACAGGTGGTGCGCGCCAGCGGCGGCAGGGTCGAAGCCCTGCGCGTGCACCTGTTGTGGGCGCTGACGCCGCTTCTGGAATCCGCTGGACGGCGCCTGGGGCCGGGCGCCCGCGACGAGCTGCGCCCCCTTGCGGCCCTGGCCCTTGGCCAGCCCCTCAACACCGGCGAGCTGCTGCGCCGCTTCACAGCGGAATGCGAGAGCCTCTTTGAGCGGCTGCATCACCCGGCCCAAGGCGGGCTGGCGCTGCGCCTGCGGCGGGCGGCGGTCCGTCTGCAGCAGCACCCTGAGGAGCGGACGGACCTGAAGTCCCTGGCCCGGGAGGCCGGGCTGTCGCCCTTCCATTTTTCGCGGCAGTTCAAGCGCCTCTCGGGGCTGGGGATCGCCCAGGCCCGGCTGCAGGCCCGGCTGGCAAAGGCCCGGCGCCTGCTCAAGGAAAGTTCGCTGCCCATTGAGGCCGTCGCCGCGGAATGCGGCTTCAAAAACGCGGCCCATTTCAGCACCGCCTTCAAGAAGGACCAGGGCCTGGGGCCGCGGGCCTGGAGGGAACGGCAACCCGGCCGGGACTCAGCAAAAAAAGAAAATTAGTTTGGCAATTTTTGAAATACGCAGGACTGGCGACGGCGCTAGACTCTACTCAGGTTCGCCCCTTACCTGGTCCACGAGGATCCCATGCGATTGACCGCCATCATACTTCTGCTGCTCGGCTTGCCCCTGCAGGCGCGGGCCACAGTAGCGTTCAACGGCGCCTTCGGCAGCAACATGGTTCTGCAGCGTGGAAAACCCGTGCACGTCTGGGGGACTGCGGCGGTCGGCGAAGGCGTGACGGTGACCTTCGCAGGCCAATCCGTGGGCGCCACGGGCGACGCCAACGGCAACTGGTCGTTGTATCTGGCCGCCATGGCCGCCAACACGGCAGGCCAGGTGCTGCAGGTCCAGGGCAGCGCCAACACGGTCACGTTCAGCAACGTCGTGGTGGGCGACGTGTGGTTCTGCTCGGGCCAGTCCAACATGCAGTTCCAGCTGGACGATCCAGTGCAATGGGGCCAACAGATCTGGCCGTCTTCCGCCGTGCCCAACGGGCCCACGGACGCCACCACCTGCAACCTGCCGAACCTCCGCTTCCTGTACGTTCCCGTGGGGCAGGAGATCAGCGGCAATTTCGTCTACAACACCCCGGCCACGCCGCAGACCGCCTGCCCCCCGACAACGGCCCAGGAGTCCGGCTGGGGCCCGGTGAGCGGCTGGAACGCCTGCGTCGCCTCCACCAACCCTGCGATCGTGGACTATTCGGCCATCGGCTTCTATTACGGCCGGGCCATCAGCCAGGACCTCGGAATTCCCGTGGGCATCATCAACGACGCCATCGGCGGCACGCCGGCCGAGGCCTTTGTCAGCGCCCAGGCCCTGCAGGCCGAGCCCTCGCTGAGCGCGGTCGTCCCCTTCATCACCGCCGGCGCGGCGGCCAAGACCGCCCTGGGCCAGACCACCAACCAATGGCCCACCGGCGAGTTCAACGGCAGCATCAACCCCTTCACGCCCATGACCATCCGCGGCTTTTTGTGGGACCAGGGGGAGGCCAACACCGCCGCGGCCGCGGCCGAGGGCAACGGCATCGACGCCAGCCAGTACGCCACGCTCTTCAGCGTCATGATCAAGGACTGGCGCGCGCGCTGGGCCGGATATGACGCCGCCTCCGGGGCGGGTGCCGGCGTGACCACCGGCGAGACCCTGCCCTTCTACTTCGTGCAGCTGCAGAACATGTCCGATCTCGCCTCGAGCCCGCCCCCGGTGGACATCTCGTGGGCCGACAACTGCGACGTCACCCAGGACAATTCAGCCGGCCAGGCCGGCAACTCGTGGGGCCTGGTGCGCGAGGGCCAGTTCCTGAACCTGGGGCTGCCGGCCACGGGCATGAGCGTCAACTACGACGACAACATCGAGGCCCTCTATTACAACAGCAATTCGACCCTGATGAGCCTGACGATCTACCATTCCCCCAACAAGCAGTTCTGGGCCGGACGCCTGACGCCCATCGCCGAAAGCCAGGACTACGGGGTGGCCCAGCCCGGGGGCATCTGCATGGGCCCGCACTACCTGAGCTGCAAATTCGCCGGCTCGGCGGTGACCCTGACCTTCGACTCTCCCCTGGGGACCACCGACGGCGCGCAGGCCCGCGGATTCGCCGTGGGCAACGGCGGAAGCTGGGCCTGGGCCGACACGGTGACGATCGCCGGATCCACGGCCACGGTCAGCTCCTCGGCGATCAGCGCTCCGACCATCGTGCGCTACGCCTGGTCCATGAACCCGACCACGGACCCCAACTGCGGCGCGACCTACTCGGCCAACCTGAGCGACCCCAGCGGCAAATGGCTGGTGCCCACCTTCCAGACGGTCAGCCTGCCCATCGCCAACGTCGTGGGCAACGGCGTCGGCATCACCGACAACGACCTCTCGCCGACGGCGGCCGACAGCCGCGACTTCGGCTCGGTCACCCAGGGCGACCCCAGCTGCCGCACCTTCACCTTGCAGAACCTCGGAACCGCCACCCTGACCCTGAGCGGCTCGCCGCTGGTGGTGGTCGCGGGCGCCGACGCCCCGGACTTCACGGTCACGAGCCAGCCCGCGTCGTCGGTGGCCCCGGGCGGCAGCACGACCTTCACGGTGTGCTTCAACCCCTCGGCCAACGGCCTGCGCCTGGGAACCCTGGAGATACCCAGCAACGACCCCATCCGCACGCCCTACTACGTCTTCCTGAAGGGGACGGGCACTCTGGGCACCCCGACCGTCACGCCGAACCTGAGCCCCACCCCGAGCTTCACGCCTTCCCCCTCCTTCACGGCGTCGCCGGCGGTGTCGGCGACCCCGACGTCCACCGTGACCCCGGCCTGCACCGGCGGCCTGATCTCCAATTTCGACAACGACAGCACCCAGAACGCCTTCGGGTTCTACTGGTTCGTCTACGCCAACGCCGGCTCGACCATCCTCCCCTCGCCGCTGACCCTGACGGCTCCGGGTTACGGCGGGTCCGGCTACTGCGCGGCGGTCTCGGGGTCCAACGTCAACGGCTCACCCGCCGAGCTGGCCACGAGCTTCGCGGCCACGGGCACGAACGTGAGCGTCTACAGCGGCATCAGCTTCGAGTTCAAGGGCGATGGCGGCAAATACCTGGTCGGCATCCACAGCCTGGTGGAAGGCGCCAACTACAACGACTACACCTACACCTTCACCCCTCCCGTGGGCTGGTCCCTGGTCACGGTCCCCTGGTCGGCCTTTGCCTTCCCCGGCTGGGGCCCGGCGTACAGCCTGGACACCACCGAGCTGACCACGCTCGAGTTCGAACCCGTCAACACCGGCAGCTACTCCTTCGCCGTGGACACGGTGGCCTTCACCTGCCCGGCGGCGCCGACCTTCACGGCGAGCCCGACCGTCGCCCCGCCCAGCCCCACCGGCAGCCCCACCGGCACGCCCTTCAGCACGCCGAGCCCCACGCCGACCCTCACGGCCCAGGGCAGCCCCACCCCGACCGCGACCGGCAGCCCCACAGGCACCCCGAGCGCCAGCCCTTCAGCCAGCCCCACGGCCAGCCCCAGCCCTTCAGGCACCCCCTCGGCGACGGATTCGGCGACCCCGTCGGCGAGCCCCTCGGCCTCGCCGACCCCATCGCAGTCCGCGACGCTCACCTGCAGCCCGACGCTCTCGCCGTCCTTCACGGCTTCGCCCACCTTTTCGGTGTCGCCGACGGACAGCGCCAGCCCGACCCTTTCGCCGAGCTTCACCATCAGCGCGACCTACAGCGTCAGCCCGACGCAGACGGCCACGGAGACGCCCTCAGCCACGCCGAGCGCGACCCAAAGC
>Ga0302319_10026617_pt1 | contig 10177 bp, 9 predicted proteins | sample Bog_T0_2_FD_203319 | JGI IMG/M metagenome (GOLD analysis project Ga0302319, IMG submission 203319) | Peat permafrost microbial communities from Stordalen Mire near Abisko, Sweden - Bog_T0_2 | ecosystem: Environmental > Terrestrial > Soil > Wetlands > Peat | place: Sweden: Abisko, Stordalen Mire...
GGTGGCGTTGGGGTCGACAATTTTCAGCTTGTCACCATTCTTGGTCACGCTGAGCCTGTCGCGCGGCACCACCGCGATCACGGCAAAGGTCGCACCGGCCGGTTTCCAGCATTTGGTGCAGCCGCAGGCGTGATTGTGCGCCGACTGCGCGGTGATGGTGACCTCGACCGGGTTATGCGCGCATTGGCAAATGAGCGTGCCGCCGGCGAAATCCTTCGCCGCCGGTTTGATTCCATGATCCACCGACGGGTGGATGGAAACCGCACCAGCCATCTTGAAGCCCTCCTCGGATTTTGTGCCCGCGTTGGCCCGGGCGTAGGTTCGTGGGGCGATTATGGGCGCGCGACCGGGCCGCTGGCTTGCCCGACAGGGAAGCTGCCGAAACCTCGCAACCCCATGGTTTCACCGACAAATCCGGCAAAGCAATACTAAAGTTGCTCTCTCTCAGACTGGGGAAATACCGCACACTGCGGGGCACGCCAAGACTGCTTGCTTGAGGACGACCATTTGCCTGCCAATTCGATGGAATTATTAAATTTGGGCGCCTGGTCGGGATGATTTCGCTCTTGCGAAATCGTCTCGAGCGGGCGCACAGGAGAGCGCGAGAGGGAGCCTCTCGCTCGCCGTAAGGCGATCCACAGCCGAAGGTACAAAGGTGCTGCGGGCAGCGTTCGCCTGACGGCGAAGCGAGAGCCCGCTCTCGCGCTCTCGGTTACGACCCGGGGCACACTTTCGCAAGGGCGAATGTGTGCCCCGGGTCGCCTGGAAGAAAAAAAAGACCAGGTTTTTGGCCTCACCCTCAGGGGACCCGCGTTGACCCGCAACGTAACAATCTTGAGCCCGCACCCTGCCGGCCGCATCGTACCGGGTCAAAGCGTGAAACAGCGCATCAAAGCTTATATCCACGATCATCTGCGTGACCCGGATCTGAACCTGGACCACATCGCCGCCGCGCTCGTCTGCAGCAAGCGCTATTTGCACATGGCCTTCGCCGGCGAAGGCCTCACCATCGAAAAATATCTCTGGACAGAAAGACTGGAGCGTTGCCGGCAAGACCTCGAATCGGCAGCGGGGTCAGCCCTGACCGTCACCGAAATAGCGTTTTCCTGGGGGTTCAACAGCTCGTCGCATTTCAGTCGGCTGTTCAAACAACGCTTCGGCCTGCCGCCCTCGCTCCTGTTGCGACAGGTCAGGGGGCGGGCGGCGGCGCTGGCGCAAAGACACGGCTTGCCAAAATATCGGGCGTGTCGATCGACATGATATCCTCGGGCGTCAGCAAACGGTCGGGATCCTTGACCAGCCGATTGGCCTGCCGCAGGCGAATGCGGTCCAGCGCATTCCTGATCGACCGCGCGTTGGAAAAGCGCGGCTGTGTCCGCCTGAGGGCAATATAGCGGACAAAAGCGGCACGGGCGTCGGCGGTAAAATGATAATTCTGTTCGCGCAGCATCAATTCCGCCATCGCCAGCAATTCCTCGTCCTGATAATCGGGAAAATCGATGTGATGGGCGATGCGCGAGCGAAATCCGGGATTGCTGTCGAAGAACTTGTCCATACGATCGCCATAGCCGGCCAGGATCACCACCAGATCGTCACGCTGCTGCTCCATCACCTGCAACAGGATCTCGATCGCTTCTTGGCCATAATCGCGTTCGTTTTCGGCGCGATAGAGGTAATAGGCCTCGTCGATGAACAGCACGCCACCCATCGCCTTCTTGAGGATCTCCTTGGTTTTGGGCGCGGTGTGGCCGATATATTGGCCGACCAGATCGTCGCGCGTCACCGACACCAGGTGACCGCGCCGCGACAGGCCCAGGCGATGCAGGATTCCCGCCATCCGCAAGGCGACGCTGGTCTTGCCGGTGCCCGGATTGCCGGTGAAGCACATATGCAATGTCGGGAAAGCCCCCGACAGCCCCATCTTCTTGCGGACCCGCTCGATCAGCAGCAGCGAGGCGATTTCACGGATGCGGGTCTTGACCGGGACCAGGCCGATCAGCTCGCGGTCCAGTTCGGCCAGCATCGTGTCGACACCGACCTGATCCAACTCGGACCGCAGCGTGATAGGTGGCTCAGCAGGCATGCAACGCTGTCTTATTAGCCGCCATAACGCTCGCCTTCCGGCCGATCGGCAACATAGGCGCTGGTGGTATAGCGAATATTGCGGCTGTCCGCCTCCTGCCGCTCGAGTCGGAAGCCCGGTTCCTGCTTGGGCCGGTTGACGATAAAGGAAATTTTCACCGATTCCCAGCCATGGCTGGAGTCGAACGCCGAAAGCCGGATATAGCGCTCGCCATAGGTCCGCCGGCATTGCCCCAGCTCCAGCATGACGGCGGCGGAGTCGGCCAGATCGAACATCGGCAGCCCCCACATCTCCCAGAATGTGTTGCGCGGGTGCGGATCGTCGGTGAACTCGATGTTCACCGCCCAACCCTGGTCAAGACAATATTGGATCTGCTTGCCGATCTGCGCGTCGGTGAGGTCGGGCAGAAAGGAAAAACAGCCTTGTGTGATGCGCATGATCGGCTCCTTAAGCGGAAACGCTGGGGGTTGCCACAAAATCGGGCGTGTCGGTCGATTCATAGTTGAAGCTCACGTCTTTCCAGACCTCGAGCGCCGCTTTCAGGGGGGTGCAGTTCTGTGCGGCCTCGACCAGGATATCCGGCCCCTCCTGCACAATGTCGCGGCCCTCATTGCGGGCCAGCACCATCGCCTCGAGCGCCACGCGGTTGGCAGTGGCACCGGCCTGGATCCCCATCGGGTGGCCAATGGTGCCGCCGCCGAATTGCAGCACCACATCGTCGCCCAGCAAATCGAGCAGCTGATGCATCTGGCCGGCATGAATGCCACCCGAGGCTACCGGCATCATCTTGTTGAGACTGGCCCAGTCCTGATCGAAGAACACGCCATGTTCGAGCTGGGCCGGATTGAAGCCTTCGCGGCAGATGTCGTAATAGCCCCGGGTGGTGAGCGGATCGCCTTCCAGCTTGCCGACCACGGTGCCGGCATGAATATGATCCACCCCGGCGAGGCGCATCCATTTGGCGATCACCCGGAACGACACGCCATGCGCCTTCTGCCTTGTGTAGGTGGAATGGCCGGCGCGATGCAGATGCAGGATCATATCGTTGCGGCGGGCCCACTTGGCCATCGACTGGATCGCGGTGTAGCCGATCACCAGATCGATCATGACGATCACCGAGCCCAGCTGCTTGGCGAACTCGGCCCGCTCATACATGTCTTCCATGGTGGCGGCGGTGACGTTGAGATAGGTGCCCTTGACCTCGCCCGACGCGGCCTGCGCCTTGTTGACCGCCTCCATGCAATAAAGATAGCGTTCACGCCAATGCATGAAGGGTTGCGAATTGATGTTCTCGTCATCCTTGGTGAAATCGAGGCCGCCTTTCAGCGCCTCATAGACGACACGGCCGTAATTGCGGCCGGACAGGCCGAGCTTGGGCTTGACGGTGGCGCCGAGCAGCGGCCGGCCGAACTTGTCGAGCCGTTCGCGTTCGACGACGATGCCGGTGGCCGGTCCCTGGAAGGTCTTCACATAGGCGACCGGCAGACGCATATCTTCCAGCCTGAGCGCTTTGAGCGGCTTGAAACCGAACACATTGCCGATGATCGAGGCCGACAGATTGGCGATCGAGCCGTTCTCGAACAGATCGAGATCATAGGCGATATAGGCAAAATACTGGCCCGGCGCGTTCGGAACCGGATCGACCCGATAACATTTGGCGCGGTATTTCTCGGCGGCGGTCAACCGGTCGGTCCACACCACCGTCCAGGTCGCCGTCGAGGACTCGCCCGCCACCGCGGCGGATGCTTCGATCGGATCGACGCCGTCCTGCGGGGTAACCCGAAACAAGGCGATGATGTCGGTGTCCTTGGGCGTGTAATCAGGCTCCCAATAGCCCATCTTCTTATATTGCATCACGCCGGCTTTGTAGCGATCCTTGCCGCGGACGGTTTCTATTTCCTTGTTCATGCTAGTCCTCCTGCCCAATGTTAATGGCCGCGGGCGATGCTGCGCCGTGCGGCGGCGGCCACATTTTCCGCCGTGATGCCAAATTCCCGGTAGAGCACCGCAGCCGGTGCCGACGCGCCGAAACCGGTCATGCCGACAAATTCGCCGTCATCGCCAAGCCAGCGCATCCAGCTGCCTTCGACCGCCGCTTCGACCGCAACGCGGGCGCGTCCCCCCAGCAACTGGCGGCGATAAGCCTCCGGCTGCTCGGCGAACAATTCCATGCAGGGCACCGACGCCACCGCCGCGGCGAGGCCGTCAGCGGCAAGCAGATCCGCCGCCGCCAGAGCAATTTCGACTTCCGAGCCGCTGGCAAGGAGCGTGACGTCGCGCTTTCCCGCCGGTTCCTTCACCAGATAGGCGCCCAACGCCACCTTGTTTTCCGAAAGAACCGGTCGGGACAGGGTCGGCAGGGCCTGGCGCGACAGGCACAGGATCGACGGCCGATCGGTGCTCTTGAGCGCGCATTCCCAGGCCTCGGCGGTTTCCACCGCGTCGGCCGGACGAAACAACAGCAGATTGGGGATGGTCCGCAAACTGGCGAGATGCTCGACCGGCTGATGGGTGGGGCCGTCTTCGCCCAAACCGATCGAATCATGCGTCATCACATGGATGACACGGATTCCCATCAGCGCCGCCAGCCTGATTGCCGGACGGCTATAGTCGGAGAACATCAGGAAGGTGCCGCCATAGGGAATGAAACCGGCATGCAGCGCGATGCCGTTCATCGCCGCCGCCATGCCATGCTCGCGGATGCCGTAATGGATATAGGAGCCGGCGAAATCACCGGGCGCCAGCCTGGTCTGGGTTTTGGCCAAAGTGAGGTTGGAATGGGTCAGATCGGCCGAACCGCCCAGCAGGGTGGGGGCCGCCGGCGCCATCGCGTCGATGATCAGTTGCGACGCCTGGCGGGTGGCGATCCTTGGGCGTTCCTCGGCAAACCGGGCACGCATCCGCCGAAGCGCCGGCATCAGCGTCTCCGGCAGGACACCATTCACGGCATCGTCGAAGGACCCTCGCTGTGACGTTGCATCGTGCCTTTTCTGCCAGGCGGCATGCGCGGCTGCGCCGCGGGCGCCAAAGGCACGCCAGGCGGCCAGGATGTCGTCCGGGATCACGAAGGGTGGGGAGTGCCAGTCGAGCGTGGCGCGTGCCGCCGCTACCTGTTCGGCGCCGAGTACCTGGCCATGCGCCTTCTCGGTGCCCTGACGGCCCGGCGCGCCGAAGCCGATGATGGTGCGGCAGGCGATCAGGGAGGGACGCTCGGACTGGCGCGCAAGTGTGAGGGCGGCGGTTATCGCCGCCGGGTCATGGCCGTCGATTCTCCCCACCTGCCAGCCGGACGCCGCGAAGCGGGCAAGCTGGTCGTCGCTGCAGGACAAAGAGGTGGCGCCGTCGATCGAGATGCTGTTGTCGTCGAACAGCACGATCAGACGGTTGAGCCGCAGATGGCCGGCCAGCGAGATCGCCTCCTGGCTGATGCCCTCCATCAGGCAGCCGTCGCCGGCGATGACATAGGTAAAATGGTCGACCAGATCGTCGCCATAGCGGTTGTTGAGCACCCGTTCCGCCAGCGCCATGCCGACCGCGTTGGCGAGTCCCTGACCCAAGGGTCCGGTGGTGGTCTCAACCCCCGGCGTGTGGCCATATTCGGGGTGACCGGGAGTCTTCGAACCCCATTGCCGGAAACGCTGCAATTCCTCGATCGTCATCCCCGGCGTACCGGTCAGATAGAGCAGGGCATAGAGCAGCATCGAGCCGTGACCGGCCGATAGAACAAAACGGTCGCGATCCGGCCAGCTGGGGTCAGTGGCATCGAATTTGAGAAATTGGCTGAACAGCACGGTCGCTACGTCGGCCATGCCCATCGGCATGCCGGGATGGCCGCAGGTGGCCCGCTCGACCGCGTCGATGGCAAGAAAACGGATGGCGTTGGCTAATTGCTTGTGTTGGACGCTCACAAAATACTCCCGCGAACGAAGGTCTCTGAGGTTCAGCTGGCGCGACGCTTGCGCTCCATCAATTGCATGATCAGCGGCGTCAGGATCAGCTGCATGGCAAGGTCGAGCTTGGCGCCGTGTATCACGATCGAATTGGCGCGCGACATGAAACTGCCCTGCAGCATCGACAGCAGATAGGGAAAATCGATGCCGCGCGGATTGCGGAAGCGGATCACCACCATCGATTCGTCCGGTGTCGGAATCCAGCGCGTGATGAACGGGTTCGAGGTGTCGACGGTCGGCACGCGCTGGAAATTGATATCGGTCTGCGAGAATTGCGGCACGATATAGCTGATATAATCCGGCATGCGCCGCAAAATCGTGTCGGTTACCGCTTCGGTCGAATAGCCGCGCGAACTGCGATCGCGGTGCAGCTTCTGAATCCATTCCAGATTGATCACCGGCACCACGCCGATCTTGAGATCGGCATAACGGACCAGATCGACCTTGTCGGTCACCACGGCACCGTGCAGGCCTTCATAGAACAAGAGATCCGAATTGCCCGGCAAGGGACCCCATTCGGTGAAATTGCCTTGCGCCACGCCGTATTGGGCGGCCTCGGCGTCGTCATGCACATAGGTGCGCGATGTGCCGATGCCGTGCTCGCTATAGTCACGGAACACCTCCTCGAGCTGTTCGAGCAGATTGGTCTCGGGACTGAAATGGCTGAAATGCTTGTTGCCGCGTTCGGCCTCGATCGCCATCTGGGTCCGCATGTCGAGGCGGTTATAGCGATGGAAGGCGTCGCCCTCGATATAGGCGGCGGCGATCTGCTCGCGGCGAAAAATCTGCTCGAAGGTACGCTTGACCGAGGTGGTGCCTGCGCCGGACGATCCGGTAATGGAAATGATCGGGTGTTTTTTCGACATGATGCGGCGAGGCTCCGGGGTCAGACGCGGAACAGACCGCGTGCGGCGAACAGCGGCGCATTGCGGTCGAGCACGCTATCCGGGCTGTGATGCAGACGTTCGACGCGCGCCACATTGTCGCGCGATCCCATCACCAGCGGCACGCGCCGATGGATCACGTCGGCGGCCAGATCGAGGATGCGCCTTGTGCCGTTCGAGGCGCTGCCACCCGCCTGTTCCATGATGAAGGCCATCGGATGCGCCTCATAGAGCAGGCGCAGACGCCCCTCATTATAGCCCTTGCGCGAATCGGCGGGATAGAGGAAGACGCCGCCGCGCGTCAGGATACGGAAGCTTTCCGCCACCAGCGAGCCGATCCAGCGCATATTGGCGGGCTTGCCGCCCGGCTCGGCACCATGCGCCAGGCAATCCTGAATATAGGCGCGTACCGGCGGATCCCAAAACAGCTGATTCGACGCATTGATGGCGAATTCGAGCGAGTCTGCGGGAATCTTCACATGCCGCCGCACCAGCCGGAACTGTCCGACGGCGCGGTCGAGGGTGAAGATGTCGACGCCCTCGCCCAGCGTAAGAACCAGCGAGGTTTGCGGACCGTAGATGGTGAAGCCGGCAGCCAGCTGACCCGACCCGGCCCGAGAAAAGGTGGCCTCGATCTCGGACGCGGTGGGCAGGATCGAGAAGATGGTGCCGACCGACATGTTCGTGTCGAGATTGGACGAGCCGTCGAGCGGGTCGATGCTGATCGAAATGGGCCCGGCCGGATCGAGGATATCGAGATGAGCGGCCTCCTCCGACGCCAGCGCGGCGATCGGCGCCGCCGCCAGCGCCCGACGCAGCCGCTGATCGGCGAACAGATCGATGTCCTTCTGGTCGTCGCCATCGCTGTTGATACCCGCCGCTCGACCGATCGGTCCGGCCAGTTCGCCTTCTGCGAGCCGCGCCGATATGTCGGTGGCCGCCTCGGCGACGGCGGCGACTGCAGCAGCGACCGCTTGGCGCAGCGTCAAACCGGCCGCATAATGGTCCAGATGTTCAGCCAGCGTGACGGTCTTGCTCATGGGTCCACTCGCTCCCGAGATTCGGTCCCTCTTATGGATGGGGCTTAAGCGTGCCGCGATGGCGCTGCAAGGCGGCAGGACAATCAAATTGACACCGACCGATTAATAAGAGAAGTTTTTATTTCTTCCATCAAACCAAAGTTTTTTTTATATGGCGAAGCGGCTGCGCGATGTGACTCTCCGGCAGCTCCGGGCGCTGTCGGCGCTGGCGGCGGGCGGCAGCATAAGCGCGGCGGCCGGCCGGCTCAACCTCACTCAGCCAGCCGTCACCCAACAGCTGCACGCGCTACAGGCACTGGCCGGCCAGACCCTGCTGCAACGCACCAGCAGCGGCATGATGTTGACCGTCGCCGGCCGCGAGATCTTGACCCTGTTCGACCGCATCCAGGTCGCCATCGACGCCTGCGAAGCGTCGCTCGACATGATCGCCGGTCGCTCCGGCGGGCGTGTCGCGATCGGCGCGGTAAGCACCGCGAAATATTTCGTCCCTTTCGCCATCGCCGCGTTTTCCAAACTCTATCCGCAGATCCAGGTCAGCCTGTTTATCGGCAATCGTCAGGAAATCTGCCAGTCCCTGCACGGCTACGAACTCGATGTGGTGATCATGGGGCGGCCGCCGCAAGACATGGATATAACCCAGTCGCTGATCGGCGATCACCCTCATGTCATCATCGCGCCGGCCGGCCACCGCCTGGCCGGCGCGGCCAGGCTCGAAACAACCGACCTGGCGCAGGAGACCCTGCTGACCCGCGAGCTGGGGTCGGGCACCCGTACCCTGATGGAGCAATTATTCACCCATGCCGTGCCGCGCCCACGCATCGGCGTGGAATTGAACAGCAACGAATCGATCAAGCAGGCGGTGATCGCCGGATTGGGCATCGCCTTCATTTCCGCCCACGCGGTGGCCAACGAAGTCGCCGACGGGCGCTTGGTGATCCTCAATGTCGCCGGCCTGCCGATCGTCCGGCAATGGTATGTGGTACGCCGCGCCGACAAGGTATTGCTGCCGCCGGCCCAAGCCATGCTGGAATTCCTGTGCCGACGCGGCGCCGACTTCCTGCCGGCGACGCCGGCGATGATTTCCGGACTGGCAGCAGCCCGGTCCGACATGCTAACGCAGTGACGATGCACGCTGCGAACGACGCCGGCGATTCCGCTTCCTCGTCCATCGCTCTCGAGCTTAGCGGCGTCACCCATCGATTTGGCGCCAAACGCGCCCTCGACGATGTCTCTTTCCGTGTTGCGGCCGGCAGTTTTACCGCCCTTTTAGGCGCCAATGGCGCCGGCAAATCGACCCTGTTCGCCCTTGCCACCCGTCTGTTCGACTGCGCAACCGGCAGCATCAGCGTCTTCGGCCGCGATCTCAAGCGCCATCCCGGCGCCGCGCTGTCGCGCCTCGGCGTCGTATTTCAGGATACCACGCTCGATCTCGATCTCAGCGTCGTGCAGAATCTGCGCTATGCCGCCGCACTGCACGGCATCGGCCGGCACGACGCCGAAGCCGGCATCGAACGCGGACTGGCCCGCTTCGGCATGTCCGACCGTCGCCATGAAAAGGCCCGCCGGCTCAATGGCGGGCATCGTCGCCGCGTTGAAATCATTCGCGCCCTGATGCATCAACCGGCGCTGCTGCTGCTCGACGAGCCGACCGTCGGACTCGACGTACCGACCCGCCGGCAATTGGTCGAGCAGGTGCATCGTTTGAGCCGCGACGATGGCGTCGCGGTGTTGTGGGCCACGCACCTGGTCGATGAAATCGAGGGCCCCAACGACCGAATCGTTCTGCTGCGTGAGGGTCGGGTGGCAGAGCAGGGCAGCGTCGCCGAGGTGCTGGCGGCGGCCGGTGTCGACGAGCTGGGCGCCTTGTTCGCGCCGTCGGCGGGCTGATGGGCTGGCTGATCTGTCTCTGCGCCATCATCGGGCGGGAATTGCTGCGCTTTCTCAATCAGCCGACCCGGCTGGTCAGCGCGCTGGTACGTCCGCTGTTATGGCTGCTGGTATTCGCCACCGGATTTCGCGCAGCGCTGGGCATCGCCATCGCGCCCCCCTACCAAACCTATATAACCTACAGCATCTATGTGCTGCCCGGACTGGTCGGCATGGTGCAACTGTTCAATGCCACGCAAAGTTCCCTGTCGATGGTCTATGACCGCGAAATGGGCAGCATGCGGGTGCTTTTGACCAGCCCGCTGCCGCGCTGGTATCTCATCATATGCAAAT
>Ga0302319_10026619_pt1 | contig 10176 bp, 8 predicted proteins | sample Bog_T0_2_FD_203319 | JGI IMG/M metagenome (GOLD analysis project Ga0302319, IMG submission 203319) | Peat permafrost microbial communities from Stordalen Mire near Abisko, Sweden - Bog_T0_2 | ecosystem: Environmental > Terrestrial > Soil > Wetlands > Peat | place: Sweden: Abisko, Stordalen Mire...
GCGGTGAAGAGCGCGTGCGTCCCATCACCAGCTGTGGAGCAGGGACCTGCTGCGGGGCAGGCACCTGCGATGCGGCAGACTCTTGGATTGGCATTTGCGGAACGTGTGTGGCCACCGCCGACCCCGCCTCGCCGATGACCGCGACGACTGTGTTGATCTCAACCGTGGCGCCTTCGCCGATGCGAATCTCCGTGAGCACGCCGGCTTCGGGCGAGGGGATCTCAGCGTCCACTTTGTCCGTCGAAATCTCGAAGAGCGGCTCGTCTTTTTCGACCGCGTCACCGACCTTTTTGAGCCATTTGGTGATCGTGCCCTCGAAGATCGATTCGCCCATCTGGGGCATGATGACGTCCGTTGGCATGGATTGCCTTTCTTAGCGGAGTAGGCGGAGTTAGCGGAGCTAGCGGAGTTGGCAAAGCCCTGGCTGCCCACCGAACCAATTGTCTACGGTGCGCGTGGCTCCTGCCGGATTATAAAACGTGGCTGCGGCAGGCGCGGAACCCGACGACCGGGCAAGGGGGTTACGCCGGAATCGGGCGGTCCTTTACCGGGCGGGGCAGTTGGCGCAGGCGCTCGACTTTGGGCGGAACCTGGAGCGGTGTGTCTTGTGCTGGAAATTCGGGTGCGGGAAATTCCTGGGCTGGGGTTTCCTGATCCGGAGTGCTTTGTGCCTGGGAGCGGAGAGCGTCCAGGGTCTCCAGCATCTCGACCGGCTGGCCGAAGACCGCTCCGAATTGCCGGGCCGCGCGGTGGGCGAGGGCTTCGAGCGTGGGCAGGGCCACCAGGCCAGGAACCTCTTGAGCGAGGCTCGTCACGGGCTTGTCGGTGATGCCGCAGGGGTTGATGAGGCGGAAATCGCCGAGATCGGTGGTCACGTTGAAGGCAAATCCATGCGAGGTGACGCCGCGGGCGACATGAATGCCGATGGCTGCGATCTTGCGTTCTCGCCCTGCGGGCGGCAGCCCTTTGGAAGAATTTTGTGGCTGGGCTGGCTGTGGGCTTCCATCGGCTACCGCCGAAGGTAGCCCGCACCAGACGCCGGTGAGCCCGCAAATACGCCCGGCCCCCACGGCGAACTCGCCGGAGAGCCGGATCAGCGCCTCTTCCATGAGGCGAACGAAGTCGACCGGGCCGAGGCGCGCGCCGCTCGGATTGCGCAGGCTGCGCAGATCGAAGATGGGGTAGCCAATGAGCTGGCCGGGGCCGTGATAGGTGACGTCGCCGCCGCGATTGATTTCGTGAAGCGTGACGCCGCGCGCGGTCAGCATCTCATCGGATGCGAGGATGTTGGCGCGGCTGGCGTTGCGGCCCAGCGTGAGGACGGGCGGGTGCTCCAACAGCAGAAGCACGTTGCCGACGCGGCCCTGCTGGCGCAGCGCAACCAGCTCCTCCTGCAAGCGCAGGGCTTCGGCGTAGTCAACGCGGCCGAGATAGATGTACTGAATCATCCGCTCATTCGATTGTAGCGACGCGCCAGGTGATTCAGCACGCAGGGTTACTTCGACGGGGCGGAGCTATTTTGAAGGATCGATCAGCGCCTGATACACCAGTGGTCGAGTCGAGTACTCCATGTTGGGTTTTCCGCCGCCGAGGCGCTGGATCATGCCGACGAAAACAATGTCGTTCGTCGGATCGACCCAGAACCAGGTGCTAGCGGCGCCATCCCAGAAGAAAGTGTTCTTGCCGTCGGGCAGATCGGCGGCCTGCGGATCGAAGGCGACGGCGCAGTCGTAGCCATAGCCAAAGCCGGGGCGGAAGGTCTGCGAGCCCACGTGGAATTCGCCTGTAAGCATGCTGGGCGGCAAGTGGTTAGTATCCATGAGGCGGACGGAAGAGGGAGCGAGGATGCGCACACCACCCAGCTCGCCACTGTTCCCCAGCATCTGCGCGAAGCGGTAATAATCTTCCGCCGTTGACACCAGGCCGCCGCCACCCGACGGGCGCACGGGCGGTGAGAAGAAGTCGCCCAGGCCGCTGCCGTTCGTGGTGTCAGCCTTCAATCCATCGTGGCCGTCGTTCTCGTAGAGCGTGGCGAATCGGTCGCGCTTGTCGGCGGGCACATAGAAGCCGGCATCGCGCATGCCGAGCGGCGCGAAGAGGTGGTCGCGCATGAAGTCAGGCAGCGATTGGCCGGTGATCTTCTCGATGATGTAGCCCTGGATATCCATGGAGAGGCTGTAACGCCACCGGGTGCCCGGCTGGTAGTTGAGCGGGATCTGGGCCAGGCGGTTGATCGCCTCCTGAAGGTTTGGCGACTGGCGGACCTGAAGTTTCTGGTACATGTCGTCGACCGGGCCGTCCCCATCGCCGTAACTGAAGCCCGCGGTGTGGGTCATCAGCTCGTGCATGGTGGGCGGGTGATCAGGAGCGACGAGGATCATTTTGCCGACAGAGTCGAGACCCGCGTAGACCTTGAGGTTGGCGAACTCTGGAATGAACTTGGAGATGGGATCGGTGGGCAGCCACTTGCCCTCTTCGTAAAGGATCAGCATGGCCGCGCCCGTGACGGGCTTGGTCATGGAGTAGTCGCGGAAGATGGTGTCCTTCGACATGGGCACGCCGCTCGTGAAGTCCTGCACGCCGTATGTACGGTAGTCGACGATCTTGCCGTGACGCGCAAGGATGGTGACCGCGCCGGAGAGTTCTTTTTTGTCCACGACGCTTTGGATAAAGGTGTGCAAACGATCCAATCGCTCGGAAGAAAATCCGACGGACTCGGGAGCGACAGGTGTCATGTCGATGACGGCGGGTTGCTGAGCGCGCAGGGCGAGCGGAGCGATGAGAGCAATCGTGAAAGCGAAAGAGATGAAGGCAGTTTTCCGAGTCTCGGTGGCAAAATTCTCCTGTGCGATTGTGGTCATGGGGTTTCCTTTGCGCGGGGCGCGGCGACACTGCGCGTTGCCGGTCCTTTTTAGCAGAACCGGTCCAAGTTGCGCCAGTAACGTGTGCGCCCAAACCACCTCCTTATGCGCACTGTGCACAACAATGTGCATTCGGGTTACCATGGAATCAGAGGCGGACGTATGGCCACTCAAATTGCCCGTAAGGGACGTGCGGTCACGGTAGAAATCCCAGAAGACCTGCTACGTAAGGCAAACCTCTCCGTCGGCGACGCCGTCGAGTGGACATTGACTGCGGCAGGCTCGCTTGCGTTGCGCAACCCCCGGCGAGATAGAACAGCAAAGCTGGCGGATGGCTACGACGATTGGAAGCAGCAAGAGATTCAGGCCGGATTTGGCGAAATCGAATCCGGTGAAAGCGCCCCCAACGAGAAAGTGATCGAATGGCTGCGGAGTTGGGGAAGCAAGAATCAGTTGCCGCCTCCCCTGTGAAGCTCCGCTGGAGCAGACGCGCCATTCGCAGACTTGCTTCCATCCACGACTACATCGCAAAAGATAGTCCGGCCGCCGCGACCCGTGTGGCTGCTGCCATCGTGCAATCCGCGCTTCGGCTGCAAAAATTTCCTTATATTGGGCGTCCAGGACGTATCGCAGGCACGCATGAGCTGGTCATCCCCGGTCTTCCATACATCATCCCGTATCGCGTGGTGGACAATGTGATCCAGATTTCTTCGGTGATTCATACCAGCCGCAAGTGGCCGGAGAAGCTGTAGCACATTGATAACAATTCAAAGAGAGTACCGGAACGGTCAAACCCGAATTCGCGGTACACTAGACATTGGCAGGAGGACCGGGCGGTCGCTGCCGGAAATCGTTGCCCGCTTCGGCGGACGGGGTTGCCGGGGGAGGAAAGTCCGAACTCCAGAGGGTAGTGTGCCGGATAACGTCCGGGACGCGGGCGTCAAGGCCCGTGGACGGCTAGTGCCACAGAGAATATACCGCCATTGCATGGAGCAGCCTTTTGGAAAGGCGCCGTGGGATATCAAGAGATCTATTCCAAAGGTCTGCTCCATGCAATGGTAAGGGTGAAAAGGTGCGGTAAGAGCGCACCGCGCTGGCAGTAATGCCAGTGGCAGGGTAAACCCCACACGGAGCAAGACCAAATAGGGAGGGAAGTCGGGGCCAAGAGCCAGGCGCCGGCTACGCATCGGCCCGATGCGGCAAGGCGGCTCGAGCAAGTGCTGAAACCTCCGGGTAGGTCGCTGATGAACGCCCGCGGCAACGCGGCGTCTAGAGGAATGACCGCATAGAACAGAATTCGGCTTACGGGTTCTCTTGTCAGAAGACGACAGCCCCGGTTGGGTAGATTCCCGGCCGGGGCTGACCATTTCTTAGCGAGTCAGCGAGCCAGCAAGTCAGCGAACCTGGCGGGAGCCTTTGGAGCTGACGGCCGCCACGGATCAAGCTGACTCGCTAACTTGCTGACTCGCTGACCCGCTGCTTTACCATCAATTCATGTTGCGAGTGAAGCGGTTGGAGGCGGGTGCACGGCTGCCGGTGGTGGCGCATCCGGGCGAGGACCTGGGTTACGACGTATTTGCCCTGGAAGGGGCCGTACTGGCGCCGCGGGCTACGGTGAAGCTGCGTACGGGAATCGCCGTGGAAGCGCGCGATCCGCGGACAGATGCGCCCCTGGGATTGCTGGTTCGGGACCGCTCGTCGATGGCGGCGCGGGGATTGGCTACCACGGGCGGCGTGATCGATGCCGGCTACCGCGGCGAGATCCTCATCGTGATGACCAACCTGGGCGATGTGGCCGTGGAGCTGAAGGCGGGCGAAAAAATTGCTCAGATGGTTCCGGTTCCCGTCCTCACAGGTCTAATCCAAGAGGTAGAAAGCCTGGAAGACTCCGTGCGCGCGGCCAAAGGGTTCGGGAGTTCAGGGACCAAGGGACCCAGGGACCAAGGGACCCAGGGACCCAGGGACCCAGGGACCAAGGGACCCAGGGACCAAGGGACCAAGGGAGCCAGGGAGCCAGGGACCAAGAAAACAGGGGACGTGCGGACTCCAAGCTACGGTTCATGGACCACAGTCCACGGCCCACGACTCCGCGGCCTCGGAACCGCACATCGGTCAAGTGCGTATCATAAGAGCAGGAAGCTATGCCACTTAGAGAGGCCTTCAAACTCGCGCTGCAATCGCTGTGGGCCAACAAGCTGCGCAGCATCCTCACTTTGCTTGGAGTCATCATCGGCGTGGCTTCGGTGATCATGGTGGTCACTTTGACCAACGGCGCCAAGGAGTTTGTGACGTCGAAGATCAATAGCTATGGTGCGGCGGTAATCACCATCAGCAGGTTTCCCCAGACATTTATCACGATCGAAGAATATATCGAGTTCCAAAAGCGCAAGTTCATCACCTACGACGATTACCGGGCGGTTCTATCCGATTGCAAGTCCTGCGTTGCCGTGGGCGCACAGCGGACGAACGGGAGCGGAAAAGTGGTACGCGGAACTAAATCCACCACCGACACGCAGGTCCGGGGCTGGACATGGACGATGCCGTCGCTCTCGAACCTTGATATCGCGGTAGGCCGCTCGTTCACCGACGTTGAGGATACGCATTCGGCCCATGTGGCGATCGTAGGCTCCGATATTCAGGACAATGTGCTGGGGCCGGGCGATCCGGTGGGCAAAGAGATTCGCGTGGACGGCGTGCCCTTCACCGTGATCGGTGTGGGCCAGAGCCAGGGGAAGATGTTCGGCAACAGCATGGACAACTGGGTTGCGATTCCGCTGACCACGTTTCTCGAGAGGTATGGTTCCCAGGGCAGCCTGACGATTTATGTGGATTCGGGCGGCGGCGGCACTGTGATGGAAGGCGTGAGCGACGAGTTGCGCGCCATCATGCGGGCGCGGCGGCACCTGGCGCCGGATAAGGCGGATAGTTTCTCCGTCGATTCGAGCGCGACATTTCAAAATTTGCTCGGCAGTATTCTCGATAACTTTGGCGCGGTGGTGGTGGCAATTGCCGCCATTTCTCTGGTGATTGGCGGCATCGTCATCATGAATATCATGCTGGTTACGGTGACGGAGCGGACGCGCGAGATCGGCGTGCGCAAGGCGCTGGGCGCCAAGCGAAAAGATATTTTGCTGCAGTTCCTCATTGAATCGGCGCTGCTGGCGTCGATCGGGGGAGTCATCGGAGTTTTGCTGGGTATTGGCATGGCGAAGGTTGTGACGCTGGCCATCGGATTTCCGTCCGTGGTGGCCTTGTGGTCGATCGCAGTGGGGTTGATTGTCTCTGCGTCAGTCGGCCTGTTCTTTGGCATCTATCCGGCGCACAAGGCGAGTGCGCTCGATCCGATTGCGGCGCTGCGAGCGGAACTTTAAGGACAGCTGTATCGATGAAATCGACTGGTCAATCCCGGGAATCCGTCAAGATGGCGCTGGATACGCTGCGCAAGAACAAGATGCGCTCCGGCCTGACGGTTCTCGGCATCCTCATCGGCATTGCAACCGTTATCCTGATCTCCTCGGCGATCAACGGTCTCAATTCCAACATCGATCGTTTTGTGAACACGTTGGGCACGAATGCCTTGTGGATCTACCACTATGAGCCATTCGGCCACCGGCCTACGACCGAGGAACTGAACCGCAAGAAACTCACGCACGAAGACGGCGAGGCGATGCGCGCATTGCCGCATGTGCTCGGCGTGGACCCCGAGCTGACGTACCAGAATTTCCAGACGGGACTGGGCTCCGTATCTCTGAAGCACGGCACGCACAAGATCCAGAACACCATTCTGAGCGGTACGACCACGTACGTGACTGCGGTGACAGACGTCGAATTGCTTGAAGGCCGCATGTGGACGGAATCGGAGGAAGAGCACAGCGAAAATGTGACGATTCTGGGTCACGATTCCGCGGCCGATCTTTTCCCCGGTGAGAATCCGATCGGCAAGGACGTGGAATGCGAAGGTGACGTTTTCACCGTGATTGGCGTGATGGACTTGCAGCCACAGGCCTTCGGGAGCGGACGCAACACGCAGGACAATCAGGCTTATTTCCCGCTGGAGACGTTCCGCAAGATTCATCCGGAGATTACCGACTTCTGGATCGTGGTGAAATACGACGATCCGGCGAACAAGCAGATAGTGACCGAAGAGATACAAGAGTTGCTGCGCGTGCGGCGCAAGCTGCACGCGGATCAGGACGATAACTTCGCGATCTTCAGCCCCGAGTCGCTGACGCGCCTGTGGAATCAGCTGACCGGCGGACTTTTTCTCTTCATGGTTGCGGTATCGTGCGTAGGTTTGATGGTGGGCGGCGTGGGCGTGATGAACATCATGCTGGTGAGCGTGACCGAGCGAACACGCGAGATCGGCGTGCGCAAGGCGATTGGCGCAACCAAGAAAAATATCATGGTGCAATTTACCCTGGAAGCCGTGACCTTGTGCGCAGTGGGCGGCCTTCTTGGAATTCTGACCGGGGCGTTTCTGACGCTGATTTTGCATTTTGCGGTGCCGTTCCTACATGCGGCCCTTTCGCTAGCGTGGGTGGCCGTCGCCTTTGCCGTCGCCTGCGTCATCGGTCTCGTGTTCGGCATTTACCCTGCGTGGAAGGCCGCCAACCTCGACCCGATTGAGGCGCTAAGGTACGAGTGACTGCGTCAGGTGTTTGTCGCCAAAAATGGCAGTGTCCCGAAGGAACTGACACCTGACACCTGTAAACTGCTTTTGTCATGCCGCACATGCTGGCACTAGCAATCGAAATCGCGACGACAGCGTTGACCGTGGCCGGGATGGGCTACTTTCTCGCTAGCCTGTTGGCGGCGCGGGATTTTCTGCGCGAGCGGCGCGCACCGAAAGCTGCATTCGCGCCCGGCATCAGCATTCTCAAATCGCTCAAGGGCGTCGATCCCGGCATGATGGATGCCTTCCGCAGCCATTGCCGGCAGAAGTATGCCGGCGAGTTCGAACTGCTGTTCGGCGTGAGTTCGCCCGAAGATCCCGCTGCGACGGAAGTCCAAAATCTAATCGCGGAGTTTTCCGAACTTGCGATTCGGCTGGTGGATTGCCCGGAGCGGCTGGGAACCAACGGCAAAGTGAGTACGCTGGCGCAACTCGCCCGCCACGCGCACTACGATGTTCTGCTGATCAACGATTCCGACATTACCGTGGGGCCGCATTATCTGGAGCGGGTTGCGTGCTGCCTCGCGCCGGCGGGGCAAGATGCGGCTGATTCGCCGGTCGGCCTGGTGACGGCGCTCTATCGCGGGCGCGCGCACGGCACACTCGCCTCGCGATTTGAAGCGCTGGGCATTGCCACTGATTTCATGCCCAGCGTGCTCCTCTCAAAGTTGCTCGAAGGCGGGCTGCATTACGGCCTCGGTTCCACGCTCGCAGTAAAGCGCGAGGCTTTGGAAAAAGCGGGGGGCTTGCTGGCTCTTGTCGATCAACTGGCCGACGACTACGAGATGGGCGTGCGTGTGGAACGTGCCGGCTTTCGCGTGTTACTGAGCGCGGAGGTTGTGGAAACGAGCGTGCCGGCGTATGGGTGGCGCAGCTTCTTCGATCACCAATTGCGCTGGCTACGCACCGTTCGCGACGCGCGGCCGGCCGGTTATGTGGGCCTGATTTTTACGCATGGGCTTGGGTGGGCGCTGCTCAATGTGCTGGCCAGCGGCGTGAGCCCCGTGAGCCTGTGGCTGCTCGGGTTGAGCTTTTTCTTGCGGCTGGCGCAGGCCATGACGGTGGGGGCAGAAGTGCTCGGCGATCACGAAGTGCTTGCCAACCTGTGGTTATTGCCACTGCGCGATATAGTGGCGATGGGCTTGTGGGTTGCGGGCTTTGCCGGGAACACGATTGTGTGGCGCGGCGAACGCTTTGCGCTGAAAAAAGGGCAGCTCGTGAAGGCTGAGCGAGGCTAGTCGTTCGCCATCGCAGCGTCGGCCTCTTGCAATGCGCGGATGGCGTCGCAGTCAAACGTGAGGCACGCGCCCAATTCATCAAAGTCTTTCTCCCAGCGCGGACGTTCTTCTTTCGAGAGCGCGGAAAGCGCATAACCCGAGGTGCGCAGAATCTCGTACCAGATGTTTTGTGCCTGCCAAAGATTCAGGTCGAACGGAAGCTCCGCGAGGGCGCGTGCCAGCACCAGCGCGCGATCCAGCATTTCCAGCGACCCCGACGACATTTGCAGCTCAACCATGGCGCGCTTCATGCGCTTGTCGGCAATGTAAGAGAGCGTGGCCGTCTCAAGCGGCACTTGATCGGACTTGGCGAGCGCGAGATAGGAGCGCAGTTGCGCCACGTCGACGGGCTCGACCTCAAGCACGCGGCGCACGCCGGCATTGACGGCGAAGCCGGCGGCGAGGGTGAGCGCGGGAGGCTTGGGCAGGCCCGCCTGCGCGAGATAGTGGAGCAGGCTGGCGTGGTCGTGGTAGATGGTGGTGAGCGAGCTTTCGATATCCCAGAGCGTGGAGTTGAGAATGAGCTGCACGATGCGCCGCTGCTCGTCGGTGAACAGCGAGGTGAGCGAATAGTCGGCGTGGCCGTAGAAGCGATCGAGAAGGCGAATGACCTCAGGGAAATCGGCGCGTTGCACATGGCCGGCCGCATCGGTAGAAAAAGCCTCGAAGGCGGAGGCGTCTGCATCGCTGTGGGCCTTCACGGCAGCAGTAATGTTCTGGTCGCCGAAATGGAGAACGGCGAAGGAAAAGCTTTGCGCGTGACCGGTGATGGAACTCGCGACATGGATGCGGCCCAGCGCCAGGCGGCCGCGGCCCGAAGTATGAATTTCGTAGGACACGCGGCGCACGCGGAAGCAAAAGAGCTCGGTTTCATCCGCAAAAGAGGAGAACACGGAGCTGATGGCGTAGTGCGCGGCCACCTGCTCGAGATGCAGCTCCTGCGTGTCGACGCATTTCTTGTAGATGCTGGCGCCGTCGCCGGCTGCGGGATCGTTGGAGTGAGCCTCAGCCAGGCGCGCGAGAAATGCTGGTTCGAGCGGCGCTGCCTGCTGGCCGAAAATCTGGCGCGCAAGCTGCAAAACACGCGCGGCGTAAGCGATCACCTGCACGGTCTCAATGCCAGCGATGTCGTCGAAAAACCAGCCGCAACTTGTGAACATGAGTTGCGCGTGGCGCTGCATCTCCATGAGCTCGAGAGCGCGGACGCGCTCGTCTTCGCTGAGCGGATGGGTCTGGTGCGCGGCAAAAAAGCGATCGGCAGACTCTGTGCCGCGGTCGAGCACCACCTGAATGTAAGCGTCGCGTGCGGACCACACATCGCGAAGGAGGCTGACGCCGTACTGCTCTGTGAGCGGAATCAACGCGT
>Ga0302319_10026623_pt1 | contig 10176 bp, 11 predicted proteins | sample Bog_T0_2_FD_203319 | JGI IMG/M metagenome (GOLD analysis project Ga0302319, IMG submission 203319) | Peat permafrost microbial communities from Stordalen Mire near Abisko, Sweden - Bog_T0_2 | ecosystem: Environmental > Terrestrial > Soil > Wetlands > Peat | place: Sweden: Abisko, Stordalen Mire...
CCAAGGGCTGCCAGCGCCGCCAGCCGACATAGCCCCGCGATATCGGCGCCGACGCAGCCCTCGGTCTCGTCCGCCAGCGTTTCGAGATCGACATCGCCAGCCAACGGCAGCTTGCGGCTATGCAGACGCAGCATCGCCGCGCGCGCCGCCCGATCCGGCGCCGGCACTTCCACCACCAGATCGAACCGCCCCGGCCGCAGCAGCGCCGGGTCCAGCCGGTCCACCCGGTTGGTCGCTCCCACCACCACCACGCCGGCCAGGTCGCTAATGCCGTCCATTTCGGTCAGGAATTGCGCCACCATGCGCTCCACGGTCGCGCCATCGCCGCCGCCGCGCCGCCCGGCGATGGCGTCGATTTCGTCGAAAAACACGATGCACGGCGCCGCCATGCGGGCGCGCGCGAAAACCTCGCGCAGCGCGCGTTCGCTGGCGCCTTGGAACTCGCTGAGCAATTCGGCCGCGCGCACCGAAATGAATCCGGCCTGCGCCTGGGTGGCCAGCGCGCGCGCCAGCAGTGTTTTGCCGGTGCCCGGCCGGCCATGCAGCAGCACGCCCCGCGGCGGGCGGATGCCCAGCGCCACGAACAGATCCGGCCGCGCCAGCGGTTGCAGCACCGCCTGCTCTAGCCGCGACCGCAACCCATCCAGCCCCGCCACGTCCGACCACCGCACATCGGGAATATCGACGAACACCTCGCGCAGCGCGGTTGGCGTAATCCCCGGCATGGCGCTGGCGAAATCGGCGTCCGCCACGCGCAGCGACGCCGCATCGATTGCGCCCTGTACACCGCCGGCGCGCCGCAGCGCCGCCAGCGCCGCCTCCCGGCACAACGCCGCCAGATCGGCGCCGACATAACCATGCGTGGCGGCCGCCAGATCGCCCAGCGCCACATCGGCGGCCAGCGGCATGGCGCGCGTATGCACGGCCAGGATTTCCGCGCGCCCCTGCCGGTCGGGCGGATTGACGCGGATTTCCCGGTCGAACCGCCCCGGCCGCCGCAACGCCGGATCGATACCGTCGGGCAAGTTCGTTGCCGCCAGCACCACCACTTCGCCGCGCCCGGCCAGCCCGTCCATCAGGGTTAGCAATTGCGCCACGATACGGCGCTCCACCTGTTTTTCGCCGCTCAGCGCGTCGCGCTTCGGCGCGATCGCGTCGATTTCGTCGATGAAAATAATTGCCGGCGCGCGGTTGCGCGCGGTTTCGAATACCTTGCGCAATTGCTGCTCGCTGGCGCCGTAATAGCGGTCGACGATTTCCGGCCCATTGATCGTAATGAAATGGGCGCGGCTTTCGGCCGCCACGGCGCGTGCGATCAGCGTTTTGCCGGTGCCTGGCGGCCCGCTCAGCAACACACCGCGCGGCGGGGCGATGCCCAGTTGCAGGAACGCCGCGCGATGTTTCAGCGGCAACTCCACCACTTCGCGCACCCGTTCCAGCACGCTGCCCAACCCGCCAACATCCTCATAACGCAACGAATCGCCTTCGGGCGCGCCCGAAGGCGCCAGTTCGATGCGTGTGGCCGCGGTCACCAGCGCCGGCCCGGAAGGTTCCAGCACCTGCACCAGAAATTCCGCCTCGCCGCCATCCAGCAGCGGCAGCCGGAATTGTTCGCCCTGGCAGAGCGGCACCCCCGCCAGCGCCGGCGCCAGCATCGCCTGCGTCACCCAGCCCGGCCCGGCCAACCGCGCGCGCAACGCCGGCCCCGCCGCCGGCCATGCCCATACGCGCACGCAATCGCCCAGCCCCACGCCGGCATTGCGCCGGATGCTGCCATCGACATGCAGGCAGCCGCGCTGGCGCGCTTCGGGCGGCAGCGGCAGCGCGCGCGCATACGTGGTGCGCGCGCCAGCCACCGCCAGCAGACCGCCGGTCGCCACGCCGAGTGCGGCCAGATCGGCCGGATCCAAACGTGCTATGCCACGGCTGGCGTCTTCCGGCCGCGCCAGCCCCACGGTTAGTTTCATGGCATGTGGATCGCTCATGGCGACACGCTTGCCGGCGCGCGCATGGCGTCCAGTTCGGCCAGCAATTCGGCTTCGCGCGCTTCGTGCGCTTCGGCGTCAATTTCGCCTGCTTCCAGTTGCCGTTCCAGCGCCAGCAACGCCGCCTCGATGCGCGCGGGATCGTCCATTTCCTGCTCGGCCGCCTCGGCAATGCGCCGCGCGATCCATATCAGCCCGCCCAGCGGACCGGTCAGCGGTAATCCCGCCACGCTGGATACGATACCCATTTAAACACCTCCCGCTGTTTGCGGCGCCGTTAACCAGCCTGCCTGCAGCGAGACGAAATTGAACGGCGGCACCGGCCCCACGTAGCGGAACGCGATACGGTCCGCGCAACGTTCGGCCATGCGCTCCACCGCCGCGTCGAACGCCGCTTCGGCGGCGCGCCGCACCAGAAAGGCACGATTGAAAATCATGTCGTCGTCATGCGGCTTCAATTCGGCCTCACGTTCGGCGATCGGCTCCAACTCGGCCATGATTGCCGCCGCCTCGGTGATACGCAGCTGCGCCAGGGCCGCTTCCACGCGCCGGCCCAGTTCGATACGTTCATAATACGTCTCGCCCTGCGGCCGGCTGCGTAATTTATCGCGCAATGACCGCAGCGACGGGTCCCGCTCCACCACATGGGTAAACACGTGGCCCGGCTTCCAACTGGCCTTGACGCCCAGTTCCACGCGCCCATCAATATCCCGCAGCGCCGCGCGGAACGCGCCGCGATTGCCGCCGATGCAGGCTGCCAGCGCCGCCGCATCGGGGGCCACGGTGCCAAACCGCAACGGCAGCACGGTGGCGCACGGCATCGCCTGCTCCAGCACCGCGGTATGCGCGAGCATATTGCGCCGTGTGCGCTGCACCGGCGCCGTGCCGGTGTCACTGACCAGCGCCGCCAGATCGTCCGCCACCAGCAGCCGCACGCGGGCGCCCCCGACGCCATCTGCATCATAGGCGCGCGCCGGCTCGCCAGGGGCCGCCATTACGCCATAGACATAGAGCGCCTGATCGCTCACGGCGCTATGGCACGGCGCAGCCGCACTTCCAGAATTCCGTTATGGCAGCTTTGCGACAGGCTTTCCGCCAGAACCGGCGCTGGCAGCGCGATATCCTTGCGATAGCGCGCGCCGCCGTTGGTTTCGATATGCAGCGTAGTATCCCGCAGCGTGCATGCCACGTCGGCGGCGGCCACGCCGGGTAATTCCGCGACGATGCGGATTTCGCCGTCCTCCTCGAATACATCGACGATGGGCGCGCGCGCCGCCGGCGCCGTCGCCTGGGGTTTTCCCGCCGCATCCTCCGGCGGGGCATCGCCGAACGGCTCGGCGCGCAGTCCATCCAGCCCCATGCGCAGCGCATAACCGAACACCGCGCTGCCTTGCCGGCCGCCGATATTGAGCGGAATTTCGCCGCGCTGCTGCACCGTGCCGGCGCCATCGCCCAGCGCCTGCGCCGCCTCGGCCAGCCGCTCGAAAAACAGTTTTATCGCCGCGCCCGCATCCGCGCCTCCGGCGACCTGTGACCGCTCGCTCAACAGGCGGGAGACCCCGCGCACATTCCGCCTGATCGTCATGCCACGGAAACTCCCTCGCTCAGCGCCAGGCCCTGTTCCAGCCGGCATAGGCGTTCGCTCAACGCGCGGTTTTCCGCCTGCAGCCTGGCTGCGTCGGCGCTCAACGCCGGATCGGTTTCCCACCAGCGAATGCCCAGTTCCAGCGCGCGGTCCACCGAGCAAATCACCAGGCGGATCCGTATCGTCAGTAAATCTACACCGACGAGGTTCACGGCCACGTCGCCGGCCACCACGATGCCTTTGTCGAGAATTCGTTCCAGCACATCGGCCAGGCCGCTGCCGGAGACGCTATGTTGCATGGTCATTTTGTTGTCCTTGAACGAAGGTAGAAAGGCTTCATTTTGAAAGAAGAAGCAAAAACTTTTACCGTTCTGTCGCCGACCGGTCCGCGACAGCCGTGTAAAAGTTTTTGCTTCTTTTTTTCAAAAAAGAACTACCCTTCGATCTGCTGGCACCGCACGAACCGGCCCGTGCGCCGCCAGCACTGAATATTGCCTTCCTCGTCGATCGTAACCTCGAAGCTCGCCAACAAATCCTGCGTGCGCGGAATGGAGCTGTGCTCCAGCATGTCGATGCCGAGGCTCCAGCCATGCTCCGCGCGGTCCAGCCGGCTGACGGTTTCGGGCGCCAGACCCGTAATGGCCCCCATTTGTTCTTTTGTTTTCAAAATGAGTTCGGACATGGTCATGGCCTGGCTCCGTTACTCGGGCAGAAAGGGGCGCCGGCGCGCGACCGGCCGCGGCGAACGCGATAAACCCAGCAAACGCCCCGCCTGGGCAATATCGACTGGCGCGACATAGTGCGCAGTTCCCGGTGCCGCGCGGGCCGGATGGATGCCGCCCCGCGCCGGCGCTGTTGGTGCCGCCACCGGCGGCGCCGCCGGTGCGGCATCATGCGGACGCAGGCTTGGATCAATGCCATCCATGCGCTGTGCCAACAGCGCCATGCGCCCGTGCACCGCATCGATACTGACCGAGGCCGCCGCCAATTGCCGACCCAGCAAGTCGAGCTGCCGCGCCAGCCGGGCGCGCCGTTGCGCCAGCAAAGCGAATTCCGCGGCGACACTTTCAAGCGCGGCGCCGCGCGGATCGTGGCGGCTGGTGCGCGTCACCGATGGCCGCATGGAGAGCAATCTGGGTTTCATGGCATGGCCCCTCGCGCCCCGCGCAGCGGCGCGGGTGGACAGAAATGGTCGATCAATTTCTGCAGCAGCGCGCGCTGCTGCGGCTGCGGCAACCCATCGGCGGCCGGTTTCAGTTTCGCCCCGAGAATATCGAGACAGAGCTGCACGAAGCGGGCGTCGTCGCTGCCGATACGCAGTTGCTGGCGCGCCGCCAGCTCGGCGATCATCAGCGCCGCGCGGATCGTCGGCCGCTGCGCATATTCGCCGGATGCACGGAAATCCCGCACCACATCGACAATGCGCGACGCCGAAGCGGCCGTCAGCCCCGAACGCTGCGCCACGATGGCGATTTCGCCGTCACGGTCGAAACCTTCCAGGTCGATCGTTACCATGCGGTCCAGCAGCGCATCCTGCGCCAAATGCGTGCCGATGTGATCCAGCGGGTTCGAGGTAAAGATCGCGCGGAAATCCGGCGACACCTTCACATAGCATTCGCCGCGCCCGGCTTTCGGCAGCACCAGCACGCGCTCCTCCAGCACGGTCAGCAGGACGTTGTTGGCGGTGGCCGGCGCGCGGTTGAATTCGTCGTAGAGCAGCGTGCAGCCTTCGGTGCAGGCGACGGTCAGCGTGCGGTCCAGCCAGACCGATTCCGTTTCGCTCTCAATTTTCATGACGCTGGAAATATAGCGGTCCACAACGCGGCGCGTACGCGTGCCGCCTTCGCTGCCCACCAGATGGCGCGTATCGAAACTCGCGTCGCCTACCAGCAACATGACCGGCCGTTTTAATTGTTCGGCCAGCCGCAATGCCAGCGTGGTTTTGCCGCTGCCGGCCGGGCCGCGCAAATGCAACGGAAAACCGGCCTGCAGATAGCCCAGGGCGCGCGCTTCGATCGAGGCGCCGGCGCTGCTTTGTTCCACGGCGCGCTGCACCAGATGCAGCAATGGATCGTCGGCATCCATGCCTAGATTGGCTGGCAGGCGTTCTACCTGTGTGGGTCGCTGGGCCATGCGGGTCCTAGGGGTTAAACTTGTGAGGGCGCCAGAAAAAAGGCAAGCACTTCTTTTTTGAAAAAAGAAGCAAAAAACTTTTTACTGCTGTCGCGCGATGCACGCGGCACCGCACGCGATAACACGCAAAAGTTTTTTGGTTGTTTTTGCAAAAAAAATATCTTTTGGTAATCGTTACGACACTCCTCGGTTCAATTCAATGGCGCGGCCACGCCGCCACGCCGTGCGCAAATCGGCATAGGCGGTACCGGGTTCGCTCCATCCGGCGAACAGCCGCGCCGCTTCGTCCAGCCCTGGCGTCAATGCCAACCAGAACTGCTTCGTTGTCGTATCGGGCGTGCGCTGCCAGGCGGTGCCTGGCTGCCAGATTCCGCGCGCCGCCAGCGCCGCGGCGGCGATGTCGCACGGTTCCTGCCATTCCGGAAAAATCATGGTGCCACAGGCCAGGAAGCCGCACACGGCGCCGAAACCCTCGGCCAGCGGTAGCGCGATATCGATGTCCGCGGCATAGCGGGCGGCGCAGGCGGCGATGCTGCGCGCTGGTGGTGCCATATCCACGGCACCGGCCGCCAGCGCCAGCCCGTCCTCCCAGCATAAATACGGCATCTCACCACCGCTGGCGCGCGGCTGCAGGCCGAAGCTGAACCCATCGGCGGGAAACACTTCGCCGCCGGCCACGAAGCGGCCGGACGCCAGGCTGAAGGTGAGCGCCCGCCACAGCGCGCCGAATGCTTCCAGCGCGCGTGAGAGATCAGGCTGCAGCACGATATCGAGCCTGGCGCCGTCATGCAGGGTAATGCGGCACGGCAGGCCCACCAACTGGCGCAAGGCGCCGGGCAGCGTCAGTTCCACGCTGCCGCTGCCCTTGCCCGCCGTTCTGATGTGCCGCACACCCAGGTCCATATGAAACGATCTATCCTGCAAAAGCGGTTTACCGCACGGCACAGAGTGTTCCGGCGCGTAGGGCTGGATTCTGCCGAGCCCCGCACGGAAGCATCGGCCTCAACCGCGCCTAGCAGGAAACCTAGCAGCCAAAGCTGAATCGATGGTTAATCACCGCGCCATTTAATTCCGCGGTCAAGGTTTACATTTTCGCAACCTCGCCGCGTCAAGTTGTGGTCGACACGACAGCGCCATGCTGCGGCGCCACCGCGCCGGGGCATGACACCGAGAACATCAAAGGGCGAAATAATGCGAGATTTGCGCGCCGCGATACGCAACCAGCCACCCGCCGAACACCAGTATGACTGGGACCCGCTGCACACGCCCGGTTCCATCCAACCCTACGGCGTGCTGCTGGTGGCCGACCCGCAAACACGGCACGTGCAATTCGCCAGCGAAAATACCGCGGACCTGTTCGGCATCGCCGTCACGGATATTATTGACCGTTCCTACCTCGCCTTGTTCGATCACGAGCGCGATCGCCGCATGGTCAAGGATGCGGTTGCGGCGGATACCATCCTGTTTCCCAACCCGCTGCGCGTCACGATCAAGAACAAACCGTTCGATGCGGTGTTCCACGCCCATAACGGCACGCATTTAATCGAAATCGAACCGGCCGCGGCGGACAGCGACGAGTACGGCAAACTGGCCGACCGCGCGGTCGAGGAGCTGTTCAACCCCAATTCGGTGGAGGAGCTGTACCAGCGCGCCGTGCGCGTGGTGCGCGAGGCCACCGGCTACGACCGCGTCATGCTCTACCGTTTCGATGCGCGCTATAATGGCCAGGTGCTGGCCGAGGCGTCGCGCGAGGGCATTGGCTCCTTTCTTGGCCTGTTCTTTCCGTCCAGCGATATCGGCGCGCGCGCGAGAGAGCTTTATTTGAAGAATTTCACGCGCTACATTCCCGATATCGGCGCCACCCCGGTGCGCCTGAGCGGCGTGCATCCCGGCGGCGGCGGCGGCGCCAGCGGCCATCCGGTGGACATGACCTACGCTAATTTGCGCAGCGTGGTGCCGTGTCATATCAAGTATTTGCAGAATATCGGCGTCAGGGCGTCGATGTCGTTCAGCATCAATGTCGATAACCGGCTCTGGGGCTTGTTCGCCTGCCATCATTACAGCCCCAGGCTGGTCAGTTACGATCAGCGCGTGGTTTGTGAACAGACGGCGATGATGTTCATCTACAAGCTGAACAGCCTCACCTCGGTGGCCGCCAGGCTTGAACAGCGGGCCCGCGGTGTGCAGCAACTCGGCCGCTCGCTGTCGGTGGGCGCGGCGTTGTCGCGGCGCATTGCCTCGCTCGATGGCGCCTGGTCCACGGAGGAGGATCAGGAAGCGGCGCGGCCGATCCTGGCCAGCGCGCTGGCGGCGATCCACGCCGAAACCGGCTGGCTGCTGGCCAGCGACGGCGGCGGCCCGGCCGAATCGGCCGAGGTTACGCGGCAACAACGAGTGCTGCTCGATCTCGTCGATGCCGACAGCGCCGCGGTGGTGCGGCACGGGCAGATTTATCGCATCGGCGATGCGCCGTCCGAAATGGCGATATATGCCATAGCCTCGATGTTCGGCCGGGAATTGCCGGAATTGGGGCGCGGTAACCTGCCGGTTTTCGCGACCGATAATTTGTCGGCCGTGGCGCCGGTGGCCGAGGAAATCAAGGATCGTGCGGCCGGGATCATGGCTGTGGCGCTGGCCGACGATGTGGCGGCGTATCTGTTCTGGTTCCGCCGCGAACAGATCGTGCATGCCACCTGGGCCGGCAATCCGTCGGCGGATGCGATATCGGCTGGCGCCGAGGATTTCAACCCACGCGCCTCGTTCAACGCCTGGAAGCAGGATATTCGCAATCTGTCCCGTCCCTGGGTGATCGAGGATGTGGAAATCGCGGCCGACATCGCCGAGCTGATTCGCGCCGCCGAAGGCGCGCCGCCGCGCGCCGCGCTATCGCCGCGGCCCGCGCTGGCCGCCTGGGCCAATCCGCCGCAACCCGTGCCGCAAGCGCCGGCGCGCCAGGCTGCTGCTTCGCCAATGGCGGCGCCACGCCGCGTTATTCGCGTGGGCCAACTATGACCGCGCCCGGGCGCCCTGGCGCCCGCTTCTCCGTTTCTCTGTCATATCGGAACTGCGCATGAGCACATTCGAAATATCCCTGACCGCGTCGGAACTCGCTTCGATCCTGGCAACCCGCGGCACGCTCGACAGCAAAGTCAGCGAGGTGTTCAAGGAAAAGGGCAACGAGGCGCTGAACCTGAAGGCGCCGCAGGTCACGATCGATTTCAAGAACCTGGCCTCGCTGGATTCGTCGGCAGCCGGCATGCTGATGTTCTTCAACTATGCGGCCAAGACGAAGGGCAAGCAGATCAATATCAGCAATGCCAGCCCCGGCGTGCTGCAAGTGCTGAACCGCGCCAATCTGGGCAAGCTCGTCACCATTCGCTGAAGGATGCCGCCATGTCTGAACCAAATAACGACCGGATCGGGGCGCAGCATTCTTTCGTGCCGCCGCTGCTGGAACAATTGCGCGCCGGCACGCGCGAAGCGCATGATCGTATCGAAGCCATTCCGGGCCTGGGCATCCTGCTGGCGCCCGGGCTCAGTGCTGGAGCCTATATCGCCGCGTTGAAAGCGCTGTACGCGTTTCAGTCCGGCATGCACAAGCGCCTGCCGAAGCTGCTTGACGGTGTCGCGTGCCTGAACTGGCCCGATGCCGATGTGCTGCGCGCGCTGGAAGACGATCTGGTCTGGTTCGGGGTCGCGTTGCCGCGCCCGGCCGCCCCGCCGCGCTCGATTAACGATTCGTGCACAGCGCTCGGCGCGCTGTATCTGCTCGAAGGGTCGCAACTCGGCGGCCGCGTCATCGGCAAGTCCGTTGTCAAATCGCTATCCGTCTCGCCTGGCCGCGGGGGTTCGTTCTTTTGCGGCCGCACGGCCGATAATGCGCGTCAGCGCTGGCAGGAATTCTGCACCGTGCTGGCTCAAGAGGGCGCGCGGCTCGATGCGTCCGGCTGCGCTCGGGTGGTATCCGGTGCCAGCGCCAGCTTCGCGTTTCTGGAAGCCATGCTCGGCGGCAGCGCGCCGCAAGCCGGCGCCGCGCCCAACGGCTTGCCCAAACCGGCGCCGCAACCGGGCGATGCCGCCCGCAGCGTGAATTGAAAGGGGCCAGCATGCTCGATACACTGGTTGCCGGTTTCGATTCCAACTATGCGCGGCTGCGCTCGCCGGGGCGCATCCAGGGTTTTGGCGTCATGCTAGCGCTGCATCCGCGCACGCTGCGTGTGCTCAGTGCCAGCGAAAATGTCGCCGCCGAATTCGGTATTGCCCACGCGGATATTTTGGGCCGCGCGCTGACCGACCTGATCGGGCCCGCGGAACAAGCCACGGAAATCCGCAATGCGGCCGATTCCGATTATCCGTCGTTTCAAAATCCGGTGCCGGTGGATATCGAGGGCAGGCGTTTCGATGCGATATTGCATGTACATGACGGCTTGATTCTCGCGGAAATCGAAAAGCGTGCACCTGGGGCTCCCGCGC
>Ga0302319_10026624_pt1 | contig 10175 bp, 9 predicted proteins | sample Bog_T0_2_FD_203319 | JGI IMG/M metagenome (GOLD analysis project Ga0302319, IMG submission 203319) | Peat permafrost microbial communities from Stordalen Mire near Abisko, Sweden - Bog_T0_2 | ecosystem: Environmental > Terrestrial > Soil > Wetlands > Peat | place: Sweden: Abisko, Stordalen Mire...
TGCGCTACGCATATCCCGGCGCCGCCGCTGCCGCATCCATCTGCCCCGGTCAGCGGGCGCAGGCTTTGGCCGGTGCGAGCCTCGCGGTCCGCGCCGGCACCCGACTGGCGCTGCTTGGCGGCAACGGCTCCGGCAAGTCCACGCTGCTGCTGCAACTCAATGGCACGCTGCGGCCGACCAGCGGCGAGGTGCGCTTTGCCGGTGCGAAGCTGGACTATTCCCGTCGCGGCCTGACGAAACTTCGCCAGCACGTGGCGCTGGTGTTTCAGGACCCGGACGACCAGCTTTTCGCCGGCACGCTCGCGCAGGATGTTTCGTTCGGGCCGCTGAACCTGGGACTCAACGAGGCGGAGGCCGCGCGCCGCGTCGCGGAAGCGCTGGATGCCGTGGGGCTTGCCGAATTCGGCGACCTGCCATTGCACATGCTCAGCCACGGCCAGCGCAAGCGCGCCGCCATCGCCGGCGGGCTGGCGCTTCGGCCGCTGGCGCTGGTGCTCGATGAGCCCACGGCGGGCCTCGATCCGGAGGGTGTGGAGGCGCTGCTCGCGCACCTTGACGGATTGCATGCCCAAGGCATGACGGTGGTTTTCTCCACGCACGACATTCAGCTTGCGCGTTGCTGGGCCGATGAGGTGGCGATCATGCAGGCGGGCTGTATCATTGGCTTCGGGGACACCGCTGCGATGCTGGCGGACGAAGACTTGTTGCGCCGTGCGCGTCTGTGTCCCACGCGCGCAACCGCCCGCCACCGGGATACGGCGCTGCCGGCGGGGATCATCCAGCGATGAAGGCGCTCGCCGTTCTCGGGACCGGCTCCGGCGCCGGCAAGACGTGGATGACCGCGGCGCTGTGCGCCTGGCTGCGCGGGCAGGGGGTGCGCGTTGCGCCGTTCAAGGCGCAGAACATGTCGAACAACGCGTGGGTGACGCTTGAAGGCGGCGAAATGTCGCGCGCCCAGGCGGTGCAAGCCGAGGCCTGCGGACTTCGGCCGACGGTCGAGATGAACCCGGTTCTGCTCAAGCCCAGTGGCGGACGTGGGTCGCAGGTGATCGTGCTTGGTCAGGCCCAGGGCCATTGCGCGGCGCGCGACTACTACAACGAGACCGAGCGGCTGTGGGGCATCGTCGCCGATACGCTGGAGGACTGGAAATCGCGCTGCGACGTGCTGATGATGGAAGGGGCGGGCAGCCCGGTCGAGCTGAACCTGATGGAGCGCGATTTCACCAACCTGCGGCCGGTGCGCCATCTCGATGGGCGCTGGTTGCTGGTTGGCGACATTGATCGCGGCGGCATCTTCGCCCAGCTTGCTGGCACGTGGGCGCTGCTGCCGCAGGCCGATCGTGCGCGGTTGCTGGGCGCGATCGTGAATCGCTTCCGCGGGGATGCCTCGCTGTTTCCCGATCCGCAATCCTGGCTGGCGCCGTATGCGCCCGGGTTCGAGGTGCTCGGCACGGTGCCGTTCCGGCGCGACCTTCAGCCGGAGGAGGAAGACGGGCTGTCCGAGGCCGATGTCGATCGCGGCGAGGGCGACACGCTCGCATGGCTGCGTACGCCGCACGCGGCGAACCTGACGGACTGTCAGCCGTGGTGGGACGATGGCGGGGTTCGCGTGCGCTGGACGGACAAGGCTGCCGTGCTTGCCTCGGCGCGTGCAATCGTGCTGCCGGGCTCGAAGAACACGATTGCCGATCTCCGCTGGCTGCGCGAGTCCGGGCTTGACCTTGTGATCCGCGATGCGGCGGCGCGGGGCACACTGATCGTGGGTATTTGCGGCGGCTATCAGCTTCTGGGCGAGCGGTTGGTCGATCGCGACGGCGTGGCCGGTGATGCGGGCGACGAACCGGGGCTTGGCCTGCTGCCGGTCGCGACGACGTTCCATGCGACAAAGATCGTGCGCGAGACGACAGCCGAATGCGACGGCGCGCGCTGGACCGCGTACGAAATCCACATGGGGCACACGGAGCAGACCGCGCCGTGCGCGCCGCTGCACCGGGTCTGGAACGACGACAAGCCGAGGCCGGAGGGCACGCGCCACGGCCGCGTATGGGGCACCTACCTGCACGGCTGGTTCGAAGAGCCGCAGGTTCGGTCACGACTCGCCGCCGCCGCCGGCTTCACGGCGCATCGTCCGCACGCCGTTCCCTGGGCGGAGCAGCGCCAGTCACTCTACGCACAGATGGCCGGGCACGTGGTGTCGCATGTCGATCTTTCGCCTGTGCGGCGGTACCTTGGATTATGAGCGCTTTGAGAAGGGGCGCATTGTGGGCGCGCTGATCTTCCTCACCGGCCCGGTGCGCAGCGGCAAGAGCCGTCGCGCGGTCGAGATCGCGGGCGCCTGGGGCGAGTCCGTTGTCTTCGTGGCCACCTACCGCGCTGACGCCGCCGACGCCGAGATGGCCGATCGGGTGACCCGCCATCGCGCCGAGCGTCCGCCGTCCTGGCGAACACTGGAAGCACCCGGCGATATGGCGGTGGCGCTCGCCGCCTTGCAGCCGCCGCCATCAGGAGTGGTGCTTGATTGCCTGACGCTATGGGCCAGCGACCGGTTTGCCGACAGTGATCCAACCTTGCTGGACGAATGGAGCACCCTGCTTGCGTTTTTCGCCGCCGCTCCGTTCCCGGTCGTTATCGTATCAGATGAAATCGGCTGGGCTCCGGTGCCGGCCGATCCGGCCTTGCGGCGCTTTCGTGATATCATCGGGTGGCTCGGCCAACGGACGGCCGCTGCTTCCTCCGAAGCCTGGCTTATGGTTGCCGGCTGTCCTGTCCGTTTGAAGTGAATTGCAATGCCATCGACCCAGACCTGGCAACCGCCTGCCATTCCGCCGCTGTCGCACGAACTCCGCGCCACGCTACAGGCGCGGATCGACAACAAGACCAAGCCGCCGGGAGCGCTCGGCCGGTTGGAAGAGATCGCGCTGCAGCTTGGCCTGATGCAGGGCACCGCCGCGCCGCGGCTCAACGCGCCGGTCGTGCTGGTGTTCGCCGGAGACCACGGGTTCGCGGCCGAAGGGGTCAGCCCGTTTCCGCCCGAAGTCACGCCGCAGATGGTACAGAACTTCCTGGCCGGCGGTGCGGGCGTCAACGTGCTCGCCCGGCTCAGCAACCTGCCGATCAAGGTGATCGATGCCGGCGTTGCGGTGGACCTGCCGCCGCATCCCGACCTGCTTGTGCGCAAGGTCCGCGCCGGCACGCGCAATGCGCTGCATGAGCCGGCACTGACGCCTGACGAAGTCCGCCTGTGCCTGCAACACGGTGCGGACATCGTGCGTGACCTGGCGCAGCAGGAGACCAACGCGGTCCTGCCCGGCGAAATGGGCATCGGCAACTCATCGGCCGCCGCGCTGATCTATAGCGCATTGTTGCGTCTGCCGCTCGCGGATTGCGTCGGCGTCGGCGCCGGCCATGACGCGGCGGGGGTTGCGCGCAAGCTTGCGATCCTGACGCGCGTGCAGCAGCGTCATCCTCACGCGGAAGCGCCGCTGGATGTGCTGGCAGCCTTTGGCGGCTGCGAGATCGCGATGATGACCGGCGCCATGCTGGAAGCGGCGTCGCGGCGCATGCTGGTGATGATCGACGGCATCATCGCGACCGCCGCGGCGTTGGTGGCTGCGCGGCTGCGGCCGGCGGTGCTGGACTACGCGATCTTTGCCCATGCGTCGGGCGATGAGCCGCACCGGCTCGCGGTGCAGGCGCTTGGGGGCAGGCCGCTGCTGGCACTTGACCTGCGACTTGGCGAGGCAACGGGCGCGGTCATGGCCTGGCCGATCGTCCGTGCGGCAGAGGCGTTCCTGGCGGAGATGGCCACGTTCGAGTCGGCCGGCGTTCACGAGAAGGCTGCCGTCTAGCCATGCGGCTTGTCGTTCAGGAGTTGCGCGCGCTGTGGGCCGCGGCGATGTTCTTTACGCGCGTGCCGCTGCCGTCGCTGCCAGGGTTGACGGCAGACGACCAGCGGCGCGCCATCGCGTATTGGCCGCTGGTCGGCGTGGCGGTCGGCGCGGCGATCGCCGGCGTGTGGTGGCTCGCGGCGCAGGTGTTCCCGCCCGGCGTGTCGGTCGCGCTGGCGATCTGTGCCGGCCTGCTGCTGACCGGCGCGCTGCATGAGGACGGTTTCGCCGATGTCTGCGACGGCTTCGGCGGCGGCACCACGCGCGACCGCATCCTGGACATCATGCGCGATTCCGGCGTGGGTGCGTTCGGCGCAATCGGGCTTGTCGTGCTGTTGTTGCTGAAGTGGCAGACGATGGCCGCGTTGCCGCCGGCGCTGATGCTGGCGGCGTTGATTGCCGCGCACGCGCTCAGCCGGGGCGGTGCGGTCACGCTGATGGCGGCGCTGCCCTACGCCAGGGCGGAGGGCAGCAAAGGCGGTGCGATGGTGGGAAAGCCCGAGCTGCTCAGGTTGATCGGCGGTGGCGTTCTTGCGCTGGCACCGTTGCCGTTTTTGCCGGTGCGGTGCTGGTGGGCAGCGGTCGCGGCGCTGGTCCTGTGGGTGGCGACCGGCCTGTGGTTCCGGCGCCGGATCGGGGGCTACACCGGCGACTGCCTCGGCGCGACGCAGCAGCTTGGCGAGGTCGTGATCCTTCTGTCGGTGGTGGCGCTGGCATGAACGCAGAGGACGGACGTCGGAGGACGGAGGACTGATCCTTATTCGGCATACCGCCGTTGCCGGTGCGGAGGGGCTTTGCTACGGCCGCCGCGATGTGGCGCTGTCGGCAAGCTTTAAGGCTGATGCTGGATGCGTGGTGGCTGCTCTGCCGCAGGGGCCTTGGCTGGTGTATTCCAGCCCGTCACGGCGGTGCCTTCGGTTGGCCGAACGCTTTGGTGCGCCGGTGATGGTCGATGATCGCCTGTGCGAGTTGGATTTCGGCGCGTGGGAAGGCCGGGCGTGGAACGATTTGCCGCGCGATGTGCTTGACGCGTGGTGTATGGATTACGTGCATGGCGGGCCGCCCGCTGGCGAGTCGTTCGCCCAGTTGGCGGCGCGCGCGCTGTCGTTTGCCGCGGACATCGTTGCGCGTCATCGTGGCAGGTGCGTGCTGGCTGTTACGCATGCTGGCGTTATTCGCGCGCTGGTTGCTCGGGGCAGGGGCATCCCGCTTGTCGATGCGTTCTCGGTGGACGTGCCTTTTGGCAGTTTGCATCGTGTGAACGCGATGGACCTTGTTTTGGAGGCAACCGTCTGATGGACGCCCTGACTCCCTCCGGTGTGTTGTCGGCGCGATCGGTGCGTTACCCCGTCAGCATCGTCGGCGCCGGGCCGGGCGATCCGGAGCTGCTGACGGTTCGTGCGTTCTCCCGCATCGCGCGCGCCGATCTTGTGCTGCGCGACTTGCTTGTGCCCGACAGCCTGTTGGCCGCGACAGGCACGCTGGCGGAGATCGTCGATGTCGGGCGGCGGTGCGGTTCCGGTGAAAGCCAGGCGGTGCGGCAGGCGCGGATCAACGGACTGATGCTGGAGGCGTATCGCGGCGGCCGGCGCGTCGTGCGGCTGAAATCGGGCGACCCGCTGGTGTTCGGCCGGGCCGCCGAGGAAGCGCGCTTCCTGCTCGCCAACGACGTGCCGTTCGAGTTGGTGCCGGGCATCACCGCCGGGCTCGCCGCCGCCAATCTGGTGCAGATTCCGCTGACCGAGCGGCACCGGTCGCCGTCGGTGTTGTTCTGCACCGGACAGGCCGCGGATGGCGACGCGGTGACGGCCGAGGCGTGGGCCGCGCTGCTGCGGGGGGGGACGACGCTGGTGCTGTACATGGGGCTGGCGGCGCTGGCGCAGATCGTTCCTCGGCTGGGGACGCTGGCGCCGGCCGAGGCGATCCACGTCACGGCGATCTCCCAGGTGAGCACCCGGCAGCAGCGATGCGTCACCGGCCGGCTGAACGAGATTGAAGCCCGGCTGGCGGCTGATCCGCTGGCGCAGCCGGTGGTTTTTGTGCTTGGGCTGAATGCTGTGCCGCTTCAGGGGCTGGCTGGGTTTGTCGGGGCGGACGTGGTGGAACGGTAAGCGCGGTTACGTCTTCCCCTGGCCGGTGGGCGGTCGATGCGCCGGTCCATGCGTCTGGACGTCTTGAATGGGGAGGCACAGGCTCCGGAACGACCGATCGGCAATCTTGGGGCTGGACAGTGAGCGTTCCTCATTCATGCTGCGAACCGTTCCAGGCCGCCCGCGCTACCGCGGGCGCTCGCCCAGCAGGGCGGCGAGGGTCGGTTCGATAGCCGCGGCCATGCGTTCCTGACCTTGCGCTGTGGGATGCAGCGGCGGCTTCGGCGGGGTGTGCCTGGGGTCGTAGAACAGGTCCCGATCCAATCGGCCGGACGTCATGAAAACCTGGCCGACGTCGACAAAGCTGACGTCCCCGCCGTGGCCATAGCGCGCGGCCAGAACCCGGTTGACCGACCCCGTCGTCTCGGTCGCCCAGGGGCTCCGGTCACTCGGCAGGATGCCGAGCAGCAACACCTTCGTCCCCGGCAGCTTGCGGTGCAGCGCGGCGAGGACCGTGTCGATGCCGGCCAGCGTGTCTTCGGCCGACCAATGCACCCGACCGAGATTGTTGGCCCCGATCAGCACCACGGCCACTTTCGGCGCTATGCCGTCCACCTCGCCATGCTCGATCCGCCAAAGCAGGTTGGCGGTGGTATCTCCGACGAAGCCGAGATTGACGGCGTGACGGTCGCCATAGAAGCGCTGCCAGACCGGTTGGAAGTCCATCCAGGGCGGCGGCCCCTGGCGCTCCCAGTCCTGCGTGATCGAGTCGCCCAGGAACACCAGGTCCACACGGTCGCGGTGAAGTTCCTGCAATTTTGCCTCATGCCGCTCGCGCCACCAGGGCAGGTCGAGTCGCGAGATCGGCGTGGCGGCAAGAATGGTACGCGCGCTTGGGGCGGTAGCGACCGGAAGAAGGAGCAGGCATGCCAGAAGCAGCCGCCGTGGAAGCTTCGATAGCGTTTGCACCGGTCATTCTCCCATCGCGCCGCCCCAGCAGGTTCCCCATGGGCGCCCATGCGGGCAGTTTGTAGCTGGTCGTCCGGGATGCGGTAGAGCGACAGCCGATCCGGGCTCGACGTGCGATCGTCTGGCGAGGGGCGGCGAACCGAAGGCGGTCGGCGAGCCCGAATCGGGTTCGATGACGAACGCCGCTCGCGATCGGCGGAAAGTGACCTCCGAGGCGCATCAATGGGTCAGCCCGCGTCATCTTTGGCCACCCACGTCTCGCTTGGAATTACCCCCGAGTCGTGTGGATAACTCTGGGGAAAATCATCGCCAAATTTGCTGCGAAACCAATGGGTTCAGGGGCTTGTACGAAATGCCTTGTTGTGAGGCAGCGGACCAAGCGATTGAAAAGCTTGCTCGCTTTTTCGTGATGTGGCATGAGACTGCGTCGCTGGGGCCTTTCAGCGTACCGTTCGATATTGAGCCCTGGTCTGTGGGTACTAACCGGCGAGCGGCTCCACAACTCGTCGCCTTATAGTTGTTAATTGTGGAATGAGCGGCTTGGCGGGCGCCGAGATCACTCGGTCCGTGCCGTCTCGGCCGACCGCTCCAGCGCCGGTTTCAGACGAACGGCCAACGCTTCCGAATGCGCGATCTGCCAAAGCTCGCTGAGGTGGTCCGGCGTGTCGAAGAAGGCGGATCGAGGATAGCGGCTGCGGTTCGGCAGATCAAGGAACCCGGCGCCGTTTGCCGCATACACCGCGCGGATCGCGGCGGCTTCGTCCTCCGGAATGGGTGAATCGGCAAACCCGGTCGGTAATCCGCCGATCGCGTGGACCCCGTGCGCCCCGGCCCAACGCAAGAAGCCGTTGATCAGCGTCGTGCCGTAGCCGTCGCGGATCTGCGCGGGGGGCGGGTGCTCGGGCGCCATCGTCGCCAGCACCGCCTGGCTTGCCGCACCCAGCGCCGGCGTGTGGCCGACGTGGTCCCCCCAATCGTTGCTGCGTCCGGTCACCGCCGCCCGCGGATCGTGGAAGCCGCCAGCGACCAGAGCGCGCTCGATCAGGCTCATCAGCAAGGCGCGCAGGTCGAAAGCGAAGCACGCGCCGGCCCAGCGCTGCGGCAGCGTGGCGAGCGTCGCGCGGTCGTGACGGAGCATGATCGCGGCGTCCGGCCCCATCTCGGTCAAGGCACGGGAGCGGACATACTGCGCCTCCTCCATCGGCAGGTAGACGACGTCGCCCGGGCGCAGCACCGCCTGCCAGCGCGCGAACAGGTAGTCGAGCCCGATGCCGACCGCGATGCCGCCGTTCACGCAGGGCAGGCCGACGATCGGCTCGATCGTCTCGCAGCGATGGGAATAGGCACCGTTCGACCCGGCCAGGATGACCAGCTTCGGTGAGCCGATGGCGCCGGCGCGGGCCAGCCGCGCCTCGATCTGCTGCGCGAGGAACCCGTGCGACAGCGGCCGGTCGAGCACCGCTCCGAACAGGACGCCGTACAGTACCTGCGACGCCAGGCAGGCGGCGGCCAGGCGTCGCATCAGAACTGGAAGTACAGGAACGGCGCCACCTTGGGCGCGAAGAACAACGCCTGCAGGGTGAACGCGAACCCGCCGACGATCGCCAGGCTGCGCGCCCGTTCCGAGAAAGCATGCACGTTGGGCAGCAGCAGCACGATGCCCCAGCCCAACACCAGCAGCGCCGACGCTTCGGGGAAGCTCAGCGTGCGCGCATCGCCGAGGAAGCGCAGCACCGGTACAGGCGTGGCGATCGCCGCCAGCGACGGGATCGCCCCGATGATCATCTGGGGCAGGGCCACGCCGTTCAGGCCCGCCATGCCGCGCAGCATGGCGAGTGTGGCGTCCATCGTTGCGGCGCGAAACGGTACCCAGGCGACGATCACCGCCAGCAGAGTCAGCGCCCGGCCGCCGGGCATGCGTAGCCCCGCGCGCCGGGTGGCATGGTGGACGACCAGATAGACCCCGTGCAGCCCGCCCCACAGCACGAAGCACCAGCCGGCTCCGTGCCACAGGCCGCCCAGCAGCATCGTCGCCATCAGGTTCCCGGTGCGCCGCATGGTGCCGCAGCGGCTGCCGCCCAGCGGGATGTAGAGATAGTCGCGCAGGAAGCGGCTGAGGGTGATATGCCAGCGTTGCCAGAAGTCGGAAATGTCGCGCGCCTGATACGGCGAGTCGAAATTCAACGGAAAGCGCACGTTCAGCATCCGCGCCAGCCCGATTGCCATGTCGGAATAGCCGGAGAAGTCGAAGTAGATTTGCAACGCGTAGGCCAGCACCGCGTACCACGCCTCGATAAGCGTCAGGGTCTCGCCGTGCGCCGCCGCGTTGAACCCGACATCGGCGAGCGGCGCGAAACTGTCGGCGAGCACCAGCTTCTTCGCCAGCCCGAGCAGGAAGATGGTCAGCCCCGCACTCAGGTTGTCCGCATGGGGGATGGCGATCCGGGGGGCCATGAATTGCGGCAGGATCTCCCGCGGGCGCACGATCGGCCCCGCGATCAGGTGCGGGAAGAAGGTGACGAAGCACACATAGGGCAGCAGCCCGGCATCGGCGCGCTCGCCTTGGGCGCTGTCCACCAGGAACATGATCTGTTGGAAAGTGAAAAAGCTGATGCCGAGCGGCAGCACGATGCCGAGCGGCGTCGCGCCGGGTGCCAGGCTGCCGAGCAGCAAGTCGGCGTACTTGAACCAGCCAAGCAGACCCAGATTCGCCGCTACGCCCACCGTCAGCCAGCGCCGCGCCGGGCGCACCTGGCCTCCGCCGGCCAGTCGCAGGATGCGCTGCCCGATCGCATAGTTCGCGGCCACCGACCCGGCCAGCAACGGCACGAAGCGCGGGTCCCACCACGCGTAGAACACGGCGCTGGCGCAGGCCAGCCAGATGAGCGCGGAACGCCCCCCACCCAGCCTGCCCGCCAGGAAATAGCCGGCAAGGCAGACCGGCAGGAACCCCAGGACGAAGATCGGCGCATTGAACAGCATGGCTTTGCGATCGCGAGTGTCCGCGCGACTCGCATAACGGCGCGTTAAGCCACCAGCGGTCGGACCTTTCGCGGCCGGAAACGAACCAGTACGATCGACTTCATGACCCGCCACACCCGGAGCAACGCAACGGGAGACATGCCAGCGCTGGACCCGGTGAGCTGATCGATGGAATGGCTAACCAGCCCCGAGGTTTGGGCGAGCCTGCTCGCACTCACGGCGATGGAGATCGTTCTCGGGATAGACA
>Ga0302319_10026626_pt1 | contig 10175 bp, 7 predicted proteins | sample Bog_T0_2_FD_203319 | JGI IMG/M metagenome (GOLD analysis project Ga0302319, IMG submission 203319) | Peat permafrost microbial communities from Stordalen Mire near Abisko, Sweden - Bog_T0_2 | ecosystem: Environmental > Terrestrial > Soil > Wetlands > Peat | place: Sweden: Abisko, Stordalen Mire...
GGGCGGCTCGCGGAGATCGTCAAGACGCATTGCCACTTCCATCCGGTTTAGCTTCCGACGCGCCACGGCCTCAATGAAGCGCCACCGCCGGGTTGCGCCCAGCTGAGCCAGCTCCGCCGTGGCGTGGTCTTTGAAGCTCCGGATCACAAAAAAGATGGTAGGCTGCGCTGCGTTCAACGTCAAGCAGTTCACCCTGCGCTCCCCACGGCGGGGCGGTGTATGGTTATAGGCGACGAAAACTTTTCCCCTGGGGAGGGCTCAAGCGTGAACGGTTTCAATCGCAGGAATTTTTTGCGGACGGCATCGGCCGTGTCGGCGGGAACGTTGCTGGCGCCCGGGCTGCATGCGCTGGGCGCAGCGCAGGACGAGCCTGCCAAGCCCATCGCGGCCAACGACCATATCCAGATCGCGCTCATCGGCGCCGGCGGCCAGGGCCAGTACGACACCAAGACTGCGGTGCAGGTGCCGGGCGTGAAGCTGGTGGCCGTGGCCGACTGCTACAACGGCCGCCTGGAGCGCGCCAAAGAGATCTGGGGCCCGGACACCGTCACCACCCGCGACTACAACGAAATTCTGACCCGCAAAGACATCGACGCCGTCATCATCGGCACGCCCGATCACTGGCACATGAAGGCCAGCGTCGATGCCATGAAGGCCGGCAAAGATGTCTACTGCGAGAAGCCGATGATCCATCTCTACAGCGACGGGCCGGAGATGATTGAGACATCGAAGAAGACCGGCCGCATTCTCCAGGTGGGCTCGCAGCGCGTCAGTTCGGTCATCTACGCCAAGGCCAAGGAGCTGCTTGCCTCGGGCGCCATCGGCCAGCTCAATATGGTCACCGCGCGCTGGGATCGCAACTCCTCCATCGGTGCTTGGAACTACACCGTTCCACCCGACGCTTCGACAGAAACATGCGACTGGCCGCGCTTTGAGGGCACGGCGCCGCATATTCCCTTCAACGCGGAGCACTTCTTCCAGTGGCGCAAGTGGAAGGCCTATGGCAGCGGCGTGGCCGGCGATCTGTTCGTTCACCTGTTCAGCGGCACGCATTTCATTACCGGCTCGCACGGACCCACGCGGGGCATGGCCACCGGCGGGTTGCGTTTCTGGAAGGACGGCCGCGACGCGCCTGACGTCATGCTCGGGCTGTTCGATTACGGGGAGGGCTTCAACCTCAGCCTGCGCGTCAACTTTGTCGATGGCGGCGAAGAGAGCGAAGGCCTCATCTTCACCGGCTCTGAAGGCACCATGGAGATCGGCGGCGGCTGGGTCAGCGTCAACCGCGTGCCGCGCGAGACCGACCCTGGTCTTTCGATCGACACATTCCCGTTAGCCATGCAGCGGGAGATCGAGCGCGACTACCGCAAGAAATATCCGGAGACGCATCCCGCCGGCGCACCGCCCGTCGGCTACCAGAAGTTTGTCGCGCCCGCCGGCTACTCCGACAGCTTTGACCACTTCACCAATTTCTTTCGCTCGGTGCGCAGCCGCCAGCCAGTGGTTGAAGATGCGGTCTTCGGCTTCCGCGCCGCCGGCGCAGCATTGCTCAGCAACTTGAGCATGGAGCGGGGCACGATCGCCCACTGGGATCCAGACGCGATGAAGTTGGTTTAGTGAACCTGGGCTGGCAGACGTGGAGTCCCAGGTCCCCAAAAGCGAGGGACCTGGGGCACCCATCTTCCTGCAGGCTCAGACGCTCTAGGCTTACGACTTGGCCAGGAAGTACGCGTCGATGGCGCGCTTCAGCGCCGCGCGGTCGATATACGGCGTGCGGTTTTCATACCGCGCCGACCAGCAGCACTGGTTCACAATGTCGCGCGGATAGCAGGAGCGCAGTTCCTGCTTCAGGCTGATGCGGATGAAGTCGATCAGGTCGACCGGAATCGTTGCATCGTAAGAGACGCGATTGTCGGCAGCTACGCGGCGAAAGATCTCGCAGAACTGCTCGTCGGAAACTTCGCCGATCTTGATCTTGGTCTGGATGCGGCGCAGGAAGGCGGGATCGACCAGCTCGGCCGGGTCCATGTTCGAGGCAAACACCACCAGCATTTCAAATGGCACCTCAATCTTCCGTCCGCCGGCCAGAGTGAGGAAGTCGATGCGGCGATCCAGCGGCACTACCCAGCGATTGAGCAGCTCTTCCGGGCGCAGACGCTGGCGGCCGAAGTCGTCAATAATGAGCACCCCGTTGTTGGCCTTCATCTGCGCCGGGGCCACATAGAATTTTGTGATCGGGTTGAACTGCAGGTCGAGCATCTCGGCCGTCAGCTCGCCGCCCACCAGCACCGAGGGCCGCTGGCACAGCACCCAGCGCGCATCGCGGTCCTCGGGCTCGTTCTCCGCCCGCTTGTGGATCGATGGATCAAAGACGGTGATGATCTGCCCGTCTACTTCGACAGCGTAGGGAATCCAGACTTCGTCATCTGCCAGCACGCGTGAGAGCGTCTCCGCCATGGTGGTTTTGCCCACCCCTGCCGGGCCCCACAGAAACAGCGAGCTGCCGGAGTTGAGCGCGGTGCCAAACTTGCGCAGCGTTTCGCCGTCGATGACCAGGTGCTGGAAGGCGCGATGAACATCGGATGCGTGGACGTCAACCTTCTTGACGCTCTGCTTGCGGGTCTGCTCGGCGTAGCTCTCAAAGCTGACAGGTGCGGCGCCGGCATAGTGGCAATGGGTCAGCAGTTCGGCTGCACGCACGCGGCCCTGGGCGGTGATCGCGATCTGATGCACGTGGCCGGTCATACCCGTCACCAGGCAGAGCTGCTCGGCGCGCAGCTGGCAGAAGAGCGCGTCCACCACTTCGTAGCTGAGCCGCATGCGCTCGGCCAGCTCCAGCACCGAAAGCGTGCCGGAAAGGTAGAGCGTCTTCAGGGCAATGTCTTCCAGAACCGATTGCCGTACATCCAGTTGCGACAGGGTCTGCGGTCTGCGGGTGGGGCCGGCCGGAGCATCATTTTTGATGAATTCATTATCGTAGTCGTACATCGATAAGAGCGTTGCCATTCACGTTCCCCTAACTGCTGCACTGAATTTAGCTCCCGGCCACCGTCTTGTGACTCCCCCGTTGGTTATCAGGTAAGTCCCTCTTTAGTAGTACTTTGCGAGATTTTGGCGAAGATTTGGTGCAACGGGACGCTGTCGGCGGGCAAAAATCCCAACGAGGTTACCAGTGGGACCGAAGAAAAGGCGAAAAAATCACTTCCCGATTTTCCACCTCTGCCTGAATCCGCACACGCATACGCGGGGTTCCCAAAATGGGGGTTGCCTTTGCTCTCGTCCAACACCGCACTGGCCGAGGACCGGGCTTTGCTAGACTGCCCTCAGGCTGTTTGCCGGCGTCACTGCCGCCGCACCGGCCCCATAAGCGAGAGAATTCATGCCCGTAGTTGAGCTTGCCGGAGTCACCAAGGCGTACGAATCCAAGGTTGCCGTCAACAACCTGAGCCTTTCCATCGATGCCGGCCAGATGTTTGGCCTGCTGGGTCCAAACGGAGCCGGCAAAACCAGCTCCATTCGCATGATGATGGGCATCACGATTCCCGATTCAGGCTCTATCAGCCTGTTCGGCAAGCCCTTCGACCGCAAGAACCTGGAGCGGGTGGGCTACCTGCCCGAGGAGCGCGGCCTTTATAAAAAAATGAAGGTCGTCGACCAGCTGGTCTTTTTCGGCCAGTTGCACGGGCTCAGCGCCGAGGAAGCTGCCAGGAGAGCCGCCGCGTGGGCCAGCCGCATGGACATTGCCGGCTCGCTCGACAAGAAAACGGAAGAGCTGTCCAAAGGCATGCAGCAGAAGATCCAGTTCATCGCCTCGGTCATGCACGACCCCGGCCTGATCGTGATGGACGAGCCCTTCTCTGGCCTCGACCCGGTCAATGCCGTGCTGGTCGAAAAAACACTGCTCGAGTTGAAAGGCCAGGGCAAGGCCATCCTGTTTTCGACCCATCGCATGGACCAGGTGGAGAAGCTCTGCGACTCCATCTGCCTGGTCAACAACGGCCGGGCGGTGCTGGCCGGCAAGGTGCGCGAGATCAAGGCCAGCTATGAGCGCAACCGGGTGATCGTGGAGTTTGAGGGAAGCTCCGCTTTTCTGAATTCGCCCGAGATTGCCGAAGCGAAAAACTTCTCCGGCCACGCCGAGATCCGCTTGAAGGACCACGGCAACGCGCAGAAGCTTCTGCATGAAGCCGCGGCCGTCGCCACCATCTACCGCTTTGAGCTGGTCGAGCCCTCGCTTGAAGAGATCTTCATCCAGACCGTGGGAGGCAACGCCGATGCGTAATACGTTTCTGATCGCCAAACGCGAGTACCTGGAGCAGATTCGCAGCAAGGCCTTCCGCATGTCGACCATCGGGCTGCCGCTGGCCTTCGCCGTCATCCTCGGCATCAGCTACTTGTCGTCGATGGGATTGGGCGCGAGCAAGCACATGGCCATCGCCTCGAATAATGCGGCACTCGCTGAGCAAATCAAAACGCGTCTCACCAGCGGCAAAGACTCCAGAGCAATAGTTGACGTGATTTCTCCCGCCACTGCCGACGACAAAGCCCGGTTGATCGAAGCGGTTCGAACTCGCTCCATCGACGGCCTCTTGTGGGTCGTGGCGATGAACGACGTCCCCCTGCCAGAAGCCACATACTATTCGGCCTCCGCCGGAGATTTCATGAGCGGCGCGCGCATGAAGGATGCGTTGGACAACAGCATTGTAAGTGTCTCACTCACGAACGACGGCGTGAAGCAACCCGTTGTAGACCTGATTCTCAAAGGCGTAACCATCGAGAGCTTCCAGGTCCGCAAAGACCACTCCATCGTCAAGAGCAACGCCATGGCCTCGTTCTGGAAGGGTTACGTCATGGCCCTGCTGCTCACCATGACCACCATGATCTACGGGCTCAACGTGGCCCGCTCCATCATCCAGGAGAAGACCTCGCGCGTGTTTGAGGTCATGCTGGCAACCGTTAAACCAAGTGACATGCTGGCCGGCAAGCTGGCTGGCGCGGGCGCCGTGGGCCTCACGCAGATCGGCATCTGGCTCGTTGCCGGAGCCGCCATTCTGGTTTCGCCCATCGCTGCCGCGGCATTCAGCGGAGGGCTCGTCATCCACTTCTCGTGGGTCGAGTGCGTGCTCTTCCCAACCTACTTCCTGCTCGGCTACCTGCTCTTCAGCGCGCTGTTCGCCGGCCTGGCCGCAACCTGCGAGACCGAGCAGGAGCTGCAGATGTACATGCCCCTGGCCGCTGCGCCCACCTGGCTCAGCTTCTCCATGATCCTGCTCATCATCAACGACTCAAATTCGTTCTGGTCCGTTGCGGCTTCATTCTTTCCGCCCACCGCGCCCATCGTCATGTTCCTGCGCATGGCCTCGCAGACCCCGCCCCTGTGGCAATTCGCAGTCTCCATCGCGCTCATGATGCTCAGCATCTGGGCCACGCTCTGGTTCTCGTCGCGCCTCTATCGCGTGGGCATACTGATGTACGGCAAGCGCGCCACGCTGCCCGAACTGCTGCGCTGGCTGCGCTACAGCTGAGTGACCGAACTCCGCTAAAATCAGACAGTGACCGCCGACTCCAGCCGGGTGCCCCGGGTCTCGTCCGCCGCGGCGGAGAGACCCGGGAATCCCAGATTCACTTTCTACCAGCGCCTGGTGCTGGCTGTGGTTCCGCGCCTCGTCTGGGCGCTGCTCTGGCTCGTCAGCCGTACCTGGCGCTTTGAGGTCATCGCGGACCCAGGCGTCACCCCACTCATCGAGGGCGCCGGAGCCGGGGCGCGCATCTTCTGCTTCTGGCACCAGTGCGTGCTGCCCTGCACGGTTTACTTCCGAAAAACAGGCGCAACCATCCTCATCAGCCGCAGCTTCGACGGCGAGCTGATCACGCGCATCCTCGAGCTGTTCGGCTTCCACGCCGTGCGCGGCTCAAGTTCGCGCGGCGCACGCGAAGGGCTGCTCGGCCTCAAGCACGTCATCGAGTGCGGCGGCCCGGCCATCTTCACCGCCGACGGGCCGCGCGGCCCCATCTATCAAACCAAAATGGGCCCCATCAAGTTGGCGCAAACCACCGGCGCCGCGATCGGCGCATTTCATTTGGAGCCCCAGCAGGCATGGGTGATGGGCTCGTGGGATCGCTTCCTGATTCCCAAGCCCTTCACCCGCATCTGCGTCAGCTGGGCGCAGTGGACGCATGTCCCCACGGATCTTGCTCAAGAAGAGTTCGAGCCCAAACGCGAAGAGCTGAACGCCGCCATCGAGCGCGCACGACTGCGGGCTCTTGAATACTTCGGGAAGGCGAAAGCGTGAGCGGCGCAGACCAGGCAGAGAACAGTTCAGAGCAACGCGCGAGTGGCCTGCGTGTTCAGGACTTTGACTTCGATCTTCCGGCGGAACTGATTGCCCAGCAACCGCCCGCCGAGCGGGGGCAGAGCCGCATGCTCGTCATGAATCGCAGAACCGGCGCGCTCAAAGACGCAGTGTTTGCCGATCTTCCCGCGCTGCTCGACCCCGGCGACCTGCTGGTGCTCAACGACAGCCGCGTGATTCCCGCACGGCTCTATGCGCGGCGTACCCTGCGCCGCGAACGCGAAGAGCCGACTGGCCGCATCGAAGTGATGCTCACCGAACCGGCCGGCGAGAACCGGTGGCGCGCACTGGTCAAGCCGGGCAAAAAAGTCGTCGTCGGCGAGCGCCTCGTCTTCCCAGCTCCCTCCGGCGCGATCGCACTTGAAGCGGAAGTCCTCGAGCGCGGCGCATTCGGCGAGCGGCTTCTGCGCTTCGAGCCGGTCGCAGATTTCTTCGCCGTGCTCGACAGCATCGGCCACATGCCCTTGCCGCCCTACATTCGCCGCGACGACGCCAACGCCGACCGCGAGCGCTACCAGACCGTCTTCTCGCGCGAGCGTGGCTCGGTGGCCGCACCCACGGCGGGCTTGCACTTTACGCCGCAGGTGCTGGATGCGTTGGCGGCCAGAGGCGTCGAGGTTGCCCGCATCACGCTGCATGTCGGTCTGGGCACCTTCGCGCCGCTGCGCGTCGAGCGCGTCGATGAGGTCCATCTGCACCGCGAGCGCTACACGCTCAGTCCTGAAGCTGCGGCCGCCATCAACGCCGCTCGACGCAGTGCCCGCCGCATCGTTGCCGTGGGTACCACCGTAGTCCGCACACTTGAACACTGTGCCCAGCAAGCCGGCGGTCGCCCGCTCGAAGCGCATTCCGGAGAGACAGCGATCTTCATCGCATCCGGCTTCAAGTTTCAACTCGTTGGCGCGCTGCTCACCAACTTTCACCTGCCGCAATCGAGCCTGCTTATGCTCGTCAGCGCCTTTGCTGGCCGCGAGCACGTGCTCAACGCCTATCGCCACGCTGTCGAGAACCAATATCGATTCTTCAGCTACGGCGATTGCATGTTCCTCGCGTGATCCCTGACCCCTGAACCCTGAGCCCTGTTAAACTCCATAGCGTGACCGACCAAGCCAAGCCGCCCGTCTTCCTGCTCGACACCATGGCCTTCATCTTTCGCGCCTACCACGCCATGCAGCGCTCGCGGCCCATGTCTACGCGCGGCGGCCTGCCCACCGCGGCCACTTACGTCTTCGTCAACATGATCAAGAAGCTCCGCCAGGATTTTGCGCCGCTCTACTGTGCAGCAGTCTTTGACGTGAGCGGCGCCGTCTTTCGCGATGAGCGCGCCAAGACCATGGGTCCGCTGCGCAAGTGGGACGCCAAGACGCAGGGCTTTATCGATGTAAGTTACGAGGGGTACAAGGCCAATCGCGCCGCCATGCCTGAAGATTTGCGTCGCCAGATTCCCTACATTCGCCGCGCCCTCGAAGCGCTGCGCATTCCCATCCTTGAAGCTGAGGGCTTTGAAGCCGACGACGTGATCGGCACCCTCGCCCGCGAAGCCGCCGACGAGCAGCACGATGTGTTCATCGTCTCCGGCGACAAAGACATGATGCAGCTGGTCACGGATCGCGTAAAGATTCTCAACCCGCAAAAAGACAACCTGATTCTCGACCCGGCGGGGGTGACAGAGACGCTGGGCGTGCCGCCGGAAAAGGTGGTCGATGTGATGGCCCTGCGCGGTGATGCGGTCGATAACATTCCCGGCGCGCCGGGAATCGGCGACAAGGGCAGCGTCGATCTGATTGTTGAGTTCGGCAGCGTCGAAGCCGTGCTCGATCGCACCGCCGAAGTCAAGCGCAAGAGCTACCGCGAGTCGCTTGAACAAAACCGCGATGCAGTTCTGCTCTCAAAGGAATTGGTCACTATCGATTGCCACGTGCCCCTGGTCCTGGACCTGGCCGCGATGCAGACGCAGGAGCCGGATATCGAGACCTGCCGCGAACTGTTCACCGAGCTTGAGTTCACATCCATGCTGCGCGAACTGAGTCCTGCGGACGGCGGCCCTTTGGTTGAGCTTGTCGACGCTCCTACCCCGGAGCAGTGCGCCGCCTTCTACGCAGCTGCGCGCAAGGATGGCTTTGCCTTTGCGCTTGATGCAGCCGCACCCGCGCCGCAGGACGACGCGGAAGAAGCGCAACAGAGCCTCTCGCTGCTCGACGTGGCCGAAGCCGCTGAAAAGCAATCGAACTTCAGCGTGGGTGTATGCGCGGAGCCGGCCATTGCGCTGCGCCTGCCGCTCACACCGGAGTTGCGCGCGCTGCTTGAAGATCCATCCGTTCCCAAGCGCGTGCATGACTGGAAGCTGGCGCTGCACGTTCTCAGCGGTCAGTTCCTCGCCCTGCGCGGACCGGTCGAAGACACCATGCTGCTCTCTTACGCGCTGAACCCCACGCACGCCACGCAGTCGCTGGCCGATGTGGCAGCCCGGCATGGGCAGCATGCGCCGTCGTCGCTTGCGGCAGGCGCAGCGGCGATCCATGCGCTGGTCCCCGTGTTGCACGAGGAAGCGGAGAAGACCAAGGTGGAGCGGGTCTATCGCGAGATCGATCTGCCGCTGGCGCCGGTCTTGTTCGGTATGGAGCAGGCCGGCGTGCGCATCGACAAGGCCGCATTGGACGCGCTCTCCCAACGCTTCAGCGCCGAGCTCGAGCGCGTCGGCGAGCGCATCTTCGAGCTGGCCGGGCGGCGCTTCAATGTCAATTCACCGAAGCAATTAGGAGACGTGCTCTTTGTGCATCTCGGCCTGCCTGCACCGCCTAGTCGCGGCAAGGGCAAGGCGATTTCAACGGCGCAGGATGTGCTCGAATCGCTGGCAGCGCACCACGACGTTCCCCGCCTGGTGCTTGAATACCGCCATCTTTCCAAGCTGAAATCGAATTACATTGACGCACTGCCTCTCTTGGCCGATGGCGATTCGCGCGTGCACACCACGTTTCAAGCCGCGGCCACGGCAACGGGCCGGCTGTCGTCCGTCAATCCGAATCTGCAGAACATTCCCATCCGCACCGAGCTCGGGCGCGAGATCCGTGCGGCGTTTACCGCATCGCCCGGCACGCAACTGCTCTCCGCCGACTACTCGCAGATCGAGCTGCGCCTTCTCGCCCACTTCAGCGCCGATCCGCTGCTCGTCAAGGCCTATGCGGAGAACATAGACATCCACACTATGACGGCGAGCGAGGTCTTTGGCGTGCCCGCCGAATCGATGGACAAGGAGACCCGCGGACGCGCCAAAGCGGTCAACTTCGGCATCGTCTATGGCATCTCCGCCTTTGGCCTGGCCGCACAGCTGGGCATTGCGCAGAGCGAAGCCAAGGCTTACATCGAGCGCTACTTTGCACGCTACGCCGGCGTGCAAGCGTTCATTGAAAGGACGCTGGCCGAGACGCGGCGCGAGGGCTCGGTGCGCACTATGTTTGGTCGCGTGCGCCCTATCCCAGACATCGAGAGCCGCAATCCCAACCAGCGCGGATTCGCCGAACGCACGGCCGTCAACACGCCGCTGCAAGGCACCGCGGCTGATCTCATCAAGCTCGCCATGATTGCCATCGATCGCCAACTCGCGGAGCGCGGATTGAACACGCGCATGGTCCTACAGGTGCACGACGAGTTGCTGTTCGAGGTCCCGCTCGACGAGACGGCTGAGGTGGAAGTACTGGTGCGCTCGGCGATGGAAGGCGTTGTCCAGTTGAGCATCCCGCTGGTTGCGGATATTGCCTTCGGTGCAAACTGGCGGGACCTGTAAAACAGGGACTAAGGGACTGAGGGACTGAGGGATTCTAC
>Ga0302319_10026630_pt1 | contig 10174 bp, 7 predicted proteins | sample Bog_T0_2_FD_203319 | JGI IMG/M metagenome (GOLD analysis project Ga0302319, IMG submission 203319) | Peat permafrost microbial communities from Stordalen Mire near Abisko, Sweden - Bog_T0_2 | ecosystem: Environmental > Terrestrial > Soil > Wetlands > Peat | place: Sweden: Abisko, Stordalen Mire...
GTCCTCGGTCGCAGGGTCGATGGTTTCAACCCAATGGGTCCCGTCCTTCTCCACAATGTGAAGCCGTTCCGGCGACGCCCCCGGGCCGACCTCGAGCCTGGCCGAGGCCCCCCGCTCGAGACAGCCAACGATCGGGTCGTCGAAGCGGGCTGATTTCGCAAATTCCTCCGCCGTGATCCCCGAGACATGCGTTGCCGGCCTGCCCATGGCCTGGCGCCACACGTCGCGCCCGTCAAAGGCGATGACCCCGATCACGAGCCCCCCCTCGACCACATGGATTCGGAGCTTGTTGGGGCGTTTCTTGAAGATCACGAGGTCGCGCTTGACGCCGCCCTCTTCCAACGACCCGCGGAAGCAGATGGCCTGCGCCCGCTCGGTGAGAAGACCGAAATTCGCCTTTTCAAATGCATCCACGAAGGCCGACACCGCGGCGGCGGCCGGGTCCACGGCAACCTGGGGCTTGACGGCTTTTCCGGTGAGTTCGGGATGATCCCCAAGATAGACCTCGATCCGTGCGGCCAGGTCGTCGTCGTCCATATGGCCCTCGCCAAACCGTTCGGCTGCCAGGGGTGAAGTGTGTCGCAGGTGGGCGAGGAAGTCCCGGGCCGCAAGGTCGATCGCCCGTTCCTTGTCCTTGGGAAGCCTTCCCTGGAGCACCTTGGACACTTCCTGCAGCTGGACTTGGTCGGAGGCAGCCGTGTCCACCACGGGGGGCGCCGGCGCGGCGGAGGGAGGGGGGGCGTCCTGCGCCTTGTCGGCCCGGTCATCGGCCACGAAGACATCGAGGCGGGACTGAAGCTCATCGTCCTCCATCGTGCCGTTCTCGTACCTCTCGACGGCCATGGTGGAGGTCTGCCGCAGATGCTCGATAAAGCTTTCCGCTTCCCGGTCAACCGTGTCCCTGGACTCGTCGGGAAGCCTCGCTCGCAGCATTCGGACAAGCCGCTGCTGCTGGGTCGCAGGGTTCGGGGCCGCCGTCACCCCGGCGGGCACCGGATCAGGCCGGGCTTCGGGGACCATTGCAGCCGCGAGGACCAGGAAGAGGGCGACCGGGATGTGCCCCGGGCCGGGCAAAGGGCGTGAGCGGAAATGAAAACGCGGGAGGGGGTGCACCTTCAATGTTCGGAAGGACCGTGAATGCGGCCCGGGCGTCGATCGCGCCACCACCGCCCGGCGGGTTCAAGCCAATTGTCCCGAGCCACCGGGTTGTCACCCGACCGTAACCCGTCCTTAACAAACCTCCCGCAAGCTACGTCAGGTACGACTTGTCGCTATACTCCGAGTAGTAGTAGTCGCTGAGCGACAAATCCACGCAGTTCAGGACGGCCCCGAAGCACGGGACCTCCGTTGCCGTGAGCTTGCGGACGCAGATTTGCGCGGCCTTGGTCCTGACAAAGCTGAACCGAAGCGTGAAGATGGAGCCGTCCACATGGGGAAGGACCGCCATCGCGTCGCTCACAGGGGCGAGCGGCGGGGTGTCGATGACGACCCGGTCGTATCGCGTGCGCAGCTCCGCGATCATCCGGGCGAACTCCGCACTGTTGAGGATGTGCGTCGGGCTGGGGGCGCGCCCCCCGGACGGAAGGATGTCGAGGTTGGGTATCGAATCCTTGATGATGACGCTGTCGAGACCCACGCCCTCGCCGCAGACGTCGATCAGGCCCCTTGCATTGGAAACCTCGAAGGTGCTGTGCAGCCTGGGCTTTCTTAGGTCGCAATCGACCGCGATCGTGCGCTCACCGTGCTTGGCGAAAGTGAGGGCCAGGTTGGATGCCACGAAGGACTTCCCCTCCCCCGGCCGCGTGCTGGTGACGAGGATCACCTTCGCAAGCTTGGAGCGGGGCTTGAGCCGCAGGTTGGAATGCAGGGTCAGGAAGGCCTCGGCCGCGAGCGACTTTCCCTCCCCGAGGACGATCTGGGCCCGCTCCTCCGGATTCATTTTCGTGATCTTCGGGACGATGCCGATCAGGTGCAGGCCGATCACCGTCTCGATCTGGTGCGCGCTTCGGATCCGGTCGTCGAGCGAGGCGACTGAAAACGCAAGTCCGAGGCCAAGGCCCATGCCCCCGATCACGCCCAGGCACAGGTCAAAGAGGACGTGCGGCGACGAATACCTCCGGGGGCGCCTCGCCAGGTCCACCACCCGGGCGTTGTGGCTCTCGATCGTGGCGCTCATCGAGGTCTCCCTCATCCGGGTGACGATGCTCGCAAGCAGCTCCTGGTTTACGTTCAGCTCGTTCTGCTGCGTCGCGTAGTCCACGGAGAGCCGGTCGAGCCGCATCGCCTCCGCCTCCTGGTCGGCCAGGTCGGACTTTGCGCGGACGTAGTCGCTTTGCGCGGTCTGGTAGTCGTTGCGGATGCCCGCGGCTGCGTCCTCGAGGGCCTGGCGGAGGTCGGACTCGCACTGGCCCAGCGACTGGGTGGCGGCCAGCATTTTCGGATGGTCGGCGCGGTAGCGCTGTTGGAGATCGGCGACGGCCACTTTCTTTTCGTCCACCTGGCCGAGGAGGCGCTGGATGATCGGCGAGGACGCGATGAAGGCCAGGTCGGCCAGGTTCCCGCCCGCCTTGCGGACCTCCTCGACCTGATTCCACTGAACCTCCGCCTCCATCCGGCGCGAATTCGCCTGGGTGAGCAGCGTGTTCAGGGCCTTGAGCTTTTCCGTGACGATGTCCTTCTTCTGGTCAAGGGAGACCATGTTCTGGCGCTCGCGGTAGGCCTGGAGGTTGTTGCCCAGCTCCTCGACCTTCCGCGCCTGCTCGTCGGCCCTGACCTTGAGATCCTCCACGGCCCTCATCGACTCGTCCACCCGCCAGCGGACATTGTAGTCCATGTACTCATCCACAAAGAGGTTGGCCACCCTGGCGGCGATTTCCGGGTCAGGATGCGTGTAGGCGACCTGGAGGATCCGGGTGAGGCGGACGGGGACAACCTTCCGATTGTTGGCAAGGATGTCCTCCGGGTCGACCGGGTCGTCGCCGTTGCCCTTCTGGTACGGCTTGAGAAGTGCCCGGGTCTCGTCCGGGGTCAGGTGCTCGGCCACCATGCGCACGATCGTCTCGCTCTCCAGGATCTTGAGCTGGGTCTCCAGGTCCTCGGGCCCGCGGAGGTCCGTGTCCCTCACCTCCTCGACCTTCATGACCACGGGGTCCCTCGCAAGGATTTCGATCGAGCCGACAGCCGTGTAGAGCCGCGTCGCACCCAGCGCATAGACCAAGGCGGCGATGAACACGGCGAGAAACGCGACGACCACGTACCAGATGCGCTCACGCAGGATCAGCAGGTAGGCGCGGTAGTCCGGATTCGCGGCTTCCCCACCGTACTCCTGCGGCTGGATCGGCGCCTCGTCTTTCGGCTCCCCGGTCATAGAAGGCTCTCGGGCACAAAGATCACATCGCCGGCCTGAAGCACCCAGAGGTCGGTCTTCCCGGAAAGAACCTCGTCCGCGTCGATGGTGAACTTTTCGGAGTGCCCGTCCGGATCGGAACGGGTAAGCTGCACGGCCTTCCGGTTTGCGTAGCGGTTGAAGCCGCCAGCCCTGGAAATCGCGTCCAGAAGGGTCAGGGGCTGCTCCGGGGGAAAGGGCACAGCCTGGGGATTGTTCACCGCGCCGATCACATTGACGGACCTATCCCGGTACTTGAGCACCGTGATGTTCACCTGGGGATTCACAAGATACTTGCTGTCATAGAGGGCCCGCACGGTTTCGGCGACCGCCTTGACGGTCTGCCCCTTGACGACGAGCGTCCCGATCAGCGGCAGAAAAATCTCCCCCTCCGCGGAGACGAGGAGTTCCCGGTCGAGGTCGGGCTCCTGGAAAATCTGGACCTTGACGGTGTCCCCGGGCTCCAGCACGTAGTCGCCGGAGGCGCCCGGGGCGGGCTCGGGAGTGTCGGCCAGCGCGGGCCATCCCGCGACTGCCGTGGCGATCCATGCGAGAAAAATACGCACCCTCATGAAGTCGGGTCAAAAGCGCGAGGATCCGCTCACGCTCAGGAGGTCATCGTCAAAGGTTGCCGTTGCCAAAGTTGAGGAATTTGTCCGAAACACATACCCGACCCGGACCACCGTGTTGACGGAGAAGGCATATCCGATCCCGACATCGCCCACCCAGAACTTGTCCTTCCTCTCCGGTGCGACCATCAGGTACTTGGTCGCGTTCAGGCTTCCCCCCACGTTCAACGACCAGGCCTGGCCGAGCGCGACGGACGCGGTCGGTGCAATCGAAAATACCTCCTGGGTGGTGCCCAAGGGTGACTGTGCGAACTCGTTGTCCGAGGAAAGCGCAAGCGTCGTCCTGGGCGTGGCGAGGTAGGTGAGCGTCATTCCCAGCCCGGGCTCGCTCGTGCCCGCGCCACCGCCCTGCGGCTTCAAGAGGTCCACGCCCACGCGGACCTGGCCGCTGAGCTTTGGCGTGAACTCGCCCCGGGCCCCCACGTTGAAGAATTGGTCGGACGAGTTCCCCACCCCGTTGTCCTGGATGTTCCGGTCGTAACGGTCGCCCAGGCTCAGGTCCAGCTTGGGAGTCACGGCGAAGTAGTAGTCCACGGGAACGGACCAGGCGTCGCCGTCGATGAAGCCGGCCTCCGGAAACATCGTCCGCGAGAAATCCAAGCCCACCCCGACCAGGGACTTTGCCGTGACCTCCCACTCTCCGCCCAGCGAGGCGCTGGACGTGCTGTGTTTCACAGTCTGGTCGATGTTCTCGCTTCCAATTGAACTCTCGTCCATCTGCACGAATCCGGCCTGCAACGAAACCTGGGACGTGGCGTCCTGAAACGTCAGGAGGGCCACCACGTTCGCAAGGTTGTCGTTGAGGCTGGTGTTGGACCCATAGCGAACGAACTGCTCGTCGTAGGTCAGCGAGGCGCTGCCTCCGCTGCCGTTGACATGCATGTCCAGACCGGGATCAAGCACGTAAAGCGTGTCCGCTTTGCGGCCCGACTCGGTGAGGAACACATTGTCGTCGTGGCGGACCGTGACACTGCCCGTCGTAAAGAGGGGAATATCCGGGCCGAAAGAAAGAAGAGGATCGGCGCGCAAAATGCATCCGGTGAACAACAGGACTCCGGTAGATATTAAGATCCTTTTCTGCAATCGCTTATACATTTTCCGCAACTTGGCTGGACCAAGCGGTCAGGCAAAACCAGCCCCGGGGATTCATCAAGGCATAACTCGGTGACAATTGAGTTACAGAAGGGCCCGTCTCCTCAAGCAGGCTGTTATTTTCGAAATAGGGTGTTAGATCGCCTCTCGTGCAAAAGGGATTCACGGCGTTTTTCTGGTGCGCCCGCACGGCGGCAGTCTTGGCGGCCTCCTCGCTCCTTGCCCCGGGAGGATGGCCCGCCGAATCTACGGAATTGAGGCCATCAGGAGACCCGGCCGAGGGTGCTTTCGGACCGATTCTCGACCATCTCCGTGCCGGCGTTTCTGAACGGCCCCTCCAGGACTGGTGCTCACCCCTTTCAACCGACCGGGAATTGAGCCTCGGCCGCTTTCGCCGGGCAATTGAGAAGGCGAGACGGGGGGGAGACGCCGCAAGGTGTTTACGCCTCGACCTCAGGTCCCTCGCCTCTCACGGGGCCGGGGAGGATTTTCCGGAGCGCCTCTGGCAGGCCGCGGCCGACGCCGATTGGGCCGAACGGAAATTTGGAAGAGGTGTCGTCGACCCGGCGGTCTGTGCCCGCCTGCTCTCCCTCTGCGACGAGCTTCCCCCGCGCCACGCCTACTATATCGAAGGTAGATTTCTCCTGGCAAAGCGGCTCGCCCGGGCGGGGGACCGGGCGGGGGAGCAGGAGATCCTGGGCAGGATCGTCGCGACGCCAAACCTGCCTCCGGATTTCGTTGCGCCCGCGTGCAGAATGCTCGGCGCGAGCCTCGAGGCTTCGGGCGATTATCGCGGGGCTCTCGACACCTACGATCTCGAGGAGGCTGCGGCCGACCGCTACAGCGCGGCGGCGGATTGCATGCTCGGGGCAGTCCTGATCAACCTCCGCCTTGGCAACGACGACGAGGCCGCACGGCTGCTCCGCATCCTCCAGCAAGCTCCCCCTGAGGTGGTCCGGGGCGCGGACGGCGCCTCGCGGATCCGCGAATTGGTGGCGCTGGTGGCGACCGGCCAGACGCCGCAACTGGGACTGGTGCGGAGCGCACGCCCGATCGATGGCGAACCGTCGGCCCCTTCGGACGCCCCGGCCGCCATCGCCCGGTGGATCCGGTCGATTTCGCTGGGATGGTACGACTACGCAGGACCGTACAGCCTGGACGCCGCATCCCCGCAGAATCCCGCCCTTGCGCCCGGGCACCCCGAGGCACTCCTCAAGCCCGCCGAGCAAATCAAGCGGTTGCTGCTCGCGGCCCAGGATGGAGGAACCCCGGAGGAGCGGAGGAGGGAGTCCCTTCGCGAAGCGGTGCGCCGCATCCTGAACTCGGCGTCCGACTACCCACGATTCAACGCGATCGCCGCATCGGTCATCGACAACCAGGACTTTGACCCGGAAACCCGCCGACTGACCTTGGAGAGCGCCCTCGCCATTCTCGCCGAAGCAGGCCGCAGATTGGATTATGACTCCTGGCGCAGGGACCCGCTGGCTAAGACCTTCAACGCCGCGTTCCAGGGCGAACTTTCAATCCTTGATCGTGAGGCCGCACTGGACCGGACTTCCGCCGCGTCGATCCTCGAGCTCGCAGGGGATATCCGCGCGGAGCCAATGACGACCTTTGGCGAGCTCACCATGGGCGACCTTCTTGGCTTCCTGCTCCGGCTGGGCGATCTGGATGCGGCCAGAAAGCTGGCGTCAACCGTCCCGTCCTGGCCCCTCTACGCCGGCGCCTCCCTCGCAATCGATTCCGTCCGGTCCGACTATGAGGCGCGCATCCGGCAGGTGGACGCCTTTGAACCGGTGCACACCGCCCTCGCGGCGGCGGTTCGGGCCCGTTACCCGGCAGCCCCGGCCGAATTGCCGCCGGAATACCGGAACCTGCGCCTCGACGCCGGCCTTCCGGCCCGGGCCCCCGAGACAACCTTTCAAGCGTGCCGGTTTCTGGTTGAGACCCGGCAATTCGATCGAGGGGATCTCGGCTTTTGGGGGAGATTTCTTCAGTCGCTTCCAGCCGGGGCCGACCGGCCACGCGCCATAGCTCACCTGCTTCGGTCCGGCCTCGGCGCCGCTACGGACGACACGCTCCGATCGCGGGTGGTCGCCCTGTTTTTCACGTCCGTGGACATCGACGACCCCGGGGTCAGGGGCGCGGTCGAGGCGGAATTGGCGCCCTACCGGGACCCGGCCCGCTTTCCCCAGAGCGCCTTCGCAATCCGTCTCTACGAGGTCCAGCGCGACCTGAGGCTCGGCAATCCGGTGGCGATCGAATCGGCGTTTTCCGACTTGGACGATCCCCGGGGGAGGTTTTTTCAGATTGAAATGGGAATCCGCCACTACACCCAGACGGGGGATCGCGAAGCCCTCCGGCGCACCCTCAGCGGGCTGGACTCGGCCCGGTTGCTCAGTCCGGGCCTGGTGGCCCGGACAATCCCGGCCTACGCGGTCCTCGGGAGGGACAGGAGGATCGCCCTTGAGGCCGCCCGGCGCGCGCTCCGGGACGCGGTTCTCGACTCCTGGCTCCAGCACGACGAGGTATCGGGCAACGCGGCGCTGGACCTCGCCCTGGCAATCGACGACCCGGGAGCCCTGCCCCCGGGATGGGTGTGGGAAATGGGCACGGGACCAGGCGATCCCCTTTTCCAGGGACGGGTGCAGGTTGTCGCGGCCTACCTTCGCCGCGACTGGACGCAACTGGAGGCAGACGCCCGGGAATTGAACCGTGCCTATCCCACAAGTTACTCCTACTATTGGTACCGCGGACTGGCGCTGCAAATGCTCGGGCGCTCCGGCGAAGCGGCGGCAGCCTTGACGACCTACACCCTTCATGCGCACGACGAATTGGAGTATCCGCGCGCCGTCGCATTTCTGGAAGGCAGCCGGTCGTGAAGACGCATCCGGCATTTTCTTCCGGATGGCCTTGGGTTGGCATGGGCCTGCTGGCCGCTTCCCTCGCATCCCCTCCCGCGAGGGGCGTCATCTTTTACTCGACTGCGGATCCGACCTTCAACACCTCCGCGCCCACAGGGACATTGGCCAACAGCGGATGGCAGTGGGTGGGATCCTGGGAGGGATACCAGGCCGTGCCGATCGCGCCCCAGTATTTCCTGGCCGCACACCACATTGGCGGGAGCGTTGGCGACTCTTTCACGCTGAACGGCGTCAGCTACACGACCACCGCCTACTTCGACGACACCGTGAGCGACCTGCGCATCTGGCAGATCAGCGGGACATTTCCCTCCTGGGCCCCTTTGTATCGGCACAGCGACGAGGTCGGCAGATCGCTGGTGGTCTTCGGGAGCGGGCTGAGCCGCGGTACGGCCGTGTCCGTGGGCGGCGTCGCCAAGGGATGGGACTGGGGGGCAGGATCGGGGACATTGCGGTGGGGTGAGAACTCCGTGTACTCCGTCGTGGATGGGGGCTCCTATTGGGGAAGCCTGCTCTATTCCTTGTTCCAAGCCTCGGGCAATCCCAACGAGGCTGACCTGGCAAACGGAGACTCGAGCGGGCCCGTTTTCGTGAATGACGGCACGGGTTGGAAACTGGCCGGAGTTGCCGCGGCAGTTGACGGTCCCTTCAACACGACTGCCACGGGTGGCGAAGGCGCGGGCTTCAGCGCAGCCCTCTTCGACGCAAGCGGGCTCTACGTCTGGGATGGAACCGAATGGGGGTTCGTTCCGGGACCCGGACCCGTGCCGACGGGCTTTTACGCGACCCGGGTTTCGGTGCGGGCTGCCTGGATAGACTCCATCGCCCCGCAGCCAAGCGTGGACACCCCCCTGCTTTCGGGCGCCGGGACGTTTGCGCTGGCTCTCGGTCTCCTTGGAATCGGGGCCTTCGGTCTTAGGCCGTCGCTTCGTGGTTCAACCGCCCGGTAGGCGCCTGAAATCTCCGGATCGAAAGGTCACGATAGCCCAGATGAGCGCCGGCGCGACAAAGCTGGCGCCGAGCTGGGTGACAAGCGTTTCCTCGAGTCCGTCCGCAACCACCTTCCAAAACGGGCCGATCGTCGCAACGCCGAGCGCCGCAGACTCGTCCCAGATGTAGCAGCCGACGGAGAGAAGGATGAAGGCCTGCACAAGCAGCAGCCCGAGCACGAGGGCGAGGCCGCGCCTTCTCCACGAAACCGGCGACGCGACCGTCAGGGCGGCAAACAGGGCTGTCGGGATCCACCCAACACTCCGGGCGTCGAGCCACAGCACACTGGCCGGACTCCGGCCGCCGGGATTCGTCCGGCCCCGGTCGGCGATCGTGATCGACGTATCTATGCTCGGGTGCTCCGTGCGCGCGACCGCGAAGCGTATCAGGCGCCGCCCCCCGCCATCCGGATAGAACACGCTGCCCATCGCGCAGAAGTACCTTGCATACGCACGATTCCATCCGGGCCACGGCACGATCAGGAGACCGTATAGGAACACAAACACAAGGAGGAACCCTGCGATGGGCCTAAGGCGCATCATGGTCGGGGCGGGACCGGGCTCCTTTGCGGGCCCAGCAAATCCATGCAGCCCAAAGGACGATTGCCGCGACGATGAATACCGCCGGCCAGACCTCCAGGTGGGCGGCATCGAAGAGGCCGGGGCTGCGCAGCCCGAGGAAGAAGAGGCTCACGATCCGGGCAAGGTTGAGGAGCAGGATCACCGCGGAACCCGCGAGAACCCCGGGCAACTTGCGGGCGAAGGGCGCCGGGAAGGATAGGACCGCCGCGCAGAAAAACCATGCGGGCTCGAGGGCGTCGCACCCGCGGCGGACCGAGATTGCAAACGCGCCCGACCGGAGGGTGACGTCGGTGACCTGGCACGCCTGCCCAAACAGGTTGACGATCGCCCCCGAGAGCCAGGCGTTCGCCCGCAGGTACTGGAAAAACAACCGGTCCACGAAAGGCACAAGCACGACCACGTAGTACAGCGCCATCAGGGCGCAGAACTTCAGGCCGAACGTCAGCACGGGGACCCAACCCCGGAGCCGGGCCGTCATGCCCTGCCTTGGCGGTTTTTTCCGGGATGAATCCATTCCAAGCGAGCTGCTAGTGTTGTGTCTCGCAATTGACGATGCAGATGCCGAGTCGATTTTTG
>Ga0302319_10026631_pt1 | contig 10174 bp, 9 predicted proteins | sample Bog_T0_2_FD_203319 | JGI IMG/M metagenome (GOLD analysis project Ga0302319, IMG submission 203319) | Peat permafrost microbial communities from Stordalen Mire near Abisko, Sweden - Bog_T0_2 | ecosystem: Environmental > Terrestrial > Soil > Wetlands > Peat | place: Sweden: Abisko, Stordalen Mire...
CAAAACCATCACCGGCCTTGAGGCCCTGCTCCGCTGGCAGCATCCCAAGCTCGGCCTCGTGCCGCCCACCAAGTTCATCGGCGTCGCCGAGCACAGCGGCCTCATCGTGCCTATCGGCGAGTGGGTCCTGAGAACCGCCTGCGCCCAGGCCCGCGCCTGGCAGGACGCCGGATTGCCCGCCGTGCCCATCGCCGTCAATGTGTCCGCCGTGCAGTTTCGCCAGCCTGGCTTTACCGATCTCGTCCGCAGCGTGCTGCGCGACACCCGCCTCGATTCCAAATACCTTGAGCTGGAGCTGACCGAGAGCCTGCTGCTGACCAACGCCGACGTCATGTTCTCCATCCTGCAGGACCTGCGCAACATGGGCGTCAAGCTGGCCATCGACGACTTTGGCACCGGCTACTCCAGCCTCAGCTATCTGCGTCAGTTCCAGGTCAACCGGCTCAAGATCGACCGCTCCTTTGTGCAGGACGTGGCCGCCAATCCCGACGGCGCCGCCATCGCCACTGCCATTATCAGGATGGCCCGCGCGCTCAATCTCGAGGTGCTCGCCGAGGGCGTGGAGACGGAGGCGCAGATGTCGTTCCTTGAGGCGCAGCACTGCTACGACGTGCAGGGCTACTACTTCAGCCGCCCCGTCGGCGTTGCCAAAGTTGTCGAGCAGCTGCTCTGCGCCTCCATCCAGCCCGCCTCGCCCGTCTTCGCAGACTGAGCGAGCTGGGTAGTCGATCGATAAAGGCGCGTGTTCGACTGACAAAGCTGGGTGGTAGACGGGCAAAGTTCCGTGCCCCATCCATTCCACGTACTTTGTGGAATGGGTGGGAAACCTCAGACCTCGATCAGCCAGAGCACAGACAGCCGACCATCCGATCAACCGCAACCCGATAAAATCATCCCGTGAGCCCTCCGTCCCCGCCTGCGCCGCAATCCCAGATTCGCGAAGCGCTCCAGCACCATCAGGCTGGCCGTCTGGATGAGGCCGAGCAGCTTTATCGCCAGGCCCTGGTCATCGATCCGCAGAATGCCGACTGCCTGCACCTTCTGGGGATGGTCGCGTTTCAGACCGGCCAGCCCACACAGGCGTCTGCCCTCATCCGCCAGGCGATTGCGCTTCATCCGGGCGCCGCGTCTTATCACTCCAACCTTGGCAATATCTTGCAAGCGGAAGGCAATCTCGACGAAGCCGAATCCTGCTACCGCCGCGCTCTGGAAATTAAGCCGGCGCAAGCCGAAGTCCACCTCAACATCGGCCACGTTCTCAAAGCAAAAGGCGAAGTCGACCCAGCTCTCACCAGCTACCGGCAAGCCCTGGCCCTCAAGCCCGACATGGCCGAAGCCCGCGTCGCCGAGTCGACAGCTCTTCTGCTTCAGGGCGACTTCGCCGCCGGCTGGCAAGGCTTCGAGCGCCGCTGGCTCACGCGGGACTACGACACGCCCATGCGCAACTACCCGCAGCCGCTGTGGCGCGGTGAGCCGCTCGCTTCCGGCCGTCTGCTCATCTGGGGAGAGCAGGGAATTGGCGACGAGATCATGTTCGCTGGCCTCATTCCTGGTCTGCTCCGCACCGGCCCACCGTGCGTGCTCGACTGCGATCCGCGCCTCCAGCCGCTCTTCGCGCGCTCCTTTCCGCAGGTCGAAGTAGTCTCCGGCTACGATCCCACCCGCGATGCCGGCCTGAACATTGCCGCGCATCTGCCCGGCGGCAGCCTGGCTGCGCTCTTCCGTACCAGCCCCGAGTCCTTCGCAGACTGTGCGCCCTACCTGGCGGCCGACGCAATGCAACGCGACCGCTTCCGCGAGCGCTATCACGACGGTCGCCCGCGCATCGGCCTCGCCTGGCATACGGCCAACCAGAAATCGGGCCGAACGCGCTCCATCGACCTCAACCTCTTCGCGCCCTTGTTCGCGCTGCCGTCCATCCATTGGATCAGCCTGCAATATGGCGATCGCGCCGTGCTTGAAGCACAAGCCGCCACAGCCGGCGCGCCGCTCGTCATCGACCGCACCGTCGATCAGCTCGTCGACATCGACGCCTTCGCCGCACAAGTGGCGGCCATGGACCTGGTCATCACCATCGACAACTCCACCGCCCACCTGGCCGCGGCTCTCGGCGTCCCCACCTGGCTGCTGCTGCCCTTCGCGCCCGATTGGCGATGGCAACTGAGCGGCACCCGCTGCCCCTGGTACCCGGCCATGCGGCTCTTCCGCCAGCCAGCCCACGGAGATTGGCCATCGGTGCTGCACCAGGTCCGCGTGGCCCTTTTGTCGGGCACGGGACGCCGATCCGGGAGCAGGTAGCGGGAAATGCGCGCCCAGTTCCTAAATCGGCACTAGCCGCATGCGCGCCCGGTCGCAACTCTTCATTGATAAGCAAGAATCTAAAGCGGCTGTGGCCCAGGCCGATGGCTTTGCAGGCGTCCGATGCGCTGATTGAATTGCGCCGAAGGCTGGCCGAATTAAGCGCCTCCGAGCAAAGACCTCGCTGCGTTCTCTTCCGTCACAGCGGTTTGTGTCGCGAATCACAGTCGGACGCATTCTGCGCACACTACTCTTCATCTTTCCAAACCGAATTGGAGCGGAGCGGTCTACTTTCATCGCACCCTGCGATGAGGCCGCTGCAAGACCAAATCGATTGGGAAGCCTGGGAGCGGCCACGCATGGAGCTGACATGGATTGCGATCATCTCCAGTCTGCTGATGGGCGGCGGCGCACTGCTGATCTTTCTGTGGGCAGTGCGCAGCAGGCAGTTTCGCAGCTTTGAGGACGTCAAGTACCAGGTGTTCTGGTCGGATGCAGAAGAGTCTGCCGTGCGCCCGGCGCGTGCGGACGCAATGGAGGAGCAGCAGCATGGGAGCAGCACCCAAAGAGATTGAGACGGCCGCGCAGTCGATGCCGAGGCGCAGATTCCTGGCCTGGCTGAGCGGAGCGAGCCTGGTTGGTTCGTCGCTTGCGGCCATGTTTTCGACATACGTCTTCATGAAGCCGCGCGCCACCTATGGGCAGCCGAACCGCTTCCGCATCGGTCGTCCCGAAGACTTTCCATCCGGCGTGCGCGTGGCCATTGACACCAAGCGCGTCTGCATTGTGCGCGACGGCGCCAAACTGGCCGCCATCTCCACCACCTGTACCCATCTGGGCTGCATTGTCGCGCCCTCTGAAACCGGCTTTCAATGCCCCTGCCATGGCTCGCAGTTCGATGTGGACGGCAACGTCACCGGCGGACCCGCACCCAAGCCGCTGGCGTGGTTCCAGGTCTCGCTCACGCCCTCGGGCGAGCTTGAAGTGGACAAGGACAGCGAAATCCAGACGGGAACCTACCTGAACGTATGAGCGACGAAAACAATTCGATCGTCAAAACACTGGCGAACCTGCCGAAGAATGTCTGGAAGTCTATCTTCCGCAATCCGCTGCCCTCGTCGGATCGCGGCCGGGCATCCACCAGCTTCAGCAACTTCTTTCTGCACATTCAGCCGGTGCGGGTAAGCAGGCAGACGCTGCGGCCCATGTACACCATGGGACTGGGGCTTATCAGCTTTTTCCTCTTCGTCATTCTCGCGGTCACGGGCATCCTGCTCATGTTCTATTACGTGCCCTCAACCACGCAGGCCTATGACAGAATGCTCGACCTGCGCAGCTCGGTGGCCTTCGGCATCAGCCTGCGCAACATGCACCGCTGGGCCGCGCACGCCATGGTGGCCGTGGTTTTCCTGCACATGTGCCGCGTCTTTCTTACCGGCGCTTACAAGACGCCGCGCGAGTTCAACTGGCTGATCGGCGTAACGCTCTTCATCCTCACTCTGTTCTCCAGCTTCACCGGCTACCTGCTGCCCTGGGATCAGCTGGCATTCTGGGCCATCACCGTGGGCACGTCGATTGCCGGCTACGCGCCCTTCGTTGGCAAGTCGCTGCGCTTCCTGTTGCTGGGCGATGCCACCGTAGGCCAGGAGGCTCTGCTTCGCTTCTATGTGCTGCATGTCGTGGTGCTGCCGGCGATTCTGACCATTGTCGTCGCCCTCCACTTCTGGCGCATCCGCAAGGACGGCGGCCTGGCCAAGCCCGAGGAAGCCACCGTTGCTCCGACGCCGGTTCCGGTTACAGTCACGCTGGAAGAGCCGGTACTGGTTGCCGCGGGCGCAGCCATGGTTGCCGCCGATACGGCGCCGCGGCGCTTCACCATTCAGGGACTGGTCCGCGGACCGTTCGTCAAGGTCGGCAAGCTGGAAGAAGACACCGTCTTCAGCTGGCCCACTCTGCTCATCGCCGAGCTGGTCGTCCTGCTCATCACCGTTATCGGCGTCATGGCTGTTTCCATCTTCTTCAACGCGCCGCTTGAGCATCCGGTCAACCTCATGCATCCACCCAATCCCGCCAAGGCACCGTGGTACTTTCTTGGGCTTCAGGAGCAGGTCAGCTACTCAGCCTTCTGGGGTGGCGTGGGCATACCGGCGCTTGAGCTGCTGCTGCTCGTTCTTGTTCCCTACATCGATCGCGGCAAGGCAGGCGTAGGCCGCTGGTTTGCGCGCGAGCGGGTATGGGCCAACACGCTCTTTCTCACCTTTGTCTTCATCAATGTTGTCCTCATCGTAATCGGCACATTCTTCCGCGGCGCGAACTGGTCGTTCGTTTCACCGTTCTGAGGAGCTTAACTGTATGCGAACGGCTTTAGCTGTTCTGAGCCTGGTACTGCTGATCGTTGTGGGCGTGGTCGTCTACGGCCAATTCCAAAGCCATTGGCAAGACAGCCAGAAGGAATATCTCACGCAGGCGCTCGCCATGGCGAAGACGCCGGCCGAGAAGGCCTCGCTCGAAGTGCAAGAGCCCAAGCTCGAGCAGACCATTGTCACCAGCTTTAAAGATGCGCGCGGCGGCACTATCGTTGATCGCTGTGAGAGCTGCCACATCGCGGTGGACGATCCCCGCTTCGACAACGGCAAGGAGCCGGTGCGCACCCATCCCTATCTCGCCGAGCTGGGCGACGTGGAGAAGAATGGCCATTGGGAGCGCAAACACAATTTCACCGAGTTTGGCTGCACCACGTGCCACGACGGTCAGGGCCACGGCCTGGAAAAGGCCGATGCGCACGGCGAGGACCAGGCCTGGCCCAGCCCGCTGATCGGATACACCATCCAGGCCGATTGGGATAAGGGCGTTGCCCCGCACCTGAAGGGCAAAGACTACCTGCAGGCCAACTGCGCGCGCTGCCACACCGGCAAGACGTTTGCCGGAACGCCGCTGGTCACGCGCGGCCGCGAGCTCTACTTCAAGACCGGATGCTTCGGCTGCCATCGCATTCAGGGGCTCTCCTCCGGCACCGTCGGACCGGACCTGAGCGAGATCGGCAACGAGCGCAAGGTCGATTATCTGTGGGGCCACATCGTCAATCCGCGCGCTTACGCGCCCACCTCGGTGATGCCGCAGTTCAAGCTCAGCGACGACGACCGCAAGGCTCTCGTCATCTTCCTCAAGAGCCGCCAGGGCACTACACTGGCCGAGTCGCCCATGGAGGCGTTCAAGCTGAATGCATCAACGGGTGCTCCTGTTCCCGAGAGTGCGGCTACGGTTGCGGCCACGGTTTCAGCCAGCCTGAGCACATCGGCGCGTGGCGAGCAACTCATCAACGGCTACGCCTGCCTGTCGTGCCACAAGCTCGGCGACCACGATGGCGGCATCTCGCCCGACCTTTCCTACGAAGGCCTCGTTCGCGATCACGACTGGCTGGTCGCGCACTTCCGCACCCCGCGCTCGCGCATTCCAGACTCGAACATGCCCGCCTTCGGCCTGCCCGCCAACGACTACGACGATATGGCTGCTTATCTGCTCACGCGCACAACGCCGCCGCCGGCCATGAGCCCTGCCGACACATTCAAGGCGCTCTGCGCGCGCTGCCACGGCGAAAATGGCGACGGTAAGGGCGTCAACGCCATCTATCTTGACCCCGCGCCGCGCGATCTGACCCTGGCCGAGTTCATGGCCAACAAACCGCATGACCGCTTCATCAGCTCCATCAAGATCGGCGTGCCCGGCACTTCGATGCCACCATGGGGCAACGCGCTCAGCGACGATCAGGTCAACGGCGTCTTCAACTACGTTTGGGCGACCTATGTGAAGGAAAAGCCGCGCACCCTCAAGCCGCGCAATGTGCCTCAGGTGAACCCCGTCACATACTCGCAGCAGTCTGTAGACCGCGGCGAAACCATCTTCCTGGCGCGCTGCACCGGCTGCCACGGCAAAAAGGCTGACGGTCACGGGCCCAACTCGCCGGACATTTCGCCGCGTCCGCGCAATCTTCGCAACTTTGCATTCATCAACAGTGTTTCCGATCATCGGCTCTTCGAGTCCATCACCTACGGGGTGGAAGGCACAGCGATGCCCTCCTGGCTGGACTATGGCCTGCAGCAGAACGACGTAGGCGACATCCTCAACTACATTCACAGTCTGAACAAGACCGCCAGTAGCGCGGCAATAGGGAATTGAACTCAGGAGAGAATACGCTCCGCAGGAGGCTCCAATGGCAACACAACTCGGCAGCATTCCGGTCGCTGCCCCAGCCGCACAGGACGTTCACGAAGACACAACCGTGAAGTGGTTCCTGCTCGGCGCCGTTCTCTACTTCGCAGTTGTAGGCATCATCGCGCTGATCATCGCGGCCAAGTTTGTGTGGCCGCAATTTCTGGGCAGCATCTCCTACTTCACCTACGGCCGCATGAGGCCGCTGCACGTCAACGGCATGTTGTTCGGCTGGCTGCTGGCCGCAGACATGGGCCTGGCCTACTACATTGTGCCGCGCCTGTGCGGCGTCAAGCTGTGGAGCGAGAAGCTCGGCGTTGCTACCTCCGTGCTGTGGAACGTCATCATTCTCAGTGCCATCGTCACCCTGCTCGGCGGCTACCAGAAGGGCCTGGAATACGCTGACCTGCCAACACCGGTTGCCGTGTTGGTGGTCATCGCGTGGGTCATGTTCGGGCTCAACATCTTCATGACCATCATCAACCGCAAGTACGAACAGATGTACGTCTCCACGTGGTACCTGATGGGCACCATCGTCTGGACGGCCTTTGTCTATCTCACCGGCAACTTTGCCACGCTGCTGCCCGGCATCACCGGCGTGAATCAGGCCAACCTGACCTGGATGTACACCCACAACGCTGTCGGCCTCATCTTCACGCCGGCCGGTCTCGCGGTCTCTTACTACTTCATTCCGCGCGCTTCCAACTCGCCGCTCTACAGCCACAAACTGTCCATGATCGGCTTCTGGTCGCTCGCGTTTGTCTACGTCTGGACCGGCGCGCACCACATGCTGCACGGGCCCATCTCGCAGTGGCTGCAGACCATCGCCATCGTCTTCTCGGTCATGCTTCTCATTCCCGTCTGGGCAGTCGTTTACAACTTCATCGCCACCATGAAGGGCCAGTGGCATCAGCTGGGTGACAACGTCTCGCTCAAGTTCCTCATGTCGGGAACAATCTTCTATCTGCTCACCTGCTTCCAGGGGCCCATGCACAGCCTGCGCTCGGTGAACGCAATCGTCTCCAAAACCGACTGGATTCCCGGCCACGCGCACATGGCCGTGCTGGGCACCTTCTCGTTTATGGCCATGGCCGGTGTCTACTATGTCATTCCGCGCATCTTTAAAACTACGCTGCACTCTGAAGCGCTGGCCAACTGGAGCTTCTGGCTCTTCCTTATCGGCGGTCTCGGCATGTTTACCGCGCTCTGGCTGGGCGGCTTCTGGCAGGGTTGGCAGTGGAACAACCCATCCATTCCGTTCATCGATACGGTCGTCGCGTTGAAGCCCGTGTGGATGGTCCGCTTCCTCTCCGGCATCATCATCTTCACCGGCATCGTGCTGTTCATGTTCAACATCCTGTCCACCGCCATCAACGGGGGCAGGAATGCAGCCTCCGTGCCGGCGCGGTCGTAGGCGAAGGGAGACATCATGCTAGGCAAAACCGACAGCAACGCAATGGGGTTTGTACTCGCCGCCCTTGGCCTGTTTTTCATCGGCGGACTTTTGACCACGGTTGCCCCGCCCTTGCTCGACAAAAGCTGGAACAAGCCCTTCGAGAATCACGATCCCGCCAAGGGCCCGACCGGCAAGCTGGTTGGCTATACGGACCAGGAGATGCGCGGCTACCGCATTTACATTCGCGAGGGCTGCAAGTATTGCCACACGCAGCAGGTGCGCACACTGGCCGAGGATGTGGCGCGATCGGGCTGGAAGGGCGTGCCGGCGCCTGTTTCCACGCCGGATGAGTTCGTCAACGACTGGCGCCAGACTTTCGGCACCAAGCGCACCGGGCCCGATCTGGCGCGTGTCGGCGGCAAATACAACAAGCAGTGGCACAAGGCGCACTTCAACAATCCACGCGACCTGGTGCCCGGCTCCATTATGCCGCCCTTCCCGTGGATTGCCAACAACCCGCAGGAGCTTGACGACCTGGTGGCTTACCTGCAAACCCGCGGCCGCGCCAAGGATTGGCGCCCCGATAACGACTACGAGAAATAGAGAGCAAGCATGAGCGACTACACGTATCCGACAATCTACTTTTCGTACTTCCTGTTCGCGCTGCTGGTTGGCGGGGCTCTCTACTTCTTCATCCGCTCCCTCAAGGACGGCTACCTGGGCCCCAACAGCGAGGAGCCCAAGTACCGCATGCTGCGCGACGACGGCGACAACGACGTCAACCAATCTGCCGGCAGCCACCAGCCGGGGAGGCCATGATGAGCACCGAACCCACCAGGTCCGAACTGAAAGAATATGCCGGCGGCTGGATCACCGAACGCAAGGAGTCCGAGATTCCCGGCTTCCTCAAGCTCGCCTTTCCGGTCATCGTCATCGCAGTTCTCGTGTACCTTGTCCTCTTTATGAATGGCGAGGTCAAGCACTCCACGCGCGGCATGCTTGTGCAGCAGCTCAACGCCGTAACTGGAAACGCGAACACCTTCATGTACATTGTCGGGGCAATCATCGCAATCTATGCGGTCATATTGCTCGCCTTTGTTTTCGGCAAGCAAAAACACGAGGAATAACACCAGGCCATGGCGTCAGCAAACGGGCAATTCGACCTGATCGGCGGGGCAGGCTACTGGATGCAGATGGTCAAGTGCCAGGATGCGTGCCCGGTAAACACCGATGCGTGCGGCTATGTAAACGCCATCGCCGAAGGCCGCGACGAGGACGCCTATCGCATTGCGCGCGCCACCAATCCCTTCGCTTCCATCTGCGGGCGGGTTTGCGGTGCGCCGTGTGAGGCCAACTGCCGCCGTGGCAGCCTTGACGAGCCCGTTTCCATCCGCGCGCTCAAGCGGTTCGTCACCACGCGGTACGGCCCGGAGACGGGTGACTTCAGCCGCCATCGCGACGGCGCAAATCTTGAAATGCTCCCACCTAATCACGGTGCGTTTGAAAGAATTGCCGTCATCGGCGCAGGCGTGGCCGGTATGACCGTCGCTCACGATCTGGTGCGGCTCGGCTACAAGGTCACGGTGTTTGAAGCCTCCGCCAAGCCCGGCGGCATGTTGACAGCCGGCGTGCCCGTCTTCCGCCTGCCGCGCGAGCTGGCGATGGCAGAAATCGATGCCATTGTCTCGCTCGGCGTCGAGTTGAAGTGCAACCAGCGCCTCGGCCGCGACTTCACCATCCGGCAGTTGCGCGAGCAAGGGTTCAAGGCAATCTTTCTCGGCGTCGGCCTGCCCAAGGGACGCAAGCTCGACCTGCCTGGATCGAATCTCGTCGGTGTTTACGACGGCATGGATTTTCTGCGCGCCTTCAACGACGGCACGCCGCTGCCGGTTGGCCACAAGATCGTCGTCATCGGCGGCGGCAACGTGGCTTACGACGTGGCGCGCTCCGCAGTGCGGCCTCTCGGCAAGCGCGAGGTGCACGTTGTGTGCCTTGAAGGCCGCGAGGAGATGCCTGCCGACGAAGTGGAAGTGAGCGAAGGCGCTGAAGAAGGCCTGGTGCTGCACAACTCGCGCGGGCCGCGCGAGATTGTCGGCCAAAACGGCCGCGTTGCCGGCCTGCGCACCGTTGAGTGCACAGCTGTCTTTGATGCGAATCACCGTTTCAATCCGACATTCGACGAGTCCCACATTGACACCATTGAAGCCGATACCATTATCTTCTCCATCGGCCAGTCCTCCGATCTGTCTTTTCTGCAACCTGGCGATGGGG
>Ga0302319_10026633_pt1 | contig 10173 bp, 10 predicted proteins | sample Bog_T0_2_FD_203319 | JGI IMG/M metagenome (GOLD analysis project Ga0302319, IMG submission 203319) | Peat permafrost microbial communities from Stordalen Mire near Abisko, Sweden - Bog_T0_2 | ecosystem: Environmental > Terrestrial > Soil > Wetlands > Peat | place: Sweden: Abisko, Stordalen Mire...
CCGAGTACCCCAGTCGGCGGGCACCGGACACGAGTTCAACAACAGAGGGGACGCCACGGAGAAGGCTATGGGTGCTGTGGGTCTGAAGAGGTGCGAGAGCCATGCCGGGCAGTTTACTAAATACTGCTCATCCGTATAGTATGATCAGCCGGATCCCTGATCGGCTGACGCCAAAGTTATTTTAGAAATGTATTCAATAGGAAAAATGGTTAGTTACACTCGACACACAACTTAAAGGGAATAACTGAAACTTGCCAAGTTTACGATTACAGCCGATAGACAGTCTCTCCATTCAATTGGATGGGCTCTTTTTCTACACTAATCCACCAGGAAATTAAGCGATGAATCGAAAATTAGAAATAGCTGAATATATCAAAAACAACCCGATACTTAAACAATCTGAGATTGCTTCGCATTTTGGGATAAAAAGACGATATGTTAGCTTAATTTTGGGAAGTGAATTGACTGACGGCGAAAGAGAAAAGCTAAAAATAGCTAAGGTCGAATACTACCGAGAAAAGCTTATTCCAATGATTTCCGATGGCTCCTCATTTGTTGATATGGTCAAGGAATTGAGGATGAGTGAAGGAAAACTAAGGCGCATTATATTAAATGATAAGATTTTATCTGTTGTAGTGGACCATAAACAAGCTGAAAAGCATGCCAGGGAACAAGAATTAATATCGGACTGGAATAGGGGGCTCCATATTTTCGATTTAATGGAAAAATATAATCTAGGCAAAACGCAAGTCAATGCATTTAGTAAAATGTCGAAAATTCGTGCAAAGTATGGCAAAGACAAAGTTTCATTGAGGTTAGATAATTCGAAAGTAGTATTAGAAAAATATAAAAAATTTCTTGAATATACCAAACAAGGATTTTCTAAGGAAGAAATAGCAAAGTTACTAGGATATAAAAATGCCAACTCACTTGCCGGAAGTATGCCAAGAGCTAAAAAAATTTTTGATAGGCAGAGTTAGCCTAGTTCATTCCACAAACGGGAAAGGTCTCTGGGAAGCCGGTGCGATGAGAAGGGCCAGCGACACCGTGGCCGCCCTCCTGGTCGCCGTCGAACTAAAGATTCAGCTAGAGACCCACAAGAAGGCGATTATGGAACTGAAAACGAAGATCTCAGAACTGCATAAATTCTAAATGACCAATTAAATTCTACTGGATTCCTAACCCGGTAATATTTTCGTGCATTAATCATTGTACACCTTCAACTAATAATTATTCCCAATGTGATCACACAAATGCCATAAATGAAAGCAAATAACCAAGATGTTCCGCCTTGTTCCTTGATCCGAATCAGCCGTTCCTCGATATTCGGAGTCCTTTTTTCTGCAGCCTCGAACACCCCTAATGCGTGTTTGTGGAAGAAATAGATGCTGAAACAGCCTGGCACAACTGACATCAGCAAAACGGAGATAAAATTCACTGCGGCAATGTTCTGTCGTACAGTTTCAGGATCGCCCAAATTGGCACGTGTCAGACTTTCGGCAAAGATAACGAGAATCGAGGACGCTCCAAAACAGATTGCAGACCAGCCCGGACTTTTCCGATAAGCCAACCAGCCCCAGCCAAAAATAAATCCGGCCAATGAAAACCTAAAGTTCCTGAGCCAGGAGTACTCTTCTTTTAATCGCACCAGAGCTCGTTCTTTTGGGGATTTCAAAGATTTTGCCCACTGGTCATGTGCCGCATCTTCTGCGTTGGTTTTGAGACCCTTGAATTTATCCAGGTACCAATAAGTCTTGTCTCCGAATAACCCCTTCCAGTACTGAATCGGAAACCCATGGAACGAACCATTGGTTGCCTCCTCGGGCTCGGGCTGCGAGGGGACTGGAGTGCCTACACGATCGAATTCAGTTCCAACCGCTTTAATAATCTCACCACCTAGCACATGCGTTGGAGGTGGAGGTGGAGGCGGAGGGGGAACCACGTCAGCATCGGGAAATAGCTGTTTGACCAATTCCGGCACATCCGAGAGCAGTTTCCATCCACCGGAGCTGCCCGTATAGACGTGGTCTGTTCGCCTTATCTCCCCAGAGGCCGCCCTCACTTTCAGGGTTTCGAGATCGAAGTCTCCAAGTGTTGTTCCGTTTCGTGCCACGTGGATCTTCATATTTCTCCTACTGTAGTAGTCTTGGTCACGGTTAGTTGTCGATATTCATGTAAGCATACTTTCGGGACACACGCTCGCCAAGATCGGTTGTGCACCCTGCACTTGTGCAAAACCAGATCACCGACGATCGCGCCACCATTGGGCGAAACATCAAGCGTCATCGCGTTTCGCTTGGCCTCACGCAAGGGATCCTGGCTGACCGGATGGGTCTCACTCAACAGATGGCCCAGAAGTGGGAACGGGGCAGCGTGTCCTTCACCCTGGAGCGTCTGGGAGACATCGCGAAGGCCTTGGGATGCAAACCCGCCGACCTTTTGGCGCCGGAGTCGTCTCGCTCCCGCGCCAAGAGAGAACCCGAGCGCGCTCGTCCTTTGACCAACCAGGAAAAGGATCTCCTGGCGGAGTTCGCGAAGATCAAGGAACTCTCCCGCAAGCGACTTGCTCTCCAGGTGTTGCGCGTCTTCGCCGCTGCGCCCTGAGAATCTTTTTCGATTCGAGCGCATCATAAGGTGAACCCCAGCGGACGCCGTCGGGATGGACGCGATGCTAACTCGGCACGCAATCGACTGATCAAGTTCGCGGAACTGCACGGGTGATCCTCCAAGGCCGCCTGCATCCACACGACGCGGAAGTCCCCTGCTACCAAACCGTCAAGGGAATGAAGCTCCGCCTCAGGCGCTTCCGATTCCGCCGAAATGCCCGCGAACTGCTCCTTCCACAGGCGAATCCGCTGTTCCGCGTTCAACGGCAGAAACTCGAGTTTCACCTGGAAGCGACGCAGCACCGCGGGATCCAGAATGTCGAGGTTGTTCGTTGCCGCCGCGAAAAGTCCTTCGAAGTGATCGATTTCCTGCAGGAGCTGGTTGACCTGCGTCACCTCCCAGGAGCGCTCGGCTCGCGATCGCGACCACAGAAGGCTGTCGACTTCATCCAGGAAGAGCAGCGCCCCTTCTTCACGCGCTGCATGGAAGACCCGACGGATTCCCTTCTCGGTCTCCCCCACATACGCCCCGAGCACATCGGCCGCGGTGTGGGCGTGTAGAGGAATCTCCGCCTGTTCGGCCAGCTTCCGGATGAACGCGGACTTGCCCGTGCCTGGTTCCCCCGAGGCGAGAAAGCACATCTGCCGGACGGGAAGCGTCGGGTCCTTCTCCCCAAAGCACTTGGCAAAGGCGTGCAACTTCCGCAGCGGATCATCTAACCCGCCGCGGATGTTCAGGCAGTCCTCCCTCCAGATGAGCCCTTCAGGTTTCTTCGGTTGGTCCTTCGGTTCGAAATTCAGGCCCAGGCCCTTGGCATGCATGCACCCGGTCTCCAACACCACTTCGTCCAAGGCCTGACCAGACGACGACTGTGCGTGTAGGCGCCTGGCATCGCGACAGACCGTGTGGATCGATCCAGGCGAAAGGCCGAGCTCCTCCGAGATCCGGGCAACCTTCTGTGCGCCCAGGTCCAAGCCTTCTTCGCGCGCGATGCCTTCCCAAAGCCTTTGCCGAAAAAGCTTGTCCGGCTTGGAGAACTCTATCTCGAAGGACACCCTACGCTGCAACGCTTCGTGGCTGAACGGCTTCGCGTTCCCGACGAAGATCCAGCAGTGCGCGGAACTATCCAGAAGCTCGGTCAAGATTCCCTTGCCCCGCAAGGAGTCCTCGTCGATTTCGTCGGCTTCGTCAACAACCAACAGACTGGTGCGCGGATCCAGCGCCTGCTTCGCGGCCGCCATCGCCCGCCACCGAAAATCCTCGCCACGCTTTTCGGTGGACAATCGTGCGATTTCGAAGGCCTGGTCGAATCCGGCCTCGCTTGCAATCGTCTGCACCGCCGAGGTCTTCCCCGTGCCGGCGTCACCGTGTAGAACGACCACAGCACCGCGCCCGTCCGTCCGGGCCGCACGCAGCAACGCAACCGTCTTGCGGAGCGAACCTTCCAGCGATCCGTAATCAGAGAGCGGCCGGCGGGGACCGTTCATCGCCTTGAAGAACATTCCGTCGAGAGGCTCCGAGCTGAAACCGCTCAGGAACTGGCTGATCTCCAGGGGGAGGTCGAGGGTATCCATTTCCACGAGTTGGAGGCGTTGGAGCAGGCCGTCGGCGGCAAATTCCCGAAGCACGGCCGGCAGCGGAATGCCGAGCATCATCGAGAGGAGTCGGATGTTGCGGGGCATTCCCTGGGAATAAGTGCTCCAGCCGAGTTCGTTCAAGATATCAGAAAACAGCAGGGATGTTGCCTCGAGGTGGAGTACGCCCAGGATTGAAACCGCTGTCGCCGACAACCGGAATTGCTTTTGGATCTGCTGCAGCCGATCGAGCTCGTCGAAACGCTTGTTGACCAGCAACCCACGCGATCGGGCGATCTCCGATCGAAGCACGTCGAGTGCCTTGTCGACTCCGAGCAACTTCGCCAGGTTCGGAACCGCCTCACCTGAGACGCCGGCGATCTTTCCCTGTTCCAGCAAGGTGGGCGCGAGCAGGGGATCCAAGCAACGCAGGAATTCCTGGGAGACCGTCCACTGTTTGGCGTCCATCACGTTCCCAACCAGATGAAGGGTCAATGCGTCGCCGTACTCGTCATGGAGCGTGTTCTGGAACATCCGAGCGCTCATGGGGCCTCGCTCTTCCCCACCGGAGTCAGATCGTCGACGCGCACAAGAATGGGAAGGTTCAAGCCCTCGACGACGGTCCAGCGGCCCTCGAGATAGAAGCCAGGCACGGGAAGACGCAGTCCGAGTCTGTGCTTGACCCCGACGTCTTGGAGAATCTTGGTCATGAAGGTGTCCTGCCAGGTGGAGTCTTCGTCTTCCACCAGGGGAAGAGCCAATGCACCTCGGCGAAGCAGATATTGGCCGACGGGCACATCGGTCAAACCAAAAGTCTCGTCCGTGGCGGGATCCGATTCATTTGGAGTCGTCAGCTCAACCGGATCCTTCGACGGCTGGGTTTCGCGAGCCTTCCGAGGCCTTGCTGTCGACGAGACCTCCGGCACTTCCGGCGCCGGCGTAACGGGCGCTTCCGGGCGGATCCCCCCGAACAACTCTGCAGAGGGACTTGCGGAAAAGTTCGCCGGAAGATCATTGGGTTCGGACATGGTGCCTCGCTCGGTTCATGCAATACGATTCCCGACGCCGGAGGATTGACGCCGGCAGGGTGGAATTCAATGTCGTGGTGAACCAAAACGTATCGCCGAAAACATGGGAAACAAAATCGAATCGATCAATCGCAACAATTCTCTGGATTCAGGCGTGCCCAGATGATTTCGTGTGCAAAAATTTCGTGAGTTAGTTGGCTACTTGCAACTAACTCGGAACATTTTCACCACTCGGGAAGTCTGATGAAATGCGGGTTTTGAGACTAGGATCTCTAAATTCGTCGATCCGAAATTTGGTTGAGGGGAAACACAGAATCGTCGTGTGGCCCAGTATTTATCGATCAAGTCTGGCTTGACAAGCAAAAATTCATGGAATTTTGCAGTCCATCCTCGTTAGCAAACTAACTCGACCTAATAAATCTCCGGATGAACATTTTGCCCCACGTTCGCAGGTCTTTCTATTATTTCGAGTATGGAATACGACTGCACCAAATGCGGGGCGTGCTGCTTTGGCCCCCGCGGGTGGATCGATGTAGACTTCGCGTTCGACAACACTCCCGAGAATTTCGTCGATCAGAATTTTCGCGTGGATGGTGGCTGGATGCTCATGAAGGACGGCCACTGCACCTGTCTGGAGAGCAATATTGGAGATTGCCGGTGCACCATTTATGAGGCACGCCCGATTTCCTTCCGGGATTTTGAGCCGGGAGATGGACCTTGCATCGAGAAGCGATCCGAGTTTGGGCTACTGAACAAATTTCGCAATAAATACGCCGAACAGGTCGGAAAATTCCCTGTCCTGAAAGAAACCGTTTGACATTCCCAGGACTTTTATTGCATATAGTATCTGGTCGTCCCAGCACGGCGGAACAGAAAATCACTTGGGCCATATGACATCGCGGCCCACCAAATAACGGAGACTGATATGGCATTGGAGAATCTTTCCATCAAAGAGATCGAAGCGGAGTTGCTGCGCAGGAAATCGGCAGTAGTTGATGGAATTCGAGCCGAACTCGAAACCGCGAAGAAGACCGTGCGGGAACTCGAAGCAAAGTTGGCCGAAGCATTGGGCACAGCCAAGAAGGAAGCGAAGGCCGCCCGCGCGCCGAAGTCTCGCCTGACACCTGGCGAGAATGCCGATCTCATCCTCAAAGCCTTGGCAGGCAAGGGACAGGTCACAGCGGAAACCGTTGCCGGCATCGTCGGCTTCGACGGACAGACCCTTAGGGATGCTCTTGGTGAACTGGTCACCGAGCGCAAGGTCGTCAAGGAAGGCAAGGCGCGGGGAACCAAGTACAAGCTTGCTTGATCTCGAGAAGCGGTAGACCTTGATGCCTGCTCGGCGTGATGCTGGGCAGGCATTGCTGTTTCTTGCCAGGCGGGTTACCTTCCCATGCACGATTCCTTTCAATTTCGAGGTGCAGATCACCTGAGTAACTTGTGTACTTCTCAGTGCCGGTGCCTGACCAAGTTGCCAAGACAGCACTAGATGCCTAGATACTTGGCCAGTGTCCTTCAATCCGCAAGAAGGGAGTGCTGAAAAGATGATCAACCAATTTTCCGCATCCAGAACCCTCCGGGGACCTTCGAGAGGCACTAGGTCGGAAAAGGATGGAAAGCCAGAGCGGATCCTTGCAAAATCGACAATTGTTCATAATGCGGAATTTTGCGTATTATCAACAAGCAAAGTGACGTTTTCCTGGCTCCGCCAGCTTGTCAGCCTCACATAATGCAAAATTCTACGCATAAACCACAATTTCGTATAAGAAAACTGTTATGCCTACAAAAAAACATTGAAATTGTATTTTCTTTGATAGTGGATATTAATTTTCCTTAGAACCAGGGAGACCGTAATGCTACTTCGAAAAGTTGGAATTAGAAATTTTAAACGGGTCAAATCTGTAGATATCGAATTGGATAAGATTAACATTCTAGTTGGAGAAAACGATTCCGGTAAAAGCTCCATACTTCAAGCCATGCATTTCTCAATAACCGCGCTCGTTACAAAAACAGTATTGGGCTATGATACATTTAGTACTGCCAGAATGCCGTATATGCCATCGAATGATTTTGGGAAATTACGACATTCCACGCCCTATGGGAATCAACGAAACGCCGATAACTCAAGTCAATTAATACTTGAGGCCGAGATTGACCAACCCAACATCGCAAAATATGAAATTGAAATACGAAGAGGACGCAACGACGATAATATGTCCTGTACAACAAGAGGTGATCAAAAATTTGGCCAATTAATTTCTAACCCTAAGAATCCTTTTTCAGTATTTGTCCCGGGATTAGCTGGCATTCCTACAAAAGAGGAACTTCGTTCGAAAGCTGTTGTTTTGCGAGGAATTGCAAGTGGAGATAGCAATCTGTATCTTAGAAATGTTCTATATATGGTAAAGCAAATTGGAAAGATTGAACAAGTCACTCAATTTATGAGAGAATTGTTTCCAAGTACAAATTTGCAATTAGAATTTAACCCCGAAACAGATGAAGTTATATATGCAGGTGTTGAGAAAAATGGCAAAACATTTCCAATTGAAGTAGCCGGAACAGCTTATCTTCAAGTAGCACAAATATTTTCATATGTCAATTTATTTAGCCCAAAACTTTTATTGCTTGATGAGCCAGATTCGCATCTTCATCCAGATAATCAAAAGCGCCTTTGCGATTCCATTCTCGCGATATCCGAACAGTTTGAAACCACTATTGTGATAAGCACGCATTCGAAGCATATTATTGAAGGATTATATGAAGATGCAAATTTGATCAGATTGAAAAATGGGGAGGTAAAGGAATCGGGCCGATCTTTGCCGCGATTAAATATGTTGATGGATCTAGGTGCTTTTGACGTCTACGATAGATTAAAAGCTGGCGAGGTAAATTTGATTGTGCTTACTGAGGACTCAAATAAGGATTTACTAAAGACTATATTAAAAGCAAATGAGTTTGTTGACACGCAATATATTCTAGTTAGTTATAAAGGTTGCAAAAACCTAGAATCAGCTGCTATTTTTATCGATTTTATGAAGGAAGTGTCGGGAAACGTCAATGTCGTTGTTCATTTAGATCGTGATTTTATGACAGCTTCCGAAGCAGAAGAGATTGAACGAAAAATAACAGCGTTTGGAGGGGTCCCATTTATCACAGAATTTAGTGATATAGAAGCATACTACTGCAACCCAGAGCACATAGCACAAATAATCAATCAGCCAATTTTAGAAACAAATGTATGGCTGGACAATATAGCATTAATGAATCATGCTCAACTGCAACATGATTTTACACGAAAGCGTGACGAACTAAAAACATTGTACCGAAACAAACCAAAGGAGATGCCAGATACAATGCAACTCATTGGAAACCAAATGCCGTTTCCACATGAGAAGCGAAAAGGGAAAGCATTTTTAAAATTAGTTAGCGCGCAGATATTCGAAAAATGGGGAATGCATCCTTCCAAAATTAGACAATATACCTCTGCATTAAATAGGCCAATCTTACAAAAGATTCGAACGGCCACATTAGCCTAAATACTTGTTTGTGAAAATCTTCCATCCAATGACTAGGAGCACAACAATGAGAATATCAGCTTTGGTGATTTCAGCAAGCATTCTAACAGGATGCTCGTCCGACAAATCCGCTCAATCCATTACTAGTACTAATCAACAACAGGATAGTATTCCAGCATCCCAATCAAGCATCCCACCGCCCACAATTTCCCCTAGTAGTGGAACATTTGAACCCCAATCTCTCAGATTTGGCCTTCAAACAAGCATCGTGGGAGCTGAAATTCATTTTACTACAGACGGGTCAATACCTACAAAATTTTCAACAAAATATTCTTCCTTTGTTCCTTTAATAATGGGGGAATTGTCAACCTATAAGATTCGAGCAAAGGTATATTGGGGCACGGATTCAAGCATCGAATCAACGGTTACATATAGTCCAATTCAAGTGCCATGGAGAACTGATATACCTTATGGAGTATTAGTCGATGCAAGAGACGGACACGTCTACAAAACTATAGCTATAGGAAAGCAAACATGGATGGCTGAAAACCTAGACTATCATATTGCCAATTTGAATGCGGTCAACGAAATCACATCAGGATGTTATAATGATTCTAATCAATATTGTCAGCAATATGGTATGCTATATACCTGGGGTGCAGCAGTAAACACCTCGAATCCCTATAGTTTCAGTGATAGCGGAAGACAAGTTCAAGGAATTTGCCCTTCTGGTTGGCATCTTCCAGCTGACAGTGAATGGAATATTTTAACCAACTATGTCATAAACATCATTCAACCAGCCACACTCAATTGTACGACGTGTTCGCAGTATGAATTAACAGTATCCCTTCGTGCTCTAGATGGCTGGAATCTTCTTGACAACGCTATGGAAAATAAAGGAACCGATCAATTTGGCCTCCGCATACTTCCCGCAATAGACGATGGTCAAAGCGCCAAGTTCTGGACTAGTACTCGCGATAGTAGCGCAATGCAGCCAGAATACCAGATTCCATTTTGGACTAAAACCAACATAAATATAGCGCCTTATTATTCTCGCTTTTCTATTCGATGTGTAAAAAACTAGTCGTTGAAGACAATATATCGGCATAACAATCCTCTTTAACCGCGATTGCGGCTTCGCCACAACGCGGTTAAGAAGGTGATCGAGTAGGCCGGGGGGATTTCACCCCCAGCCCCTCACGGAACCGTGCGTGACAGTCTCCCGTCACACGGCTCTACGGAGCAGACGTCAGATCGTGAAGCCTCTCGACCAATGAGGGAACAGATGCGGTTGTTTCCTGCAGATGCGCTGTATCCGAACGAACGCCGCCCCGAAGGTCGGCGCGTCTCAGGCAAAATGACGCCTGTGGTTCAACTGTAGGAAATGGCCTCGTGGAAGGTGAGGCGGACGGATGCCGGCACGCGCAGCCGCAGCCGTCGTGATCCGAA
>Ga0302319_10026636_pt1 | contig 10172 bp, 4 predicted proteins | sample Bog_T0_2_FD_203319 | JGI IMG/M metagenome (GOLD analysis project Ga0302319, IMG submission 203319) | Peat permafrost microbial communities from Stordalen Mire near Abisko, Sweden - Bog_T0_2 | ecosystem: Environmental > Terrestrial > Soil > Wetlands > Peat | place: Sweden: Abisko, Stordalen Mire...
TCGATTCCGATCGAGCGTTCCTTGAGCGAATCCATTCTGCCATCAAGCGTGACCCGGACGATGTATTGAAGGAACTCGCAGGATCGCCTGCTGGTGCGAAAGTAAACACTCCCGCAGATCCGATCCAACTCCTCTTCTACGGCGAGATGTTGACGGGCAGCATCCTCGAAACTCTTAGGCAGCGGAGGCACGGCAGCCAATGCGGGTCTCCTTGATTGCTGGGTGAAATCTATGACTAAGCATAGCGAATAACTGTGAAAGCGCATTGAATTCCATTCAATTTCCGAGAAGAAAATTGACGGTTCGATGAACAAGCCGAGAATTCTAGGCTTGTAAGCCCTTTTGAATGAGTATTCGGCTCTGACTCTGAACCGTTAAGAACCTGTCGTTTGCTGCTGCACTGCCCTTAAATTGATCTACGCTGTGGATTTGGAACTCAGAACCGCATACTATTGACGAAAAAATCAACCTGCCATTTCACAAAGAATTCCATTTTTGATTGCCGCCACAGCACAGACAACCAATAACCAAAGTGATGCTTGTTTCGCCTCAGGAGGCAGTACCGATGCAAAAAATTCCTTATCCATGTCAGCTCCCCCAATTGCGGTGGGCGTACCGACTGATCGTGTTTCTGGTTGCGATTTCGGTTTGCGGCGTTGGCGCCCTGGCACAGTCAACGCAGGGTTCCATTCTCGGAACGGTCAAAGACTCAAAGGGAGCAGTGGTTCCTGGAGCGGTGGTGACTCTCACCAATACCGACGAAGGCGCCTCGCGAACCACCAAGACGAGCGGAAACGGAGAGTATTCGTTTTCGGACGCCAAGGCCGCTCATTACACGATTGAGATCGAAGCTCCGGGCTTTGAGAAGTGGGAAATCACCGGAGTTGTCCTTGAAGTGCGCCAACAACTCCGCCAGGATGTCACTCTGACGATCGGAACCATTCAACAGGAAGTCACGGTCAATGCAGACACGGCTTCCGCCATCGAAACAGACAACCCGACAATCAGTGGCACTTTTACTTCTGACGATGCCAATAACCTTCCAGTGAACACGCGTGCAAGTTTTAATGGCACCAGTGCAGCCGGAATTCTGGGAACAATGCCCGGCGTGCAGGACGATGCATCCGGCATTTCGCTGCAGGGCGCCCTGCCTTTCCAGACCGAAGTCACGGTGGATGGCGTCACTCTGAAGAACGCAACCGGCGGAACATACATCGCCGACTCTTTTCCTTCAACCGAAGCTATCGCTGAGATTCGAGCGGACGGTGTTCTGGCCGGAGCGGAATACAGCGATCCCGGACAGATTGTCGTGACCACAAAGGGTGGCACCAACTTGCTGCACGGTTCGGCGTTCGGGTATTACCAGGATTCCAAATGGGACGCAATCGCGTATACCTATCCCACAACGACCACGAAGCCTGATCTGCACGGCGCCACCTTCGGCGGTAGTGTAGGCGGTCCGGTTGTTTTCCCGCATTTCTATAACGGCCACAACAAGACCTTCTTCTTCGGCGACTTTGAGGCATGGCGGCATCCGGCGCAGGAGACCCTGTTTGAAGTCGTTCCCAGCACCTTGATGGTGAACGGTGACTTCTCTAAGTACTCCTCGACAACGTTCACCGGCTTGACTGACCCATTCAGTGGCGCAAACTGGGGAACCAGTATCCCTTCCGGTTCGATCAGTACCATCGCCATGAACACGCTGAAGCAGTTCTATCCATCGCCAAACATCGGCGACCCGACAGCGTACACCGATAACGGCGTGGCCAACTGGCAGCAGAACGTGGATGCCAGCGCTCACTCGAATCAGTTTGACGTGCGCGGTGATCAATATTTCGGATCGAACCAGAAGTTCCTTGTCTGGGGAAAGTTCACCTGGAAGAACTATCCTTCGAATTCCCCTCAGATCCTGAATATTCCCTCCTCGCAGAACGTGAATCAGAACCGAGTCCTACGGATCGATACCAACTGGACGATCAAGCCCAACCTGATCAACGAAGGAGGCTTTGGATTCACGCACGTTACTACTGGATCGAGCAACAGCTTCAATGGCAAGGCATTTACACAAGCCCAGGGTTGGGTCGGATTGCAGAACCTCTTCTACAACGGCATTCCGGAGATGGACTTCAACAATATCCAGAGCCTCAACGCCGACCGGTTGACCAGCCTGACCAAATCGCTGACTGATGACTACAGCGATGTGCTGATCTGGAACAAGGGAACCCACACCTTCAAGTTTGGCGGCGAAGTGCAGACGCTGGGAGCGATTACGCCTCTTGGATTCAACGGCTCCGATAACTATGGAACCTACGGATTCAGCGACGGAAGCGCCAGCCAGGGTCTGTTCACGGGGGTCGATTTTGCGGACTTCCTTCTCGGCATTCCCGATACCACGTTCTATGACGTGGTGCAGCAGGATAACAACGGGCACTCGAAGCACTATCACTTTTTTGCTGAAGATGAGTGGAGGGTGAACCCCAGCCTGACTCTCTCCTACGGCATTCGTTACGAGTTTCACCCCGGCTACTCTGACAAGTATGGCGATATCGGCAACTTCGATCCGAGCGTGCCTCTGGCAGGACGTGTCATCTACCCGCAAGGCAAGCAGTCTCTGCTGGCTCAGGGCTTTTTGGCTGCAGCCAACGCCTGCGATGCGGACGGCGTGAACAACACCAACTCGGCCATCGCCAACGGTGCTCCATGCATGGAAGTCGTGGGTAACGACGATGCCGGCTATCCGGCGGGCCTCAAGAAGGTTCCGCACGATCGCTTCATGCCTCGTTTAGGCTTCGCTTATCGGCCGTTCGGCAACGACAAGACGGCAGTGCGAGGCGGATTTGGCCTGTACAACATCAACATGCTGGGTTCCAGCTTCTACTCTCTCACCGGCACTGTTCAGGCTTACACCCAACAGTTCTCCAACACTTACAACCCGACCAGCCACGCTATCGGCTACCAATGGCCTCAAATCGACGCGGGATCGGGCAACGCGGCTGGCGTCGGAGGCTTTGGTACCGACTACTTCGGCACCGCCAACAGCACCAACTGGAAGGATCCTTACACCGAGCAATGGTCGATTGGCATCGATCAGGATTTAGGTTCCGGCTACGCGGCGCGCATCTCATATATCGGCTCTGAGACGCACCAGCTTGTTTGGGCTCCGGATGAAAACACGCTGCCGTACTCAAACACCGTCTCGGCAGTCAATCAGCCGTTCTCGGCGCGCTTGTTCCCCAACTGGGGCCGTATCAACACACGTGCCACTGGCGCCAATGAGAGCTACCATTCACTGCAACTCAGCGCGAGCCATCGTTTGCAGCACGGACTGGAGTACCATTCGGACTTTACCTGGGCGAAGGCGCTTGCTGACGATCAGGGTCCGGCTGGAACCGGCTTCGGCGGCGAGGGCGGCGGCCAGCGTGCGACGTCGGTTCTGAACCGACATGTCGATTTCGGCAACGTCTACGGAACCCGAAGACTGCGCTGGAACACGACAGCTTTGTATGATTTGCCATTCGGTCGCGGCAAGATGTTCGGCGGCAGCATGAATCGCGCAGCCGATCTGATAGTAGGCGGATGGCGTCTTTCGAACATCCTGACAATCCAAACCGGACCGTATGAGACGCCTTATTTCCCGAACGGTCAGGGCGATCCGTCTGGTACGGGCTCGGGGTTGAACTCAACCAATACCGGATGGGATCCAGGCCATCGCAACCAACACCCGGATCAATTGACCGGAGTCAGCGTCAACCCGGCGGGCAAGAATCGTCTGAACTGGACGAACGCAGCCGCATTTGCCTGCCCGGGCGACCCAAGCTGGACCGTTGGCAATCCATGCACCACCGGCTCGGGAACCGGGCCGGTTCCTCTACCGATCGGCCGCTTCGGAAACAGCGAAGTCGGTTCGGTCGAAGGTCCTGGCTTGTTCAACCTGTCGTCTGGACTCAGCAAGACGTTCTTGATCACCGAGCGATTCAAGCTGAAGGCGGAAGGCACGTTCACAAACGTGTTGAACCACACCAACCTCGGAGACCCAAACATGAATCTCAGCTCCGGCAGCTTTGGAATCGTCAGCTCAACGATCGGCTCGGACTTCGGTGGAGCTCGAACAGCGCAGGTTTCGGCGCGACTCGAGTTCTAAGCAGCCAACCCAAAGAACCTCTCTATTCGGCGTGGACCCCAGATATATCTGAGGTCCACGCCACTTTTTTCTGCGATCCGATTCATTCCGGAGTGGGCAAGTCTTTGCCTGCATTCGGCTGAGAACTGCCGTGGAATCGATAGACACCGGAGCCGATAACGAGAATTGTGTTCCCTTTTGCTTCTAGTGGTTCCCGCAGGTAGTTTCGTGAGCCGACAGGTTTTGAACCTTCTGTGATCTCTCGAATTGTGCCCGGCAGATATACGGTAGCTGAAGCGCCTGCCGGGATTTCAATATCTACGCTCCACGAATCGGTATAAGTCCACGACGAGCGCACTGTTCCCAGGACTGTTTCAATACTCGCTCGCGCGCCGCGAGCCTGTTTCAGCAGTGCTGGGCGAACGATGATCTGTTGTGGCGATTGGCGACTCATATCCACGTCGATTCCGGCAAGGCCGCGATAGAACCATTCTTCTGCGTGGCCCAACATGAAGTGATCCTGGGAATTTGCCGGGTTGGCGTCCCAGGCTTCCGTGAGGCTGGTGGCTCCCTTCGAAAGCTGAAAGCCATAACTCGGCGAATCTGTCCTCACGAGCATGTCATACAGGACATCCGGACGCCCGCCGTCCGTGAGCGCTCGCACGACATAATGGAAGCCGATATCGCCCGCCGTCACATGATCCCCGTGCGAACGAATGTCTGCGACAAGATTCGCGAGCACTGCTGCGCGGTGATCTTCGGAAACGAGCCCGAGGACGAGAGGCATCGCATTTGCGGTCTGACTGCCGAGGTCGTATTGATTCGTCTCCGAATGAAAGAAATGAAGATTGAAAGCTTCCTTGAGTGCGGCTGCTTCAGCGCGGTATTCCGCCGCATCCGCGGGTTTGTTCAGTAACTCTGCGATTTGCGTAAGGGCAGTCAGGTCCTGGTAGTAGATGGCGGTTGCGGTCAGGCCTTTGCTGGTGAGTTGGGACTCGCCGGGTTCTTTGGGGCCAATGTCGTACCAGTCTCCAAGCCCGTATTGAAGGATGTGGTCTTCGGACCGGCTCTTCAGAAACTTCGCGTATGCTGACATCGCTTCGTAATGACTCGCAAGCAGCGCAACGTCACCGTAAAACTGATAAGCGGTCCATGGGCTGAGGATTGCTGCGCTGCCCCACTCGGGCGAATCGCGGAATGCGGTATTGCTTCCGTCGCTGTTGAGAAAAGGGATGAATTCCGGGGCGATTGCGGGCACCAGTCCGGACGGCAGCTGAGAGTCAGCCATATCGTTGGCCATCTTCACGTAGAGCCGGTTTACATCAAAGTTCTCCATGATGGACGGGCCCATCAGATGGGTCTGTTCCAGCCAGCCGAGTTTCTCGCGCGTCGGGCAATCGGTGAGTACACTGGCGAGATTGTTGAGAATTGCGCTGTCGATCAGGTGGTGGATGCGATTAAAAAGCGGCAGGGATGAGTCAAAACTACCGGTATGCCTGACGTCATCGTGAACGGCTTCCGCCGTGATCGAAAGCAGGCCTGTCTGCTTCACCGGATTGGTTTGGCTGGATATGATTTCCGCCTGGACGTAGCGAAAGCCGTAGTAGGTAAAGCGCGGACTCCATACCTCTGCCCTTCCAGTCCCTTTGAGCGTGTAGGTGAAAAGGACGGGGTCGTCTTTGCCTGCGTTGGCGCTCGTCTGCGAGGCGAATCCGTGTTCATCCAGAAGCTCGGATGGAGTTAGCTTGATGGTGTCACCCGCTTTACCGATTGTCGAGATTCGCGGCCAGCCTGAGATATTCCGGCCGAAATCATAGACGACCACTCCCGGCTTTGGACGTGTGGTTTTGACTGGCTTAAGAGAATCGATGACTGCCATCGGCGGAATGATATTTCCAGACAACGTGGCGGCGGAGAGAGTCGTAGGATCCGCTGGCCCTGAAACTTCCACAGCATTTGACCATGCTGAATCATCGAACCCAGGTCGGCGCCAGCCACGCGGTTCTTTGCGGGCATCATAGTCTTCTCCGCCATAGGTCGACGAGAAAACGATTGGACTTGCCGCGGTCTTCCAACTCTTGTCCGTGCCGACGATCGCGCTCGTATTGTCGCTAAAACTGACATGCACTTGAAGGATGAGTTTGGGTTGGCCAAATGAGCCGACAAATTTTGTGTAGCGTCCCTTGAGGCCGGGAACGTTGTACATTCCGTTGCCGAGCATGACAGCAAGCGAATTTGTTCCCAAGTGAATTTTGCTGGTCACGTCGTAGGTCTGGTACAGGACAGTCTTGCTGTAATAGGTCCATCCAGGGTTGAGAACCGAATTCGTGACACCGTCGCCGTTGAGCGTGAGCTCGTATTGACCGAGTCCGCATACGAATATGAGGACTTGCTTTACGGGTTTGCCAATCTTGAAATCCCGACGGAATACCGGGAGCGGCTCGTTGGTCGCAGCAGATTTGGAAGTGTCGTCTGTTGCGGGCGGCGATGTCGGCCCATCGGGTTTGGCTGCAATCCATTGGGCAGACCAATCCGATGCCGATAGCAACGCGGTGGTCCATGAAGCAGCATTGCTCCATTTTGACGCGATACCAGATTGATCCCATACTTGGACCCTCCAGAAATACGTCGTATGGGACATCAAAGGCTGGCCCGCAAATGGAACATGAATAAATCCCTTTGATGCGACTCGTCCTGAATCCCAGATATCGGGCTTGCCGCTGAACAGTAAGCTGCGCGACGAAGCTACAACGATGCGGTAGGCCGTTTGCGAGATATTTCTCTCGTTTGGAGCGTTTGCGACCAGTGTCCAACTGAATTTCGGACTTCGGGATTCAAGGCCCACAGGGTTGGAGAGGGAATCGATTCGGAGATGTTCCGGCACGATCGAATGGGCGCTCGAGGCCACGAGGAGTAATGCGGGAGAAAGCATCGCAATCGATAGTTTCTTCAGGAAAGACCGCAACAGGAACGGGAGAAATCTGCTGAATGGATTTGAGGTTGAGACACCTCTCTCGCTGTGTCGATGCAACATCGGCCGTGCCTGCTTTCAGAAAGTCTGTCCTGATTGTGATGGAGCTTTGCGCAGGATGAATTATAGAGAGTTCAACCCACGGCACGCGGGAAGGCCGAAGATCCTATCCAATCATGAGCAAATTCAACCGGGAGCATCGGTGCGGTGTCGCGGCAATCGTACGATTGTGCAAGTGCGAATCCGAATCCAAGTCACCCTAAACCCATGCAGGTCAATCTGTTCCGGGCGCCTCGACCCATTGCCTGGAATTATTCGTTACCGGCGTAAAATGGAAATGGAGTTGGGAGTTTCCGCATCGCCTCCCAGCATTTCCCATTTGTAGCCTGTCATCCATTGTCCAACTGCGGATCAGCATCCATTCGAACTTAAAAAGTGCGCAAAAAGTGCAGCTAAAGCGCGCCAAATCGCACCACAAGGTCCTCGTAAGTTCAAGATATATCCAAAAGGCAGTACCCCCTCCCCGGGGTACTGAGTTTTTGCCGTTAGATTTTGGCCTGCAACGCCGATTTTTGATTCATGTTATTCATCAATGCGCGGTGCCTGGCAGGGAGAGGCGAAGCGGTCGACGTTGCTATAGTTTTCGCAGGTCAGCTAAAAGGAACATTGCATGAACATCGGTGTCAGCGCGTTCGCCTGGACGACCAGGCTCACTTCAAGGCATCTCGCCTTACTGCCTTCCCTTAGAGAGCACGGGTTGAGCGGGTTTGAAGTGGCAATGTTTGAACCGTCGGATCTCCCTGTTTCAGAGATAAGGCATACGATGCGGGCCAATGGATTGGAAGCATCGGTTTGCGCGATTCTGCCGGCCGGAGTGAATCCAATAAGCCCGGATAAGTTGGTGCGAGAGAAATCAGTGGTTCATCTTGGCAGGTGTATTGAGGCCGCTGCTGCGATGGGCGCGGGATTGATATGCGGCCCGATTTACGCTCCAATTGGCTATCTTCCCGGTAGGCGCCGCAACGACGAGGAATGGAATTGGGCGATCGAGTGCCTGCATTCTCTTGGAGACGCCCTTGACGCGCATGAAGTCACGCTTGCGATCGAACCAGTCAATCGGTCCGAGACATTCTTCCTGAATACGGCAATCGAAGCCAAAGAGCTCTGCGAAGCTGTCGATCATCCTCGCATCGGCGTCACCATCGACACGTTCCACGCCAATATTGAAGAGAAGAGTATTGCGGAAGCAGTCTCGTTGCTCGGCGGACATCTCAAGCACCTTCACGCGAGCGAGAATGATCGAGGGTTGCTTGGATCAGGGCATGTGGATTTCCTGCGAATCGTGCAATCTCTCAAGAGTATTGGGTACCAGGGTTCTCTGATGATCGAAGGGTTCGGCTATTCCGCGGATGAACCTGATTCGCTTGGTGCACTCTGGGGAGACTTGTCAGTGACACCGGAAGACATCGCATTTCGCGGAGCAGACTACCTCCGAAGCCTTCTGGAATAGAAGTGCTTCGGGCGAACCGATTTCACTCTTCGATTCTCTTAGTCGTCGTGTAGAAGGAGAATCTGTCGCACCGCTTCTCCCGTCTGCAATCGCTCAAATCCCAGATTGATCTCTTCGAGTTTCAGGCTGCCGGAAACCAGCTTGTTTACCGGGAGTCGTCCCTGCCGATAGAGCGCGATGTAACGAGGCAGATCGCGCACCGGAACACAGGAGCCAAAGTAGCTTCCTTTGATGGTGCGCTCCTCAACGACAAGGCTGCCTTGAGTGACTGGAAAGGAGTCAGCTGTGGGCGGCAAGCCCGCTGTCACAGTCGTGCCGCCTCGCCGGGTAATTTTGCAGGCAAGATCCATTGCTCTGACGGATCCGGCAAGTTCAAATGCAAAGTCGACGCCACCATTAGTCGCGGCGCGAATCTGCTGGATGCAGTCAGGATCAGAAGCCTGAAAGACATCTGTCGCTCCAATGTTCCCGGCGAGATCCAGTTTGTTTTTGAGTAGATCGACGGCCACGATCCGGCTCGCTCCAGCCAGGGATGCGCCGAGGATGGAACACAGTCCAACACCACCAAGTCCAACGACGGCAACGGTCGATCCGGCAGTGATGCGAGCCGTGTTCAGTACGGCGCCGACACCAGTCAGCACAGCACATCCGAAGAGCGCAGCCTCCTCGAAGGAAAGTTCAGGGTCGACCCTTACCAGCGAACGCCGCGACAACGTCGCGTATTCCGCAAAGGCAGAACAGCCCAGATGGTGAAAGATGTCTTCTCCATTTCGATGAAGACGGCGACTTCCAGACAGGAGTGTGCCCGCGCTGTTGGCTGCGGCGCCGGGTTCGCAGAGCGCAGGCCGTCCCTCGGCGCACGGAATACAGTGGCCGCAACTTGGAATGAAGTTCAGGACCACATGATCGCCCCTTTTCAGGTCGTCAACCCCCGATCCGATCTCCTCGACGATACCTGCAGCTTCGTGTCCCAGGACCATTGGAGTCGAGCGGGGACGGTCTCCATTGACTGCCGACAAATCCGAATGACATAGCCCGGCAGCGCAGATCCTGACAAGAACCTCGCCCAGTCCGGGAGGATCGAGATCGACTTCTTCAATGGTCAGAGGCAAGGAAACGGTGTACGGGCGGGTGGCTCCTGAGCGGTTCAGAACCGCGGCTTTCATCTTCATCGCTTTCTCTCCCGGCCAAATCATCGCACGCCGGCGGAAAGAAGTGGGCATCAATCCCCGGAAAGGTATCGGTTTGAGCGAGCAGACACATCGATGAAAATGCAAACCGATTGCAACGGATTCAAATGCCTGGACCCATTGTCCGCCGGTTCAGATTGATTCTGGGCGGCATGGTCTCGTCAAAGACACTTGGCTGATTCGCCCGCAAAATAAGGCGCAATGGGTGCCGCTTGAATTGCTGGTTGATGTAGTACGGCTGTCCTCAGAAGGAATCGCTATGAGCATCAATCTGAATGGAACCTTGCGGGTTCATCCTCAACACCGTTTGTCATTCTGGAAGCGAACCCTGCCATGACATTGGCGGGATTGCCGACTTCCCATATTGAACGACAGCAGCGT
>Ga0302319_10026637_pt1 | contig 10172 bp, 6 predicted proteins | sample Bog_T0_2_FD_203319 | JGI IMG/M metagenome (GOLD analysis project Ga0302319, IMG submission 203319) | Peat permafrost microbial communities from Stordalen Mire near Abisko, Sweden - Bog_T0_2 | ecosystem: Environmental > Terrestrial > Soil > Wetlands > Peat | place: Sweden: Abisko, Stordalen Mire...
GCGTGGTGTAGGCCCATATCAGCAGACGCTGGGGCGAGCTCATCCGCATCTCCATCACAAGATGAGAAAAGCCGGAGAGGTCGGCAGGCGACTGCTGACCGAGATCCTTCATAGGGATTCGCAGTTCCGACCACACGCCATCGAAGGTGAAGCGCCTGACCGTGCCCGTGCCAGGCATCGGGGTGGAGACTTGCGACGCGGCCGCAAGAGTCCGGGCACCGGCGACTGCCGGTACCGCTCCCGCGATCAACTTCATTGCCTGGCGGCGGCTGACATTCATTGGCTTCGTCCCCTGAACTGGTCTTCCGGATCACGCAACGGATCCGCGGCTTGGCCGCCGAGCGCACCTTCGGCGGTTTCCCGCAGATAAATGCGCGCAATCCGAGTCGATTGAAATTGTATGCCAGACAAGGACAAGCCAGTCTCAGACATTAGGGGCGGAAGGATTTGTCTGGCCGGCGAGCGGTCAGACTTTCCTCGACTTTCTCAGGACTTTGCCCGCGCGTGCATGACCGACCTGGCCTGCTGTGAGAACCAGTTCGCCGTTGATGAAGACGTGTTCGATTCCTTCGGGGAACTGGATGGGGTCGACGAATGTACCCTTGTCGAGGATGCTGACGGGGTTGAAGATTACGATGTCCGCGAAATGGCCAGGCTTCAATAGGCCGCGATGATCGAAGCCGAATACTTCGGCCGGCTTCGAGGTCATCTTGCGAATTGCGTCTTCGAGCGTAAGCGCCCTCTCCTCGCGAACATATTTGCCGAGGACACGTGGAAACGAGCCGAAGACGCGCGGATGCGGCCTGCCGCCGAGCAGGCCGTCAGTACAGACGTTCTGTTCGGGACGCTTGAGGAATCGGATAACGTGTTCCTCGGTGCCGTAGAAATCTACCATGCCGACGGCGTTCTCTTCCTCAAGTAGCAGGTCGAATGCGGCGTCGTACTGGTTAGTGTGGCGCAGCTCCGCGATCTGCTGGAGGCTCTTGCCGACGAACTCCCGGTTCGCGGCGGTCTTCACGCTGGTGACGAAGATCTGGTCGAAACCGGCGAAGTCGACGAAGTTGTCCCAGCCGCGGATGCCATGCTCGATGTCGCGAACCATGCGGCTGCGGTCCTCGTGGCTGCGCAGGCGTTCGAGGAGTTTGTCGGTGCCCCCGTCGTGAACCCAAGGCGGAAGAATGACGCCGAGCATGGTACTGCCGGCAACATAGGGGTACTGGTCGAATGAAGTTCGGATGCCTTCGGCGGCGGCGGAGTCGAGCAGGCAAAGGACCTGATCGATGAGCAGCCAGTTCTTGTGGCCGCAGACTTTGAAGTGGGAGAAGTGAATTCTGACGCCGGAGCGGCGGCCGATCTCGATGACCTCGCGCATGGAGTCGAGGATGGTGTCGGCCTCGCTGCGCTGGTGCACGACGAAGGCGCCGTCGAACTCGGCGACGATCTTGCAGAGTTCAATCAACTCAGAGGTCTCGGCGTAAGCGCACGGCATGTAGATGAGGCCGGTGGAGAGGCCGAAGGCGCCGACCTCCATTTCGCGCCGGGTGATGTCGCACATGCGAACGAGTTCCTCAGGTGTGGGCTTGCGATTGTCGAGGCCCATCGCCTCCATCCGGACGTTGCCGTGAGGGACCAGATAGCTCTCGTTGAGGCCGACGCCGTTGTCTTCGAGCGCGCGCAGATAACCGTCTGTCGTCTCGTAATCCCAGCCCAGCTCATCACTGTCGCCGTCGAGGCCGGCGAGATTCTTGCGCCAAGGCGAGATGTACTTTTTCGGCAGAGGCGCCATCGAGATTCCATCCTGGCCGAGCAGTTCAGTGGTGACGCCCTGACGGACCTTGGCTTCGACGTATGGGTTGACCATGACTTCCAGGTCGGAGTGGCTATGCGTATCGATGAAACCGGGTGCGACGATCATGCCGCCGGCATCGATGACCCGATCGAAGCTGCCGCCGCTGGGCACGTTACTGATCGCAGTGATGCGTTCGCGCTCGAACACAAGGCCGGCTGCGAAGCGGGGTTGTCCCGAGCCGTCAATAATGCAGCCGTTTTTGATCAGAGTTCTCATGCGGGTTCAACCTTCTGAAACAGTGCCCACAGGATTCCGTAGTAGCCCTTGGCAGCTTGCAGGAGTTGTTCGATCTCGATGTATTCGTCGATGGTGTGGGCGAGGTCCTCGCGCGAGGGGCCGAAGCCGATGGTCGGGATGCCGGCCTCGCCCGCGTAGTGGCTGCCATTGGTGCAGAACGAGTATTGGGTGATCCGCGGGTTCAGGCCGGCGCTGCGCAGTCCGGCGAGAGTGGCTTGCACGAAAGCGTCGTTGTCGTCGAAGACCCAACCCGGGAAGAAGCGTTCGCCACGGATTTCGCTGCCGGTGTAGCACTGCTCCACGCCCGCAGCGAAGCTCACCTTCGCTTCAAAGGTGGGGTCTTTGCTCTTCATCTCGCGAATCAGATCGAGCAGAGGTCGCAGAACCGACTCTTTGGTTTCGCCTACCAGCAGGCGACGGTCGTAGGTCGCGCGGCAGTAATCCGGGACAACCGAAGCTCCGGGATAAGGCGAGGATTTGATGTCAGTGAGTTCCAGAATGCCTTCGCCGAGAATAGGATGCATGGGCGCAGGCAGCGCGGCAATCTCGCGAATGAGTTCCGCCATTTTGTAAACCGCATTGATGCCGGCACGCGGATTGGCCGAGTGAGCCGGCCTGCCGAAGGTCTCCACCACGATCTCCGCGCGGCCGCGCTGCCCACGCTTGAGGTTCAACTCCGAGGATTCGCCGATGACGACGAAGTCCGGATGAATGCGTTCCGTGATCTTCCTCGCGGCAACGCCTTCGAAGCACTCCTCGTGAACCACACCGGAAACATAGATGTTGCCCGCGAAATCGCGTTGCGTGTCCTGGGAGAAGAAGGCGGCAGCCGCCATTATGGCGCTGACGGCGCCCTTCATGTCGGAAGCGCCGCGGCCATAGATCTTGCCGTCGGCAATCTCGGCGGCGAAGGGGTCGTGCGTCCAGCGAGACGGATCGGGCACGGGAACCGTGTCGATGTGGCCGTCGAGGAGGAGAACCTTGCCGGGACGATTGCCCCTGATACGGCCCAGAATGTTGCCATAGCAGTCGACCGCAATGTCGTCGAATCCCCATTCGCGGAAAGCCTGTTTCATGCGCTCGACAACCGCGTCTTCGTGTCCCGAATAGCTCTGCGTACGGATAAGTTCCTGGCACAAGCCAGTTACGCGATCGGCCCGTTCTGTTGTCAGCATTCCTTGTCTGCTCCTTGCGATGCGGCCCTAGTCCGGCTGTACGGTGTGTCCGCAAGCGGAAGAGCGTTGCGCAGCTTTCCATCGCGCTGAAAGTAAGCGCAGGCCACGGCCGGGGCCGTCGTGACCATGACAATTTCGCCGATGCCTTTGGCACCATACGCCAGCGTGGCATTGTTTTTTTCGATGATGATGCTCTCGATCTCCGGCACCTGCGTCGAGCGGAGCAGCCCCAATGTGCCGAGTGTGACGGCAGGCGCGCCATTACGCACTTGAAAGTTCTCGGTGAGCGCATAGCCTAAGCCCATGACGACGCCACCTTCAATCTGGCCCTCGATACCGTTCGGGTTGATGGCCTTACCAACGTCGTGCGCAGCAACAACCCTCTTAACACGGCCCTCGTCGTCGAGAATGACTACCTGCGTCGCGTATCCGTAAGCAACGTGGCTCGTCCGGTTCGGCTTATCGGAGGTCATCGGATCAGTGACGCAGTCGTACTCACGATAGAACTCCCTCCCTTCCAGGTCAGCAAGCGTGTGTTCGCGGAGTTCCTGCTGCAACGCATCCGCAGCGCGGCGGGCCGCTTCGCCGGTGATCAGGGTTTGGCGTGAAGCCGTGCTGGTGCCGCTGTTCGGTGTCACCATGGTGTCCGGCGCGTGGACGCTGATCGCGGACTTAGGCAGGCCGCTGGCTTCGGCGACGATCTGCACCAGCACGGTTGCCAGCCCCTGGCCCATACATGCGGCACTGGTGCAGATGACTACACCGCCATTGTGAATCTTCAGTTTCACGCGCCCGACATCGGGAACGCCTACGCCTTTTCCGCTGTTCTTGAATGCGCATGCGATGCCTGCGTCGGGATGCATGTCGAGGATCGGCTTGACCACGAGCAGCGTCTCCTTGAGAGCCGTGCCTGCGTCGGCGATCTGGCCGTTCGATAGAACGCCGCCGGTCTCGATGGCGTTGCGGAAGCGAATTTCCCAGGGAGAGATGCCAACTTGCGCGGCGAGCAGGTTCAGGTTGCTCTCCATGGCGAAGCAGGTCTGCGTCACGCCGAAGCCACGGAAGGCGCCGGAGGGAATGTTGTTGGTGTAGATCGCGCGGCCTTCGATGTCGACGTTGTCAATCTGGTAGGGGCCCGCCGCGTGGGTGCACGCGCGTTGCAACACGGGGCCGCCGAGGGATGCGTACGCTCCCGTGTCGGCGACGATGCGGGCCTTCACTGCGGTGATCTTGCCGTCGACGTCGCATGCGGTGGTGAGGTCTATCTCCATCGGGTGGCGCTTGGGATGTACGCGGAAGCTCTCCGCACGGCTGAAGGTAAGCTTGACCGGACGGTCGCTGTGCCAGGCCAGCAGGGCGGCATGATGCTGCACGGAGAGGTCTTCTTTGCCGCCGAATCCACCGCCAACGAGTTTGCTGATGACGCGGACCTTTTCGTCCGGCACACCCAGCATCTCCACGATGCCCCGATGATCGTCGTACACGCCCTGGCCGGCGGTGTAGACCGTGATGGAGCGATCGCCGGCTGGAATGGCGAGAGCGCTTTCGGGCTCGAGAAATGCGTGCTCCTGGCGGGGGGTGGAGTAGTGCTGCGTGACCACGTACTTCGAGGCAGCGATGGCTTTGTCGGCATCTCCGCGCTTCATGATGGTCTCCGAGAGCAGGTTGCCCTTGGGGTGAAGGCGTGGGGCTCCTTCGGCCATGGCCGCGGCGGGGGACAGGAGCGGTGGCAGCTCTTCGTAGTCGACGCGAATCAGATCCAGTGCCTCCCGCGCTGCTTCCTTGCTCTCGGCAGCGAGCACGACTAATGCGTCGCCGACGTAGCGGGTCTCTTCGCCCTCGGCGATCATCACAGGCCAGTCATGCACGATGTGGCCGAGCAGGCGGTCGCCGGGCACATCTTTGGCTGTCAGCACGGCCACGACTCCGGGATGTGTCTTCGCGGCGGAGATATCGATAGTCTTGACGAGTGCTCGCGGGACCTTGGTCCGCAGCACGGCGCCGTGCAGCATCCCAGCCACCTGCATGTCGTCGACAAATTCGCCGGTGCCAAGCAGTTTTTCAGTCGAATCCACGCGGACCGTGCGTGTGCCTATCTTGCCCGCGTTATCGTCGGCGTGGGGTGGTGTGCCCGCTCGAAGCACGCCGGCGGCCAAGTGAATTGCGCGCTCGATTTTGGTGTAGCCCGTACAGCGGCAGAGGTTGTAGCGGATTGCGGACTTCACCTCAGCCGGTGTGGGAGCGGAGTTATGGTCCAGCAGAGACTTCGCACTGATCACCACGCCGGGTATGCAGAATCCGCACTGCACTGCGCCCACTTCTCCGAAGGCCCAGGCATACACGTCGCGTTCCCGAGGGGGAAGGCCTTCGACGGTTGTCACGTGCTTGCCATGCACTTTGGCTGTGGTCAACTTGCATGCGCGCCACGCCTTGCCGTCCACCAGAACCGAGCAGGAGCCGCAGACTCCTTCGGCGCAGCCATCCTTTACGGAAGTCAGGCGCACGTCTTCGCGCAGATATTCCAGCAGATTCTTGTCGGCAGCTACGGTGACGGCATTCTGGTTCAGCGTGAACTGGAACATAGGTGTAGCTCCTAGAATCAAACTGCCGCGACTAAATCTCCCTGCCGCGCAGCGGAGATCTTCTGGTTGTATTCGCTCACCTTCGCATACTGCGCATCCCAGAAGTCCTGATGGCGCATGGTGTCGAGGAACTGCTTTGTGTAGCCGAACTTCATCCAGTCATGCTCCTTTTGCCGGAAGAGTTGCTCCTTCACCGCGGACTTGCGGAAGTCGAAGACGTGATCGTCCGTGGCGCGGAGGAAGATGTCGTGCGTCCAGCGGTCCAATACCGCGGGAGCAAGTTCGAGGTAGCGGGTATTCAGATCCTCCAGGACCGAGTTGTAGCGATCGAAGCCGTCGGTTGCGATGGTGACGACGTTATCGCCGGAGCCAAGCCGAAGGTGCTTCGCAAGCTTGATGGCGCCGAGGACGTTACAGATTCCGGACGGGCCGAAAGCGTCGCGCAAGCCGAGCGCCAAGTCGCGGTCCACGCCCAGTTTGATGAGTGAATCCGTGCCGTCGCGGAAGATCTTGACCCCCTGCACGGTTTCTTCGTCGCGGATCAGGATGACGAAGTCGGTGTTCAGCACGTTGTGAATCAGCGTACACATTTTATCGCCGATCCCCTCAATACGATGTTGTCCGCAGCCGCCATTGGCGAGCGTGGAGCATTCGTAGGGCTCGAGTGCTCCGATCTTCGCTTCGGGGAATGCTGCCTTGATTTGGTCCCCGGCCGCAAGTGTGCCCGCTGAGCCCGGTGCAGAGGTGAAGCCGGCAATGCGTCCGTTGCCAATACCTTCGACGGCCTGGATGGCGCTGCTTCCAGTTACGTGGCGATGGAAGCGGTAGTTGGGGAATAGTTCAAACTGGGCGAGAGCTTTGTTCTTTGGGTTCTTCATCAGCTCGCGCGTCTTCTCCAGTGTGAGGATGACGTCGGACTCGGATCCGGGTGTGAGTTCCAACTCGCCCCCGTACTTGCGGATGCGCGCATACCGCTCCTTGCTCATGGAGTCCGGCATGATGACGATGGCGCGGAAGCCGAGGAGTTTGGAGACGTATGCCGTACCGATGCCGAAGTTGCCGGTGGACGGGCCAAGGATGGTGTGCTCGCCGGGGACGATTTCGCCATCCACCAGGCCTTCGATGAGGGTGCTATAGGCGGGTCCGACCTTGTGCGATCCGGAGGGAAACCCGCAGCCCAGCATCACGACGACGTTGGCGTCGATCCCGGTGAGGACCGGCGGCAGCACGATCTTGCGAACCTGGTTGGTTGCGTCCTTCCAGGTAATGTTGAACAGGTTGATAGGGTCGAGCTCGTTCTGTTGCAGCGCGGCGAGCGCTCTCGCGCGAACGTCCTTGTCGAGCAGGCCCGGATTGAGCATCTCATCGTAGTTCGGGCCGAAGGGAACCTTTGCCATCGTTGTCTTCTCTCTTTTTTCCTAAACCTGAATTTTCTGCGGCCGACAGAAATCGCTGGTGTCAACCGCGCTGCGAACGTCTTCCATCTCGGGGCGAACGCAGAGTGGCCGCCCCACTGCTCGGATTGCGCTTTGAACGTCTTTGAGCCCATTGCCCGTCATGATGAGCACAACGCTCTCCGAGGGAGCGATGATGCCCAGCTCGACGGCGCGCCGAATGCCTGCTGCGCCGGCGACACCTGCCGGCTCGCCGAACACGCCTGCCCTGCGAGCAAGCATGGGAATGGCTTGGAGAATCTCTTCGTCGGTGACCGAGACGAATGCGCCGCCGGATTCGACCACCGCAGCCATGCCTTTGGCGAAGTTCCGCGGATGACCGACAGCGATGGAATCGGCGAGCGTATCGGCGCCGCACGGAACCAGACCGCTGTGGTCGCGCCATGCTGCGACGAACGGCTTGCAGCCGTCGGCCTGCACGCCAAGAATTCGCGGCAAGCGAGGAAGGAATCCGAGCAGATGCATCTCGCGCAGTCCCTTCCATGCGCCGCCAATCGTGCAGCCGTCGCCGACCGAGACAACGACCCAGTCCGGAAAGCTGCCCGGAGTGAGCCTCATGAATTGCTCGGCAAGCTCCAGCGAGACGGTCTTCTTGCCTTCAATCAGGTAGGGGTTGATCGCGCAATTGCGGTTGTACCAGCCGAATTCCGCGCTGGCCCCCATGCAGAGTTCCCAAGCTTCGTCGTAGGTCCCCTGCACCGTGAAGACTTGCGCGCCATAGACCAACAGCTGCGCTACCTTCGCCTCCGGCGCGCGCGTGGGGACAAAGATGGTCGCGGGAAGTCCGGCGGCAGCGGCGAATCCGGCCAGAGATGAGGCGGCGTTGCCGGTAGACGCGCAGGTGATTCTTTCTGCCGCGCGCTCCAGCGCTTTTACGACGCCCACCGCACTGGCCCGGTCCTTGAACGATGCGGTTGGATTGCGGCCTTCGTCCTTGACCCAGCAACGCGACACTCCCAACTCCGCGGCTACTCTGCGGGCGTCGTAGAGAGGGGTCCAGCCAACCTGCAGATGCGGGAGCAGGTTTGCATCCGCGACCGGCAACAAAGGGAGGTAACGCCACATCGAGAGGTTCGCATTCGCAGCGAGGGCGGATGAGGTCAGCTCCTTGCGGATTGATGGATAGTCATAGACGACGTCGAGGATGCCATCGCTGTAGCCGCACTGCGGGCAGAAGTATTCCACGTCCCTCGTGTTGTATTCGCGCCCACAATGCACGCATCGAAGTCCCGTGACGTATGTCATCCTCAACCTTATCCCTACTGGGCCATGGCCAGCGCTCGGCGCTTGCAACGGCTGACGCACAATCCGCAGGTAAAGCACTTTTCCTTGTCGATCAGCAGAGTTTCATCGCTCGAGATGGCGCCATACGGGCAACTGATCTCGCATAAGCCGCACAGCGAGCAGCGCTCGGTATCCACATCGGGCGCGCGCTCCGCCTTCGGTGCGCCGCGCTCGGCCATTCGGCGGAGAGTAAGCCCTTTGATGTCGTCGAGCGAGTTGTATCCATGGCCGTCGAGAAAGGCATCCAGTTCGCGCGCGATCTTTCCGTAGATGGTCGGCCCGCGCAGAATCGCTTCCGTGCAGACCTGCACCGCGGAGGCCCCCACCATGAACATCTCTGCAACATCGCGACCGTTGACGATGCCGCCAACGCCGAAGATCGGGATCTTCACTACACGCGCCGCGTCGAAGATGCAGCGCAAGGCCAGCGGCTTGATGGCGGCGCCCGATAGCCAGCCATAGCCATCCCTGCTGCCCATCAGCGGGAGACCGGTTTCGAGATCGATGCTCATGCATGGGCCGAACGAGTTGATCATCACCAGGCCGTCGGCGCCGGCCTGCTCCAGCGCGATGGCGATCTCCTGAATGTTCGTATGCGGACTCAGCTTCATGAAGACCGGAACGTCGACCGCTGCTTTGGCCGCCTTGAGGGCGTTGATGATGGGCGAGATGTCGTTGCCGACGTAGTGGGTGGAAAGCTCGAGTGCGTCGGCGAAGGGCTCGACCAAAGGAGCCAACTCGCGAATCTGATCGGCCGTGTATCCCAGCCCGACGATGACAGGCAGGCCGGTGACGCGGGCCAGTGCGTACTCTTTCTCGATCCATTGCTCTTTCGGCAGCTCGGACCACAACTCCGTGTTAAGAAATCCGCCGCGTATCTCCGCCATGCAAGGGCGCGGAACGTCAGCGGGGACGACAGAGATCGTTTTGGTAACCAGGCCGCCTGCGCCGCCTCGCGCCGCCGCCTGCAACATAGCGCCATCCTTGGACGGCGGTCCGGCGGCCGGCAGAATTGGATTCGCAAATTCGAGCCCGCAGATGGTTACGCTTAGATTTGCCATTTCGCTCCGCCAAATTAAGTATGCGGGCCAACTCATTAGGCCCGCTATCTTGCTGCTTGTGTTTCGGAGAGATTCGCGTTCCGTGGCCGGCAACTGTGTGATCCAGATTGCCATTGGGCCGCCATTTGATTGTTCCGCATGGCTTGTGCGCCACGCGGTGATGCTGGTCACAATCCGGCCGTGCAATCCTTCACTAGAATCCTCAGCAATATGGAGATCTCCTCGCCCCTGCTGGTCGGAAACGGACGGCTGATCACGCGCGACGAGCGCCAGCCGCTGATTGAGGCGGGCTGCGTAGCCATCCAAGATGGCCTGATTGTAGCGGTTGGCCCGACTCATGATTTGCTGCGGAGCTATCCCGGCGCGCAGTTCATCGACGCGCAGGGCCGGCTGATCATGCCCGGGCTCATCAACTCCCACATGCATCTATACAGCACCTTTGCCCGCGGAATGGCGCTCAAGGACGCTGCCCCTGACAGTTTCGTACATATTCTGGAGCGCCTATGGTGGCGGCTGGACAAGGTCCTCAC
>Ga0302319_10026639_pt1 | contig 10171 bp, 6 predicted proteins | sample Bog_T0_2_FD_203319 | JGI IMG/M metagenome (GOLD analysis project Ga0302319, IMG submission 203319) | Peat permafrost microbial communities from Stordalen Mire near Abisko, Sweden - Bog_T0_2 | ecosystem: Environmental > Terrestrial > Soil > Wetlands > Peat | place: Sweden: Abisko, Stordalen Mire...
ACGGCTATTTCTACTCCAACGGGGTCTGGGTGGCGGAGAGCCAACCCAGCGGACGCACGTCCTGGCCGCTGATCGTGAACATGATCACCAACTATTACGGGCCCTGTCTCACGTTTTTGCCGCCGAACCAGGCGGCCACCATTAATCCGACCAACATCCTGAGCTTCAATGGCAGTTTTCCCTTCCGTGGCATCTATTCCACGGTCACCAATGACTATAGTCCCACCATCAATGGCCAATATACGTGTTGGGGTTTTGAGCACATCATGACGGCGCCGACGGCCAATGCGAACATCATCGCCTTTGCCGCCGCGTTGGAATCCGGAGTCCAAAGCAACATGGTTACGTCACCGTATTCGATTCCATTGCCCCGGGTGAACGTTACGCGCAGCTCGACCGGGGGCCTGGTCACGCCGAAATAAGCCCATGCCCAGCCGCCATGAATCGGTTCGCACGCTTGGAGGCGGGTCAACCGCCTCCGGCCTTTCATTCCGGGCGGCCTTGATTGTGGCGACGCTGAGCGCAATCACCGGTGGATCCGGCATGAAGGCCGATACCAATTCAGATTCAGTCGCCGCCCTACGCCAGCTGATCGAGCAGCAGGATCGGAAGCTGGACGAACTAAACGAAAAAGTGCGGCGGCTCGAAGAACGGGAACAGCAACGGGACACGGCCCCGGCGGATCAACACCTGCCCGCCGTCGTGATTGATACGAACGGAGTTCCGATCGCGACCGGGGCAGCCAACCCACCGGAAATGGAGTCCGCTGGCGCTCGAACCAAGGGATTGGAGGCACGACTCAGCGCCGGGGAAGGCGGATTTTGCTGCACGTCGGCGGATACCAACTTTGAGCTGACCCTGCGCGGTGTGGTGCAAGTTGACACCCAGACTTTTTTTAATAGCAACCCATACCTTCAGGGCAACGATGGTTTTCTGTTGCGGCGGGCGCGGCCAATCGTGGAGGCCAAACTATTTCACGATTTTGATTTGGTGCTGGCACCAGATTTTGGCTGGCCGGCCAGCCAAATCTTTGACGCCTACGTCAATTATAAATACCGCCCGGCGCTCCAGTTTCGCGCCGGTAAGTTCAAAGGACCGGTCGGATTGGAAAGCCTCCAGACGGATACCGCGGTGTCGTTCAACGAAAAATCCCTGGCCTCGGACCTGGTGCCCATGCGCAACCTGGGATTTCAGTTAGGGGGCGAACTGGACGAAGGGGTCCTGGATTGGGTCGCCGGGGTTTACAACGCGGATGGGGATTATCGGGTTACCGGCAATAATAGCTTCAACAATGACCTGGAATTCGGCGGGCGGCTATTTCTGCAACCCTTCAAAAATGCCAACTCCGATCTGCTGCAAGGCTTGGGCCTGGGCGTCGGTGGCAGTTACGGCATCGCCATTTCCAACAACGCGGCGCTGCCCAACACGCTGGGCGGAACCCTGCCGGGTTATGTGACGGCCGGGCAGGAACAGTTTTTTGCCTACAACCCGCTCTATGGTTCGGTGGTGGCCGATGGAGATCATTGGCGACTCTCGCCGGAAGCTTGCTATTACCTTGGTCCATTTGGCGTGCAGGGCGAGTATGATATTTCCGACCAGTCGGTCCTGAACAATTTGACGCTGACCCGGGCCGCTTTGAACAACACCGCCTGGCAAATTTCCGGCCAATGGGTGTTGACCGGGGAAAAGGCATCGTTCACCGGTTTGACACCGGCCCAGCCGTTCGCTCCGCGCGCAGGTCGTTGGGGCGCGTTACAATTGGTGGCCCGCTTATCCGGATTGAGGATCGACAAGGCAGCTTTCAACGGTTTTTCCGATCCGACCACTTCGGCGCGATCCGCCGCGGCATGGTCGGTGGGGCTCAACTGGTGGCTTAACCGCAATGTGCGGGTGCTGACCAGTTTTTCGCACACAACCTTCCAGGGCGGCGGCGAGGTGAACCCGTATATTCCCAGCACCACCACCCCGCCAGCCACGATCACACATCAGGATGAAAACATAGTGTTCTCACGCATCCAAGTTGCCTTCTGATGCCACGTCACCATGGTCAATTTGTGACAGCCGCCAGATTACTGGCCGGGCTGGTGTGTTGTTTAGGCGGGTTTGAAGCACGAAGCGGCGCGCAAACCAGCATGAACCGAACCTACCAAGTCAACGCCTACGCATTACGAGGCAACACCACGCTCAGCGGCGATGCCACGGGCGGCGTGCTGACCAATGCCATCGGGCCGGCGGTGCCGTTGAGCGGCATCTGCCGCGCGCTGGCGGCGTTGCGCCGGGTCTATCAGGAGCATGGCTATCGGCAGGTCCGCGTGTCGCTGCCAGACCAACAACTGACCAATGGCATCGTGTTGGTGGATGTGACAGAAGGAGATTTGTCCACCGCCGCCATCAACCTGTCGCCGCCAACAACAAACGCGGCCGCGCCCACGAAGTTTGAAGTCCAGAAAATCATCGTCAGCGGGAACACCCTACTGTCCGCCTCGGTGGTTGGGCAGGCCATTACGAACGCCACCGGAGCCATCGGCACCAAGGTGACGCTGGAAAATATCCGGGCAGCGGCCACCAGCCTGCGCGGCGCCTATCGTGAGCGCGGGTGGGTTACGGTCGCGGTCAGCCTGCCGCCGCAACGGCTGACGAATGCCACCATCCACATGACGGTGACGGAGGGAAGACTGGCGAGCGTCCAAGTCGTCGGCAATGAGCATTTCAGTGCCGCCAATGTTCTGCGCGCGTTGCCGGAGGTCCAAACCAATACGCTCCTGAACGGCCACATTTTCCAGCGCGAACTGGACGTGGCGAATCAAAACCGTGACCGCCAGATATATCCGACGCTCGGCCCCGGCCCGGAGACCGGCACCAGCGCGCTGCGGTTGCGCGTCCAGGATCGCCTGCCGCTGCACGCGCATCTGGAAACGGACAATTACTCCACGCCCGGCACGCCGGACTGGCGGGTGAATGCCGCGGTGCAATACGACAATCTCTGGCAGCGTGAGCAACAGATCGGGCTGGCCTATACATTTTCACCCCAGCAATTCAAAACGATTGGCAACACGCCCGACTTCGGTTTCAACCAGCCGCTGATTTCGTCCTACAGCGCGTATTATCGCATCCCGATTTCCGCCAGCGAGACGACCGGCGGTCAAATGGCCAACCCGTCGCGGTTTGGCTATCAGGAAGCCACCCACCAATTCCTGCTGCCGGCCGCACGGTCGGAATCCGAGCTGACCATTTATGCCGGCGCGTCGGCGAGTGACACCGGCGTGAAGTGGGGCGCGCCCGCCATCATCAGCAGTTCATCGCTGCAAACCATTGTTTCGCAGGATTCGCAACAGAGCACGGCGAAGAATGACAACCTTGGGAGCCAGTTTCGGTTTCCACTGGTCAGCGGCGACCATTCACATCTATCAGGTTTGCTCGGCATGGATTTCAAACAGACGGGCTCGCTGGCTTCCAGCACCAACAATTTTTTCATCACCACCGTCACGACGAACCAGTTGGGTGGCCAGACCAACCAATCCGTTTATTCGACCAACCAGCCCGCCACCGGGATGAATCTGGTTTATTTCCCGATTAATCTGGGCCTGGATTTTTCGGAAGCGGACGGGCATGGATCCGCCGCGGCCGAGCTGACGCTCGCCGGAAATTTTATTGGCGGTGACAACGACTTTGCCAAAACTGCTTATTCCAGCCATGCCCGGGCACTTTATGGCAAGGTGAATTTAACGGCGAGCCGCGAGCAAATGCTGCCCGCGGGCTATTCCTTGCTCGCCCGCGCGGGCGGGCAGGCGGCGACCGGGGCGCTCATTAGCAACGAACAATTGGCGTTCGGCGGCATCAACAGCGTGCGCGGCTATTTTGAAGGCGACCAATACGGCGACTGCGGCTGGAATGGCAGCCTTGAGCTGCGCACGCCGTATTGGGAAACGAGCGTGGCGGGCATTTCCAGGCTGGTCCCGGCCTGGCTGCGCGCCAGCGTGTTCACAGATTGCGGGCAGGGCTTTTTACTGGAACCGAGCAGCACCAGTGCGAGCTTCCGGCTTTGGGGTGCGGGCTTTGGGCTTTCGGCCAACGTCAACAACCGGCTCGACGCGCGGCTGACAGTCGCGTGGCCGCTGCTCAGCACGCCGAACACGGAACGCGGCGAGGCGCGCGCTTATTTTTCGATTGGAGGCCAGTTTTGAGAAATCACACATTTCAGCCAGGCTTCGCAAAGTTTTTCCCGTGGCTAGGGCTGCTGGCGGCGACGCTGCGGGCGCTGGCCAATCCGACGGGCCTGACGGTTAGCCGCGGTTCGGCCAGTGCCGTGACCAGCGGCGCGACGCTAACCGTCACCGCCGCCAACAACGCGCAACTCAACTGGCAAAGCTTCAACATTGCCGCCGGCGAAACCACTTTATTCCAACAACCGTCCAGCAGTTCAATCGTCTGGAATACCATTGGGGGCAACAGCGCGTCGCAAATATACGGCAGCTTGCAAGCCAACGGCGTGGTGGTGCTGATGAATTCATCCGGTTTTTATTTCAGTCCGAATGCGTTTGTCAAAGCCGCCGGCGCGGTTTTCTCCACGGCAGCCGGCGGTCCGGTGGAATGCGGGAATGGTTCAGCGTGGCAGTTTACGGGTCCAGCGCCGATGGCGAGCATCGTCAACTACGGCCGCATCAGCGCCGACCCCGGCGGCTTCGTTTATTTGCTCGGCGCAAACCTCAACAACCAAGGCAGCATCACCGCGCCGTCGGGCAACATCGGGCTGTGTTCCGGCCAGACCGTGCTGCTTTCCGAACGCGCGGATGGGCGCGGCCTGAGCGCGCAGGTGACGTTACCCACCGGTGCGGTCAACAACAGCGGTCAACTGGTCGCGGATGCCGGAACCATTCTGGCCAGCGCGCAGATGGTGAACCAAAACGGACTCGTCGAAGCCAATTCAGTGCAATCGGTCAACGGCATCATTGAACTGGACGCCTCCAGCTCGCTGTCCCTTGGGGTCAATTCGCTCCTCACGGCCAACGGCGACAATTCGCCTGCCGGCAGCGGTGGCGGACAGATCATGCTCCAGACCGGACAAACCTACGCCGACGTTGCGGGTTCGCGAATTCAATTCCAAGGGGGTGCCAACGGCGGTGATGGTGGACGGGTTTTAATTTATGCGGCGGCAGCCTCGATCAAATCCACGCTGACTGGCTTAGCCCAATCAGGCTTTGCCGCCGGCAGCGAATATTTTCTACCCCGCGCCGCCAGCCTCACGCTCAACGCCAATTCGCTCGCGCCATTCGATGGATTTTCCTCCATCCTGTTTCAAGCGTCCGGCAACATCACGCTGGCAACCAGTGCCGGCTGGGATTTGGCGGCCGGCCCCGGCGGCGTTTTGCAGCTGGCAGCGGGCGGCAATATCACGCTGGGTAATGGCGCAAGCATTCTGGCCGAAAACGGCTGGGCGGTATCGCTCGAAGCGGGACAAAACTTTTCGACGGGCCAGACGATTCCCGGCACCGGTTCAATTTTGTTGGCTGGCACGGCGGGACTGCAAAGCGGCACCGGCGACATCACGCTGCTGGCAGGAAACGGCATCACGGTCAACAGCGGCTATGTACGGACGATCCATGGCGGCAACATTTCCGTCACCGCGTTTTCGGGCAGCGTCAATACCGGAAACAATGCCAATGGCTACGACTTCCGTTCCGCGGGCATTGGTTATATCGTGGACCCCAATCTTGGCGGCATGAGCACCGCCGAGGGCGGAAGCGTGAACATTACCGCCGGCACAGACATCATCAGTTATCTGCCGGTGGCGGGCGCCGTGCAAACGGACGCGGGCACCGGCTGTTTTGGATCCGCTGGGGGCGACATAACGTTGAGCGCCGGGCGAAACGTTACCGGGCATTATGTCCTGGCGAATGGCACCGGCACCATCACGGCCGGGAACAATGCCGGCACGACGACGAAGGCGCTGGCCTTGAGTTTGGTCAGCGGCGGCTGGAACATAACGGCAGGCAACGACATTTTGCTCCAGGAAGTCCGCAACCCGAATGGCGTCTTTAATAATTATGGCCCAGCCTCGGCCAGCACGCGGAATTATTTTGACTACGCTTCTGGCGATTACGTGAGGCTCGATGCCGCCGATGGCGTCCAACTGCTCGGCACGGCGTTGCCACGCTATCCCGATTCATTTGATTCCGACCTTCCGTGCATTTATCCGCCGACGCTGGAAATCACCTCCGGCGCGGGCGGCGTGACGCTCGGCAACGAGGTGATTCTTTTTCCATCGGCACAAGGGTGGCTTGGCATCACCACGACGGATGGCGGCGACTTGACGAGTTCCGAATCTGGCGCGGGCCCGGCGCAGTTGATTTTGTCCGACAGTGGCAAAAACCAGTATTTGCAGGCGGGTGATTTTGGAATCAACGACCATGCCGCGACGCCGGTTCACATCAACGACGATCGTTCGGTGGATTTGAGCATCGGTGGCGACATGACGGGAATTTATCTGGTTTCGGCGGAGCAGGCGCAAGTCAATGTGGGCGGTAACATGAGCAACTGCCGTTTTGATGGACAAAACGTACATGCGGGTGACGTCACCGCCATCAACGTCGCCGGCGCGATTCAGGATCGGAGCGAGTTCACCGAAGTCACGCTGAACGCGGCGCCGAATTTCACCGCGCTCGCCAGCGCCTACCCGCAGCTGACAGGTGACGTGGCAAATTTGCTCAACCTGTTTTATTACGATTCGTCCACCCAGACGCTGACGTTTCAGGGACGCATGACCGGTGATCAATACCTGGCGTTGCTCAATCTGACGGTGCAAAAATATGATGCCAACGGCCAGCCGGTATATGATGCCAACGGAAATCCAGTGACCATACCGGCACAGTTCATCAACCCGACGGTATTACAATCGCTCTTCAATGCCAGCCAGGATATTCCCAGCGATCCGAACAGCGGCTTCCGGCTGGGCGGCGGCGGGACCTTCAATGTCACGGCGGCGAGCCTGGATCTGGGCGCGACAGCGGGACTTGTTTCGGAAGGTCCGGCGGAAAATGCCGCGCTCGCCAGCTATTTTACGCGCGGCGCGGACATCAACGTGACTCTCGCCAACGATTTGAACATGTTTTCCACGACCATTTCCTGCGACAACGGTGGAAACATTTCCGTCTCGGCGGGCGGGAATATCAATCTGGGGTCAACCTATTTCACGGCCAGCGATGCGGCCGCGCGCGGCATTTTCAGCACGGAAGGCGGCGAGGTGTCGGTCGTTGCCGGCGGCGACATCAACATCAATGGTTCGCGCATTGCGGCATACGACGGCGGCGATGTCACCGTCGAATCACTGCAGGGCAATGTCAACGTCGGCACCGGCGGGCAAGGTTCAGCGGCGGTGGAGGAGATATACATCAATCCCACCACGCGCAATCTTTCCGCTTATACGGTAACCATTCCCGGTGACGGCATATTGGCGACGACGTTTCCGAAGTCATTTGATCCGGCGTTTCCAACCTCACAAAACTCCGCGGGGAATATTCTGGTGGAAGCGCCGCAAGGCGACATCACGTCCACCTCGGCGGGGATTGTGCAAATTCCGCTGAACGGGAGCAGCGCCAGTTCCGGCACAGTTTCGCTCATCGCCGGAACGGCAAGCGCGAACGGGAGCATAATTTACCCCGGCAACCTTAACGTGACCGGCGGCGGCGTGATTGGTGCGAACGTGACGCTCAAAGCCACGGGTAACATCCAGGGCTCCATTGTCGCGCGCAGTGAGCTCACCATCCATTCACTTCAGGCGGTCACCGTGAACGCGTTTTCGCCCGGCCCCATCAGCATAGAAGCCAGATTGATTGACGACAGCAAGCTCATCACTTTCGATCCAATCACGGTCAATGGTGACGTGAAGGACTCCCAACTGCTTTCGCCCGACGTGAACAGCGCTGGCACAATTAATAATTCCGAGCTTGGGTTTCTGCCGGTGACGGTGGCCAGCTCCGCCAGCCAAAGTGAGTCGGCGGATTCGGCGGCCAAAGCCAGCACCGCATTTGAGGCGGCCAGTGGGGAAGGCGACGGGCATGGCAAGGGCAGGAGCGGGAAGCCCAGATTGGTTTCCAGTGGACGAGTTACCGTGCTACCGCCCTAAAAATTTATGAAGCTCATTTCCCCACCTCCCCTGCCCGCTTCCGGCGCGTTACAATTCGCCTCCGACAAAGCCACCATGGAAAACAAGATCACCATCGGCGCGCTGGTCATGCTTGCGCTGTTTAGCTGGAGTGTCATCGTGCGCGGCGAGGCGCCAACACCATTCGCACGGGTTCGCATGGTGTTGGCCGCCGACCTGCAGGCCAACGTGTTAAAGGTGGACTTGGCGACGGCGGCTGGCGCGCCTTGAGGTCCATGCCGACAGCAAGAATAGAACCACCAAGGCGCCGCACAATCAGCAGCGGGCTGTGGATTTCACTGACATTTCATGGCGTGATCATCGGCCTGCTCGCCGGGCTGGCGGCACGCGAGGGAATGATGGGGCAGCCCCGGAAACAAATCACCGTGCGCTTGATGCCGCCGCCGTCGACGGAAAAGCCAGCGCTTCTGGTACAGGCAAAACCGGAATTACCGAAGGAAAAACCGGCGCTGCTGGCCGAGCCCACAGCGCCAGCAGTCATCGCACCGCCAGCAGCGCCAACTTCAACACCGGTTCCAGAAGCCGGACCGGCAATTACCGCGCCCGCTCCGGCGGAAATGCCGTCGCTCGCTTTTGATGAAGGGGGCGAAACGGTGCAAACGGAAAATGACCCAGCCGCGCTTTACCGCGACTTTGTGGAATTCAGTTTACGCTCGCGTTGGAACCGGCCAACCGACATCGCCGACATGCATTATGTCGCGGAAGTTGAAATTGCCGTGGACGCCGGTGGCCGCATTGGCGCGCCGCGCTGGAAGCGCAAAACGGGCGACGCGCGTTGGGACGCCTCAGTGCTGAACGCCGTCACACAAACCAAAACGCTGGATCGTTCGCCACCAGCAGGTTTTCCTGCGCGGCTGACGGTGCGCTTTGACGTGGTTCAAACCGCCGAATCGAATATTCCATGAGGCCAGGAAAACCGCACCACGCTCCCATCATACCACACTGGCCGAACTGAACCTCACGCCACTGCTCGACCTGGCATTTGAGCCAAGCGTGATTCAAAACTTAAGCATCGCGCAGGTTGGCTTGGCAACCGTCAGCAGCGAGGTTTTGCAAAAGCCCTGGCGCATGTTAGCATGGTTCCCGCCCGTGAGCTGCGGAAAGCTGAAACCGGAAGGTTTCGGAATGTCCGCCTTATGGTCGACAAATAATCAGGTCAATCATTTTGTCCCATCACCACCAAAATCAAATCCCAAAACATGAAAAACCTAAAAACGCTCCTGGCTACCACCATCCTGCTATTGATCGTGGCGCAACTCCGGGCGGCGCAAGTAACCGTCTTCGCGGCCGCCAGTCTGACGGATTCACTCAAACAGATTGCGGCTAATTATGAGAAAACCTCCGGCGACAAGATGGTTTTCAACTTCGCCGCGTCCGGCACGCTGTCACGTCAGATCGAGGCCGGCGCACCGGCGGATATTTTCTTTGCGGCGGACGAGACGAAGGCGGACGGATTGGAAAAAAAGGGGCTGCTGGTCAGCGAAACCCGGAAGAGTCTGCTGGGCAATGTACTCGTCATGGTCACCCCGACCGGCGCCACGGCGATCCATTCTCCCGCTGAGCTCACGAACGCCACCGTCCAACACATTGCGATTGGCGAGGTGAAAACCGTTCCTTGCGGAACGTACGCGAAGGAATACCTTGAAAAATTGCAGCTCTGGTCCGCGGTTGAACCCAAGGCCATCCCATGCGAAAGCGTCCGCGGCGTACTCGCCGCCGTGGAATCCGGCAACGTGGATGCCGGCTTCGTCTATAAGACCGACGCGGCCATTTCCAAAAAGGTGACGGTGACTTATGAGGTCCCGGTGGCAGATGCGCCGAAAATTTCTTATCCGCTGGCGCTGCTGAAAGAGGCTCCGCAGCCGGAAGCGGCCAGAAAATTCATGGCCTATCTGGGCTCGGACGCGGCAACGACGGTATTCAAGCAGTTTGGTTTCATCGTGCTGTCCTCGGGGCCAGCCAAATGAGCACTGCGGATTGGCAATGGGCCGGTTTCCCATCGGGGATGGC
>Ga0302319_10026641_pt1 | contig 10171 bp, 4 predicted proteins | sample Bog_T0_2_FD_203319 | JGI IMG/M metagenome (GOLD analysis project Ga0302319, IMG submission 203319) | Peat permafrost microbial communities from Stordalen Mire near Abisko, Sweden - Bog_T0_2 | ecosystem: Environmental > Terrestrial > Soil > Wetlands > Peat | place: Sweden: Abisko, Stordalen Mire...
TGCCGATTTATTGTTAAACCATGCATGGCTCGGGTCGAACTCAACCACGATCCCCCTGCGTGACGGGTAGGATCGGCGCACAGGTGGGAGAGTCCTGATGATCTTGTCACCTCGCCGGGTTATTAGAATGAAATCCGCAACCCAATTTGCATGGCGAAGGGGATACCAACAGTGGTGCCTGGGCCAAAGAAATCTCCAAGCGCTCCACCGGCTAGGCGCAGTTGTCTCGGACTAAGAATAGGGGTGGTTGATGTGCAGTCGGAGTCCCTACAAATATCGGAGATATTTCCTGACGCGGCTTGATCCTCCGGAACCGGCAGCGAGGCTATATTGGTCACATAGTTCGCCCCAGGATTGTTGCGGTTGAACAGGTTGAAGAATTCGACAAACGGTGTGATGATGGAGCGCTCGCCAAAGCTGATGGAACGGCTTGCACGTAGATCCGTTTGCAGATAAGGCGTTCCCCTGAATACATCCAGGGCCGTTGGGACTCCTTCGATAGCAATTCGCTCGCGGCCGTCGGCCGTGGTAATTGTGAACGGACGTGCACTCTCTTCCTGGGTGATGCCACTCAGGTCAAACCCCTTCGGCGCATGGAGTGTGGCGGCGAACACAAATCGTTGGCGAACATCCTCACCCGAAGGACCGTAATCTCCGGGGGCGAAAGCGTGCAGAGGGTCGCACACGCCGTTGACATAGTCAAAAAGCTCGCCCAGCACACAACCCCAGGTCTGTGCTTTGGACAACGTGTAATTCGCAACAAGCATCATGCGACGATTGGCGTTGCCCTGTAGATGGACAAGCAAGCCGTTATAGCTTGATCGATTGTCAGAGTGATAAACGTTGACGCTTGGAACCAGTTGAGCCTGGGCCGGGTCAGTTTCAGACAGTCGAGGAGTAAACAGGTTTGCTCCTCCAATGTAGCTGTAGGCTCTGTACGCATGATCGCCTTGCTCGTGGATGAAGTCGGCGCCAAGCAGCCAATTGCTACCGAATGAATGTTGCACCCCCGCGGTGACATGAAGCGCGTAGGGAGTTTTGTATCCTGGATCGATGAGATTCGCTACCCCGCCAGAAGCGCTGCCAGCAATGCAACCGTCATTCTCAGCGCCTCCCGGGTTTGCAATTGGATCGACACAGCCCATGGCAGGGGAATCGACCGCCTGAAACGCAGTCGCCCAGCCAGTCTGTGCCAGGTCGTTGAAATACAATCCGAAACCTGCACGAAATACACTCGCACCCTTGAGGCCGGGCGAATAGACAAGGCCAACTCGCGGTGCGTACTGTTTCCGATCATCGTGCGGAGTCCCATTGACAAGGGAGATGCCGAGCGCGGCAAGCGTGATGGAACCAGGATTCGCGGCTTGGCTTCTTCCCGAGGCGTCGAACAATCCAAACGTCGTTGAATAGCGAAGGCCAAAGTTTACGGTGAACCTGCGCAACATCCTCCATGAGTCCTGCCCGTAGAAGGCAACACGCTGAATGTTCTGTGAAAATGAACCACCAGGATTTGAAGTTGTTGCGCCGCTGTTCAAATCCGTTATGAACTGTGAGCTATTGCCCAGGTAATAGGTTGGGTTCTGCGGGAACTGATAAAGCGTCTCGTCGCTCCCAGGAAAGGCTCCGCCGACCACAGGTTCATGGATCACGTTGACGCCGAATTTCATCGCATGGTGGCCAAAATCTTGTGCCACGTCATCGCGGAATTGATATTTCTGCTGGTTCCTATCGGACGGGAAATAAGTAATCGGCGTTGCGAATTGATTATCGCCGAAGGTTTCGAATCCGGAGACCGTTAATGAGGTAGAGCTGAAGGGAAAGGCGAGCGCAAAACCGAGATGAGAGTTTCGTTGCTGCGTCAGGTGCAGTCCGCTCGCGCTGAATAGTACACGCTCCAGCAGCGCGGAATTGAACACATACTGATTTGACACAACAACGCTAAGGTAATTGTTGTGGGTCAACAAACCCGTGGAAGGCAACGCACCTTGCTGAACCAGTGCATTGTGTGTTGTGTAGTTATCGACTGAACCACGAAGGTACCACTGAGACCTGTTTGACTGTGCCCAATCGAGACGTTCCGATCCAAAGTAGTCGCGAAAAGGGACGCTTACCGCACGTGGGACGTCGATTGTGCTTACTCCTGGAATCAATCCCTCTGACGCCAGCGTGGCCATTGCATAGAACTGCGAAATGCTCGCCTGGCTATAAGCGACGCTCGCCAATTCATGAACGGCATCGAAAGCTGTAAAAGACCAGAGCATATTCTTGAGAATCGGACCAGCGCCATCGGCGACAAAATCCTGCCTTGAAAATGGCTGCTTTGGATTTGGAGCCGGGTTCTCAATGGGAAAGCGCGCGTTAAGCGTCGCAGCGCGCTCATACACACCTCCCTCGCCGTGCCATGCATTGGTTCCACTCCTGGTTGTTACAACAATCGAGCCGGCAGTGGTGCCCCCGGTGTCCGCATCTTCCTGTGCAGTGCGGACTGCGAACTCCTGGATTGAGTCTGGCGAAAAATTCTGAAGGAAGCCGCCAATGTAATCGTCCGAATTGTCGGCACCGTCCACAGATAGCTCGTTATTCAAGCCGGAACTGCCGCCAGTGGAAACGGCAGTGATGCGCGCCTTTGTCGGATCGGAGGGTTCCACGGGCTCCGTTCCTGGGGCAAGATAAGCAATGTTCGCAAAGCTGCGCGCTGCCAAGGGCAGAGTGAGCAGGTCCTGCTTCGAGATCACGCTTTGGTGCACCTGGCTGGCGAGCTCGACAGGCCACATAGAGATCGACTTGCTGGTTCCTTGAACGTTGACTGACTGGGCCACAGATGCGGGCCGCATTATGATTGAGAGATCGCGAACCGTGCTGACAGAAATTGCCACCTCCGCCGAAGTATCTGCGAACCCTGACGCCGAAGCGGTGAGCGTATATTCGCCGGGCGCCAGATCATCAATCCGAAATTCTCCACGATCATTGCAATTCACAGCTCGGGCTTGGCCCAACATCGCAGAATGCAGCCGAATGAATCCTGATGCCACGCGAGCATTCGTTGAATCCTGCACCGTGCCACGCAGCGTTCCACCCGGGATCTGAGCACAAATTGCCGCCGCCCAAAGTAGGTGCGCACATGCTGCCATTGGCCAGGTCCGATTCATACGTTTCAGCCTCCATGTCTGAGCCAGTTCTATGGAGGAGATACGCTCGTACCCTCACTTTTGCAAGGAATCAAGCTCACATCCTCCACGGTTTGCTCGTCGGAAACCAGGGAACATGTTGTCTAATCGGTCTCTACTTCAGTTCTCTGCCTTTGCCTGGGGCAGGATTGGGGCCTCACGCCCGCGGGATGTTACAAGCTCCAAGCCGGAAACTTCACCATCGCGCACAATGAGCGCATGGGAAAAGTTGTTCACCGTTGGACAAACATGCCTTGGCGCAAGATAAAGGACCTCCCCAAGCTCAGGGGCCGCTGCCCCCGGAACAACGGAGACGGGCAAATGCTCCTCGCTGGGTTGGGAGGGAACAAGGCCTTCCCAGCCCAGTATCGAACAGTTGGGTATTCCTGCATCGACTGAAATGGCCTTGTGGCCGGCATCGCAGCAGAAGCGCCCATCGGCGGGAAAACTGATGACGCGCGAAAGCACCAACGCGGCCAGGCGATAACCAAAGCTCTCTGGCAAGGCGGCCAGGCTCGATTCATCTCCATAGACCAAGGTTCCCGGTGAAACACGATGCAGGAAAGTGCCGGCTCGAAAATTGGGATAAGAAAGGGCACAAGGAAAAGCTGGCGTCCCTGCTGTAATGACTTCGCTGACCGTGATCCCGTTCGACTCAAGCACACAAACGATCTTTAGCAAATGATCATAGCCAGCGTGCGCTTGCTTCGTTCTTGTGTCCATATCGGCATCACTCAAATGGCCATCGTAATAGTGGATTCCTCTTAGCGAGATGCCGCTTCCGCAAATCTGCCGGGCCAGCCGCAGAATCCTGTCAAGTTCGTTCTGTGGAACTCCCGTTCGTTTCATGCCAGGGTCTATATCAAGGAAGACACCAACAGGCGTGCCAGCCCACTGGCCCAGTTGCAAGGGAGAATCGACAAGCACTGAAACAGCAACTTCAGGGTAGGCCAGAGCAATCTCTGCAATGCGCGCCGCAGTTGGACCGATGGCTGGATAGGCCAGCAGAACATCGACCGCGCCACACTGACAAGCCGTTAGCGCCTCCAGCGTTGTTGCGCACTTGACCGCGGTTACGCCGCGGGTAATCAACATGCGCATCACGTATGCCAGTTTGGTCGTCTTCAAGTGCGGCCGCCATCGACCGGGGTCGTTGCCCAGCAATGAAATTGTCGTCTCGATATTGTGCTCTACGGTTGCCGCATAGATGGCCAGCGCCGGCGTGAGCACATGCGAGAGGTCCTTGATCGAATAGTCCGTTCCGCTGCGGTCGAGCACGCTGGTTCGCACGTCCTGCCGGTTCATCATCTAAACTCCGCTGCAATTTGGTATTGCTCAACCTTGCCGTCAGGCAGTACGCGCACCCACACGTCGAGCATCTTCTCCGCGAACTTCACAGTATACGAGCGATATGTCATGCCGCCTCGCTGCTGCTGGCCCGCAGGCTCAAACGCGATCCAATGACCGAGGGGCGCAAGGGTTGAAGCGAAATCACTTATTGCTTGTTCGGTAAAATAACTGTTGGCATTCGCACTGAAGAGGGATCGGTCAATCCGCCCCTGCTGCAGTGCCCTGAAGATTGCCCGCGCCTGCTCAAGCGCAGAGTCTCTTTCACTTGCCGGTTCGGGAATCAAGAGGTTTGCAATCGCATGCGCAATCCAAGAGGGCGCATTGCTCATATCCTCATTTGTCAGCACGGCAATAGCTACCCGGTCGTCGGGGAAAACAAGATTCTCAGCGGAGTAGCCTGACACTTCTCCACCGTGCTCGAGCATTCTGTGGCCCGCCAGGCTCCTCACTCCAATCCCCAACCCGTAGCCAGTTCCGGCGCCGTTCTTCAACCGCGTCTCGGTCTCCATCTCACGATAGGAAGCAGGCGACAGAACCCGGTTCATAATCATTGCGGTGTCCCATTTCGCCAGGTCCTTCGCGGTCATGGCTAATTCCGCGGCGCCAAAAAGCCATCCCCTGGCTTCTTTGGGCGCGCTGTGCAATGGGCCCACGCCATAGCGCAGATATCCTGCTGCATCTCCATGCCCTAGCGGCCCATCGTCCACGTCGGCTATGTCAGACATGCCTGCCGGTGTAAAGATATTCTCGCGCAAGAACTGTATAAGCGGCTCGCCACTCACTTTTTCAACAACCAGGGCAGCAGCCACAAAGTTCGTGTTGCTGTACTGCCATTGCGTTCCTGGTTCGAAGTCAAGCGGCCGCATGGCCCAATGTTCCAGCAACTGCTCTGGTGTCAGCGGCTCCAGCATGAAGGGTGGAACGTAATCTTGCGGCCAATAATCCCTGTAGCCTGAAGTGTGCGATAGGAGCTGGCGTAGCGTAATGTCGTGCGCCCGCGTCAACGTCGGTAGAAAGCGCGAAACAGGATCGTCAAGCGAGAGCTTGCCCTCCTCCTGAAGTTTCAGGACCGCCGCCGCCGTGAACTGCTTGCTCACGGAACCAAGGCTGTATCGCGTCCGAGGTGAAGCATCCTGAAGCGGATCCAGCCTCGCCGTTCCATATGCGTGCACATAGCTTATCTGACCGTCCAAAACAACTGCGAGAGATACACTTGACGTTCCTGTTACTGCCAGCGCCTTTGTCGCAATGTCGTCCACGGCCGCCCGAAATTCCGGCGGCGCCGCATCGGTCGAACCTTGACCATTCGCCGCATGGCACAGCAGGACCAGTATCCAACTTATGAGTTGTGCCCAGCGCTGCATGGAGGCTTTTCTCATGGGTGATACTCCGGAACGGGTTTCTGTTCAATCTTCAGAATCGCCTCTTCGGCTGCGCTGCCTACGCGCCGCTGCGCCAGCACCTGGTGCAGTGCCGGCAGTGCGTCCTTTGCCGCTGGCCCGATGTTGCCTAGCGCGTATGCAACACTGGCCAGCACAAAGCCCTGATCGCGGGATAGCAACTTTGTTGCAAGCGGCATCACCGCTGCTCGCGCCTCTGCGCCCATGGCCCCCAACGCATCGGCCGCCGGCGCGCGAACAAAGTCCACAGGATCATTCAGAGCCTGTGTTAGAGCAGGCACCGCCGCTGCGGCCTTTGGGCCCGCAGAGCCAAGAGCAGTCGCTGCCAAGTCGCGCACCTCCGGATCTGGATCGGCGAGGCTCTTGGCTAGTGCCTGCACCGCTCCTGCCGGCATCCGATCGCCCACCTGAACCAGGGCCGCAGCCGAAGCTTCGCGAACCGCTGCAGAAGTATCTGAAAGCGCGGCAGCCAGCTCCGGGCTTGCTGCAGCCGCATCCTTTCCAAAATTGCCTATGGCGCGGATCAGCATGGCCCGCTTTTCTCCCGATGCTGACTGCAGCTTATCAACATACGCGCGTAATGGAACGCCGCGATACACAACGCCCGTTGCTGCTCGCATCATTCCTTCACGCATATCCTGAACATCATCTGAGCCCGCAACCTTTTCAAGAACCACGTCGTTGATGCCCAGGTTATAGCCCACAGAGTGGGGGTCTTTGCCCTTTACAATAAACGTAAGCCAATGCCGCCCAGGAGTAAGCTGAAACATCCCCAGCGTTCGATCCCGCGCAACATAAAGCTCTGTCAAATAATTGTGAAATACCTCCGGCCCCGGCAGCGGAATCTCCGATGTCGATGGCTGGCGCGTGTCCAGGTTTGTTGGTTGGCCATCCACCTGGATCACATAGTCCCCATAGTCCGGCCCCTCAGCTATCTCAGCAACCAACTCGTATTTGCCCCCCTCGGCAATGTCGAGTGGCACATTCATCTTCGAACCAACTCCTTCAGCGCGGAAATACAGAATGTCCTTCGCCCAGTCCACATCGCGCAGAACCGATGCCTGTCCCTTCTCAGTCGTAACATCAGCGAGTGAGTCTTCAATGGGCACTTGCGTTGCGTTGCCGAAGGGTAGCCGATCCTGTCCGAACGGCGGCTCGGAAAGCTCTTCGTTCACGCCTTGCTGATACCAGAAAGCGACACTCGAAAAATTGTCTGGCCGCTCCTCAAAGCCCGAGCGTACTGACCCGTCGGGCTTCGACGTCCACCCCGCGTGCTCGATGCCAGCCCAGATGGACTTTGTAAATGGAATGGGATCCGGAACGTGCCATCGATAAGCCGAAAGCCTCGATCCAGGCAACTCGCCCTCGGCAATCGGTGTTCCCGTCCACAGTCCGCTGGCGTCTCTCAGGTCCCACGCATCGTTGAAATAATCCTCCGTGCCGGTGCCATATATCTGCGGCTCCTTTGCGCCGTCAATATAAAACAAATCGTCACCCTCTCCGAACCATGAGATCTCCGTCTGCACAACGCTTAGGACTGTGCCAACATAGTGTCCCGTTCCCTTGGTGTCGAGAAATGCATAGTTACGACCAAGCCGTGCCGGCCTTTCCTGGCGGTAGTAAGCGTGAAAGTAGCCGATATCCGCGGGCAGTGAGCGATAGGTTCGGTAGTCCACGTGATAGTAAAACATAGGCACAATCCGGCGCCCTTCATTGGTCACTGTGATGCGGCAGGACTTTCTGAACGGCATGGGCCAATAACTGTTCCGAGCGCGCCCAAACGAGCTGTCCCGAACCATCATGGAATTGACGTCGCGCTCCGCCCCATGCCCCACGGCAAAAAAGTCTCCAAGGGGTGCATCCACGCTCGGGGTCTTAAGTCCGTCATAATAGATACGAATTCGCAGAAGACGCGGCCAGCCGAATTCGTTTTGCGCCACAGTGAGCCAGATGTGGGTAATCATACCGGACCCTGTGATATCCGCCATCACGAAAGTAGCACCGGGCATAATTCGCTTGCTATCGTCGTTGCTGTGGACGTAGCTGTTCCCGCTCGAAATGCGGTGGCTGCTGTAGTTCTTGAACCGGGCAAGCGACATGCCGTCAAGAAAATCGTTGGATGGAGCCTGCGACCAGGCAGCGGTTGAGACAAAAAGCAGGAGGCCAATCAGGAGTCTTGTCATGCAGATCCTTGGTTGCGCAAGAAACAAAAAGCTCGAGAAACAGTACTGCCAGTTAGTAAATCATGGGTCATCCAGCGAAGGTCTGCGCGCAGAGCGCCTTCAGTACGCAACCGAAGGCGCCCTGATCTTGAGTGAGTGGCATATTGTCAGAAACTATACCGAAGCGCAAACTGCTGTACGCGTGGAGCTGTGAGTGTGGCGCCATAATAGCCAAACCCGCCGGACGATACGTCAGTGTCCATCGAGTATACGTTGAAGCGAGAGGAGTTCGTCACGTTGAACGCCTCCCACGAGAATTTCAGCGTGTGCTGCTCATACAGTTTCCAGCTCTTTGAGACTCCCGAATCAATGCCGAAATACCCATCGCCGCGGAAGCGGTTGCGCTCGCCCGCCTCTCCTGGATAGGAGTTGCGCACTGGGGTTCCCGTCACATAGCCATTCTGCAGCGCCGCCGGATCAGTGAAATACTGTGGCACGTCGGCACCCCCGATGTGTTTGTCCGTCTTCACCGCTGCGGTTTGGACTAGCCAACTTACCTGCGTCCAGTTCGTTGACCAGTTCGAACTATTAAGGATTCCGAATGGCAGGCCGCTGGTCCATCGTGCAAGCCCAGATAGCTGCCATCCGCCGATGAGCGTATCCACGATTCGCCCATCGTTCGCTGCCAGTGCGCGCCCGTGACCAACCGGCAAATCAAACACCCAGTCACCTGTTATAAGGTGCCGCGTGTCAAAGTCGGATACGGCGTAGTTATCCCGCTGTCTCCATGTACTTATGATCGGGCTCGCGATTCCACCCTTGCAGAACTGGCATGTCCGTTCCGTGTCCGACCCGAGATCGAGAGACTTGCTCAACGTATAACTGAAGTCAATCTGCAGGCCCTTGCTCATGGGGTGCCGTACCACGACCTGCCCGGCGTTGTAGCTGCTATATCCGTTTGAATCCCAGATGAACAGGGCCCCGTACTGCGGTGCAAAAAAGCGGTTGGTTTGTCCGCCACATCCAGGATTGCAATATAGATCCAGGTTGAAGAGCGAGTAAGTTTCATTCCCAAGCAATGTATTCCACAAGTTATAGATGTTCTGCGTCGCAGTTCTTCCACCACCTGCTGCGTCAGGAAAAAGATCTTCCCAATAGGGAATCTTCTGGACGGTTGTGTCCCCCGCATATCCGTCCTTCGATAGCTCGGTGGCAGCAGTGAAATAGTCCGTGCCTGATGCCGGATCGACCAGGTTGAGGGGCTCGCCCCAATCGTATTGCTGCATCAGGTGGCGTCCAAGGCGACCAACGTAAGCCACCTCCAGCATAAAGCCGGCCGGCAACTGCCGTTGGATCGAGGTATTGAACGCGTACGAGTAAGGAGTAGTGATGTGGTCATCAACACCAAGTGCGTTTTGATCGTTCAGACCGCCTGGAGGCGCTGTCGGGTAACTCACAGACGACGCGGGTGCCGGACCATTGGCAGCCGGGATGTTGTGCAGACCGCTGAATCGCGGAGTCGAGGCGATGGTCTGAAACGCACTGGTTGAAGTGGACGAAAGGCTGAAGGACCCAAGCTGTGAAAATGAGTTCACAATGCCCTGGCCGTAGTGGTCGTAATACATGCCAAAGCCCGCGCGAATCGAACTGCTGTTGCCGCCTCCAAAGATCGCATGAAGTATCCCATTGTCGAACGAAGGCGAGTAGGCAATGGCGAACCGAGGCGCAATGTTCTCAAGGTTCATTGGCCAGTAGGACTTGAGTCCGCGCTCCTGTCCCGATGGTGCGAAAGAGATGTTCGGCTGCTCCGACTCCCCAAGCGCCGCGAACTGCGTACGAGTCTGGAACCAGTTCTGCAAGTCTGTGACAGATTGCACTTGCTGCCCGTTTACCTCATACGGAGTCTGCAGCAGCGTATGGTGCAGACCGACAGTCAACGTAAGATTTGGCCTTATTCTCCATTGATCCTGGAGGTAATATTCGAATTCGCTGTTCTTGTAGTCTCTCTTGACCGATGTTCCCTGGGCAAGCTCTGTTCCAGATTTCCCGTCCTGGGACACGGAGTAATTGCTCGCCGTGTTGATGTCGCTCA
>Ga0302319_10026642_pt1 | contig 10170 bp, 9 predicted proteins | sample Bog_T0_2_FD_203319 | JGI IMG/M metagenome (GOLD analysis project Ga0302319, IMG submission 203319) | Peat permafrost microbial communities from Stordalen Mire near Abisko, Sweden - Bog_T0_2 | ecosystem: Environmental > Terrestrial > Soil > Wetlands > Peat | place: Sweden: Abisko, Stordalen Mire...
GCGGCGGTGTCTCTCTGAGGCACACGCTTAGAGATGGCGGGATCAGCCTGAATTACTCGGGTTCTTATCACGATTATCGTTCCGTTACTACCAGTTCCGGTGAGCAACAGACTCTGGCTCTTGCCTATACAAAGCGCTTCAATCGTCACTGGTCTATGAGCGCTAACGTTTCGGCCGGCATTCTTGGATACGGCTCCTCTTTCTATTCGGGATCGTCGATTACATCCACCACCCCCGGAAATCCTTTCAGCAGTGAAACAAGGTTTGCCAACGCGGGCCTGAGTATGAGTTACGCTCAGACTCGGCGGCTGAGCTATGTCTTCTCAGGTAGTTTTTTCTATAACGGTTATGTAACGCCCAAAGCCCTTGCGAGTAATCCGCTCGGGGATCCGCCGAGCGTCCGCGGGGTATCGGGAGGCGCTTCCGTTCTCTACCGCTTGACAGCAAGAACCACCGTTGGTGGTAGTTACAACCATAGCTACTATCACTACTCTGGCGGAGTCGGCACCAGCAACATCGATAGCGGCACTGTTACCTTATCTCATCAGTTCGCAAATCATTGGCAGCTTGATTTGTCCGGCGGGGCGAATCACAGCGCAAGTAGCGGAATTGCGGTGACGCCGGTGACCTTCCTTCTAGCCGGACAACCCATCCTCGCCTATTGCGAATGCCCGTATAATCGAAAGATCACAAGTCCTGCCTACCAGGGTACTTTAACGAAGTTTATTCGCCACGCATCTTTCTCCCTGACGGGCGGCCAGAGTGTCTTGGCCGGTAACGGCCTTTATCTCACCTCACGGGACGAGTTCGCGAACGGTTCGTTTTCTTACTCGACACGCCACACCAATATCGGCTTCGGCGGCAATTACTCGCGGCTGTCGAGCGTTTCATTGTCAGATCTATCTCAAACCTTTGCCTATTACGGTACGAGTGCGTCGTATGGCGTGAACTTTATTAAATATATAAGCGCTAATGCTCGTTGGGACTATATTCACTACGACGGTATCTTTAGCAACGGCGGCGCTTTGTCCGAAAATCGCATCAGCTTCGGCATCTCGGTCAGCAAAGATAGTGTCCCTCTGACGCTGTTCTAGTACCAAGCCCTTACTGAGCCGCGATCAAGCCTCGAGCCGAGCCGTGAGTGTCAACGAGCGGCAACGGATCTCGCCAGCGGCGAATGCATTCCTGACACGCGAGTTTCAAGATCGGCTGCCGCCCATGACCTCCTGCAGCCGGTCCGCAAAATTCTCCCCCGACTCAGTCTCCAGCTTGCGCTTGGCCACCGGCAACTGTGAGTCCAATTCATGTACCAGCCTTAACATGCTTTTGAGGTTAGACTCCGTCATGCGCCCGCTCCCCGCCAGATCCAGTCGCGGTAGATAGTGGCTGTCGACGCCGAAATCGATCCTTAAGTCCTCCTGCTCGCCTAACAAGCGCTCCGTTCCGTTATCGAAATCCGGGCCAAAGCAGGCTAGCGATACGCGCGCCGGCGCTAATTTCCAATCATCCTGCTTCTGCCTTGAATCGTACTGCCATAAATCCCACCAGCCCTCAACGCCATACGCAATATCGTCGCCGGCATAGTCCGCCAGCGCCTCAAGCGCTTCGTTTACCTCGATGGGACCATTCATGGGACTTTCCAGCAGCGGCGGCTCCGTCACACTCACGGCTTGTACGCTGACCGTGGTTTGTCCTTGCTCTTCGCGCTGCGAAAACGGAAACAGGCGCAGGAGTTTTTCGAAATGCTTCAGCCGATTTGCCCGGCTCCCACGCTCGAGCCAAATGGAGAGGGATAGTTGGTCGCTCACCCTTTAATTTTATGGGATAGCTGATTCGGTGAATGGGTTCAGTAAATGGGTTCGGTGAATGCAACCGCGCTCGCACCGCCGCCAGGCGCCTATGCGGCCCAACGCCGCAGCAAACCCTCCAAGGCGCCGAAAGGAATAGGTTTGGAAACGAAATCATCCATTCCCGCGCTTAAACATTTTTCCCGTTCGCCCGACATTGCATTAGCCGTCAACGCCACGATGGGCGTATGACGATGGGTCGGCGACCCCTGCTCCAATCGGCGAATCTCCGCCGTGGCTTCATAGCCATCCATCTCTGGCATTTGACAGTCCATGAAAACCACGTCGTAAGGGATCTGTTCCCACATACGAACGGCCTCTCTGCCGTTGGCAGCGAGGTCCACCACGCAGCCCGCCTTTTCGAGCAGCCGTTTCGCAAGCTTCTGATTGACTCCGTTGTCTTCCGCCACTAACACCCGGTTGGAAATGGGTTGCGGACGATTGGGCCCGCTGAGCGGCCTAGTGAGCGGCCCGCTGAGCGGCCTACTCAGAGAAATGACGCGCGTCTGGATGCGCGCCTCGGCCATCGTGTGTCGCGTGACTATCCTTTCCAATGGGCGCCCGTCGACAATCGCCGTCCAGAGGGTCAGAACAACCTCCTGCAGGATGCTAGTCCGCACCGGTTTAACCAGATAAGCGGAAAAGCCAACCGACTCAAAACGCGCGGCGTCCGCTCTTTGACCGGAGGAAGTAAGCAACAGCAGTGAGACAGAGGCGAGCGACGCATCGGCCTTTATCTCACGCGCCAGTGATTCGCCATCCATTACCGGCATCAGGTAATCCAAAATGCCTATGTGAAAAGGGCGTCCCGCCGCATATCCCGACCGAAGCATCGACAGGGCTTCTAGGGCCGAAGACGCGCTCGCCACTTCTCCTCCGCACGAGGAGAGTTGTCCGGCCACAATCTGCAGGTTGGCGAAATTATCATCCACAACTAATACGCGTGACCCTTTGAGATCCGCACGAAGACTCTGCTGAACAGGTGAACTCGTGTCCACTGGGAGCGGCAACGTGAACGCGAAGGTCGATCCTTCGCCTACGCTGCTGTTCGCCCATATTCGGCCCCCCATGAGTTCGACCAACTGTTTTGAAATGGCCAATCCCAGGCCAGTCCCCCCAAACGTCCTAGTGGTGGACGCATCGGCCTGCGTGAATTTCGCAAACAGCTTAGGTAATGTTTCAGCGCTGATTCCAATGCCGGTATCCTGAACCGAAATAGTGAAGTTCGGTTTCATAGATTGAGGCTCATCGCAACTCACGCGAATCGAAACATGGCCCTGATTGGTAAACTTAAGGGCATTTCCCGCCAAGTTCACCAAGACCTGCCGGATTCGGCCGGGATCGCCAATGACGCGCCGCGGAAGGTCGGGCGACCAGTCGAGTATCAGTTCCACGCCCTTTTCAGCCGCCCGCACGCTCAGCAGTTCCGCCGCATCCTCAATCGCCAGAACTAAATCGAAGGGGATTGGGTCGATCGTCATTTTGCCGGCTTCCATTTTCGAGAAGTCCAGGATATCGTTGATGATCGCCAACAAAGATTCGCCGGAAGACCGAACCGTTAAGGCGTAGTCAAGTTGTTCGTCGGAAAGCTCGGTAGCGAGTAATAGATTCGTCATCCCAAGAATGCCGTTCATCGGCGTGCGGATCTCATGGCTCATAGTGGAAAGAAAATCGCTCTTAGCCTGATTGGCCGACTCCGCCACTTGCCGGGCCGCTCGGAATTCTTCTTCCGCTTGCTTCCTTTGGGTGATATCAACCATCACACCAACCAGTTCCGCATCGTTCTTGCGGCCGCCAATACCGCGTAATGACGTAGCAAGCCAGACGATCCGGCCATCGGCCGCAAACATTCGATGCTCAAACTGCACAGATGAGCTTTTTTCCAGCGCTTCCGCGCAGGCCGCTTCCACATACGCAAAGTCATCCGGATGGATATGATCCTTCCAGAATGTAGGCCTACTCACCCACTCTTCCACGCTATAGCCGAGCAACGCCTCGGCTTCCTTATTGACGAAGGTGAACTGGGAGGTGTGGATATTTCTACGCCATAAAATGACCTGCACCGATTCCACCAATTGCCGCAGGCTCTGTTCGCTCGCTTGCAATGCCATCGACTGCGCCGAAAACTTCCGGTCGAACGCCGATGTAATGAGCGCCAGCCCGAGAATCATGAAGGTGACCATGATAACCACAATCGTGCCTAGCGTCGAGATGTCTACCGCATGAGATAAATCGCCTGTGATGGGCGCAGGCAGGAAGGTCACAGCCGCCATCCCCGTGTAGTGCATGACAGGAATGGCCGCTCCCATGACAAGCGCGCTAAGCGTCTTCTCGCGGCTGACATTCCTGGTCTCTTCGCGAAAGCGAAAGGTGAGCGCCAAAGCCACGCCGGCAATGACAATCGCGAGAACCACCGATACCACCACCAAAGGCCACGAATAAAGGCACATGGCTGGTAACCGCATCGCCGCCATGCCGATGTAATGCATGGACGCTATTCCCGCTCCCATGAGAAGGCTACCGGATAAGAGGCTTAGCCAGCCAAGTTTCCGCCGGCTCACAACAAATAGCGCGACCGCCGATGCCAACCCTGCCGCCAGAAGCGAAAGAAGGACTCCGGGAACGTCATATAGGACAGGAATCGGCAACCGCAACGCCAACATCCCGATGTAGTGCATTGACCAGATGCCAAAGCCCATCGCGGACGCGCCCCCCGTGAGCCATGCGACCCGCGAAAAACCCTTAGCCGCCGTAACCCTACCGGCCAATTCGAGAGCGGCATAGGAAGCGATGATTGAAATGACCACCGACAACACAACCAGAAAATAGTTATACGAGCCGGTGATGGGCGTGGACATCGATTTGCTCCGGCATCGCCAGCGGAGCGCACCTCTTAGGGGCTTATCGGTCGTAAGCCGGAACTCTCTATAGGCCGGTCCTTCGTGCATGGCAGTAACAACAAACATTACCTGGAAGCGGCAAAAGATCTTTTGACTAATTGCCAGATAACAACAAATTAAACAGACAAGCGCTTGCCTGAAGGCGATTGAACATGACGGGCTCAAGAATGCGGGTCCGTTAGCATGGAAGATTCACGTCCAAACCAGGGATAATCACTTTGCGAAAAAGGCTTTTCATTTTCTGTTTCCTCGCCCTTGCATTCGAAAGCGCGCCGGCCGGGCAGCGGAGAATCTATATCGCGCCCGATGAGACTAGACTCGTCTCGGCCCAGCTTCCCCCGTGGCAGGCGGACCGTACTCAACGGTGGATGCGTCAAGGCCGAGAACGGGATATCGTCGGCGCCCACGACCGAAACGTCCTCGGGAACCCGGATTCCGGTGGACGACAAGGTGGCCGCTGACCAGCGAAGCCTCGCGGATACACTCTAAGCAGGCAACTTCATGGCTCGTGAGTTCATTGAGCGACGGGAAACCGGGTTTTACATCGCTGGCAGTCGTGTGCCCATTGATCGCATCATTTGGGAGTACCACAATGGTGAAGATCCTGAAGCAATCCGTGCGCATTATCCGACGCTAAGCTTGGAGCAGGTCAATGTAGCTCTCGCGTTCTACCATCACCATAAAGAAGAAGTCGAACAGGCGATGGAAGAGCGCAAGCTTGCGGAGGAAGCGTACACTGCGGCTAACCCTAACCCGCCCGATATCAAGCAAAAGTTCGAGCGCATGCGGCGGCAAACAGCGCCCCGGCGAGTCTGATGGATGATCCGCTTTCTGGCGGACGCCGACTTAAACCATGCCATCGTCAAGGGCTGCCGACGCCACGAGCCAGCAATGGATTTCCTGTCAGCTAACGAAGCAAAGCTTGAGGGGCTTCCTGATGCGGATGTTCTTGCAATCGCCGCCGAGCAAGATCGAATCCTGGTGACGCACGCCGTCAAACCATGCCTCAGCATTTTGGCTCATTCCTGATTAGCGGCCGTTCGATCTCTGGCGTATTTTTGGTTGCAGCGCCCCCGCAAACAAAACTTCGCCAGAATGATTTATTGCGATACTAGAGTCAGTGCTCACAGATCTAGTCCAGATCAAACGTTTTGGCGAAAAACAGCGCGACGACAACAAAAAGTTCCGCGCCTGGATGAAGCGCCACAACCACGTCGAGCGCCGTCTCAAAATCATCGCCCAAGACATCGAAGACAAAATCGATTGCACCGCCTGCGCCAATTGCTGCCGCGTCGCCACCACCCAGGTCACCGAACGCGATGCCGAAAACCTCGCCAAATTCTTGCGCGTCAAACTTTCCGCCTTCCTGCGCGACTACACCGTTGAAACCGAAGACGAAGGCCGTATTCTCAAACGCGACGAAAACGGCTGCGTTTTTCTCGAAGGCAACCTCTGTTCGGTTTACGAAGCGCGCCCTCACACCTGCGAACTCTTTCCGCATCTCGTGAAAGGCAATGGCTCGCTGCTCAGCCGTATGTGGTTCATGCCCGATCGCGCCGTGTATTGCCCCATCGTTTACAACACGCTAGAAGAGTGGAAAGTGGAAACGGGATTTAAGAAATGACGATTCTAGCCATTCTTCTCGCTCTTGCATTGTTGGCCGCTGTTGGTTTTGCCGCCTTTCATTTGTCCGAAGCTCGACGCTGGCGCGAATCCGCCACCCAAGCCCGCGCCCAAGCGGAGCAACACGCAGCCGCCCTTGCCGAAGCCCGTCACCTCGTCATCCAAAAAGAATCCGAAGCCGCCAAACACCGCGAAATCGCCGAGTCGCAACTGCGCATTCTCACCCAAACGCATCAACAAGTCGAAGAACGCTTCCGCGCGCTCGCCAATGATGCGTTGCAGAAGAACAGCCAGCTTTTCTTGGATCGCAGCCGCGATCAACTCCAGCATCTCGTCGAACCCGTCAATCAGTCCCTCCGACGCTTTGAAGAACAAGTGCAGGCCATTGAAAAAACCCGCGCCGGCGCTTATTCCGATATCACCGCCCAAGTCAACGCCCTCACCCAGTTGCAGGAACGCGTGCGCCAATCCACAGATCAGTTGAAGACAGCCTTGCGCTCTCCCATTCAACGCGGCCGTTGGGGCGAAATTCAACTGCGCCGCGTTGTCGAGATGGCCGGCATGCTCGAGCATTGCGATTTCACCGAACAGAAAACACTTTTCGGCGAAACCAACCAGCGGCCCGATCTAATCGTTCGCTTGCCCAATGAGTGCCTGGTTGTGGTTGACGCCAAAGTCTCTCTGGAAGCCTATCTTCGCGCCATCGAAGCCGACAACGAACCCGACCGCCTCCGCCATCTCAAAGATCACGCCAACCAAGTCCGTACGCACATCAAGTCGCTCGGCGAAAAGTCATATTGGCAACGCTTGCCCGGCTCTCCCGAATTCGTCGTCGCGTTCCTGCCGCTCGAATCTCTCTTCAGCGCGGCTTTGGAGCATGATCCAACCTTGCTCGATTTCGGCATGGAACGCCGCGTCGTCATCGCTACGCCCGTTACGCTCATCACACTGCTGCTCACGGTCGCGCACGGTTGGCGTCAACAGATGGTGATGGAGAATCTCGACAAGATTCGCGATACCGGCACCGAACTCTACACCCGCTTGCTCACCATGAGCCAGCATTTCTCAAAGCTAGGCGATGCCATTGCCAAGACTGTCGAAACCTACAACCAAACCGTTGGTTCTCTAGAAAAGAATGTCCTCACGTCCGCTCGCAAATTCAAAGATCTGCGTCCCGCCAATGCCGGTCAGTTGGAAGAAATGACAGTCGTCGAAAGCACCCCCCGCGCGCTCGATGCAGGAAAGTGGCCGCTCTTGGAAGCCGCCGCCAACCAATAGCTCTAAGGCCGCGTGCCGATCGAAGCGCCGATCCAAACCGCGAGATAGCCTAACACCACGCTCCCAACCACATTGGCCAAAGCGATCGCCGGTCCCGACGTTTTCATCGCTCGCAGCGTTTCCCATTCGAAGCTCGAAAACGTCGTGTATCCGCCTAAAACCCCAACCACCAGAAACAGCCGCCAGTTCGGATGTGCGTTATGTTCCGTGAGCAGCGCCATCAGCAGCCCGATCAGAAAAGATCCGCTAACATTGATCGCCACTGTTCCCAACGGAAATGGGCCGCCATAGTGTTCCATGATCGCCGTACCTGCCATAAAACGTGCCAATCCGCCCAGCGCCGCGCCCGCCATGACTACCAAATAGCGATCCAATCTACATCCTTTCCCAATTCTTTAGAATATATGCGATAGCTTATTAGGTTCATGGATCCCGTCACTCGCCGTACCTTCTGCGGAACGCTACTCGCCACTTCTGTCTATGCCCAAAGCCAATTCGCGCCTCTGGGTGCGCCCACAGAATGGTCGTACGAATCAACCAAACAATACTCCGACCCCTTCAACGACATCGAACTCGACGTCGTCTTCAAATCGCCATCCGGCCGTTCTCTCCGCGTGCCCGCGTTTTGGGCCGGTAAAGGAACTTGGCGCGTCCGCTTCGCCGCGCAAGAAGTGGGCCGCTATTCATTTACCACTGTCTGCTCCGACACCGCCAACCGCGATCTTCACGCCCACTCTGGCACGTTGGAAGTAACGCCCAATACTCAACAACGTTCCTTTGTCCGTGTCGCCGAAGACCGACGCCACTTCCAACGCGCTGATGGCACTCCCTTCTTCTGGCTGGGCGATACCTGGTGGATGGGTCTCACTAGCCGCCTCTCCTGGCCTGACGGTTTTCAAACCCTCACCGCCGACCGCGTCGCCAAAGGATTCACCGTCGTCCAAATTGTCGCGGGCCTCTATCCGGACATGCCGCCCTTCGATCCGCGCGGAGCCAACGAAGCAGGTTTCCCCTGGGAAGCCGATTACGCACGCATCAATCCCGCCTACTTCGACATGGCCGATCTTCGCATTCAGCATCTTGTCGATAACGGCATCGTCCCTTGCATCGTCGCCGCCTGGGGCTACTTTATCCTGCTCACCGGTCCCAAGAAAATGCAGCAGCATTGGCGCTACCTCATCGCGCGCTGGGGCGCCTATCCAGTCATTTGGTGCTTGGCCGGCGAAGGCGGCATGCCCTACTATCTTTCAAAAACGAAAGATGCCGATTCCGCTGCGCAACGCCACGCCTGGACCGAAATGGCCCGCTACGTCCATGAGACCGACGCCTTCAATCACCCCGTCACCATTCATCCCTCCAGCAGCTCTCGCACCTGCATCGATGATCAAACCCTCCTCGATTTCGACATGCTCCAAACCGGTCATGATGATCGCCGCAGCGCCCCGAACACTGTTGAGAAAATCCGCACCTCCCTCCGCTCCGAACCCAAAATGCCCGTGCTCGTCGGCGAAGTCTGCTACGAAGGCATTCAAGAAGCCAGCCGCGAAGAAGTCCAACGCTACATGTTCTGGGCGTCCATCCTCACCGGCGCCGGCGGCCATACTTATGGCGCGAATGGCATCTGGCAGTTGAACACGCGCCAGAAGCCGTACGGTCTTTCGCCCCACGGGCATTCGTGGGGTGACACTCCTTGGGAGGTCGCCTATCAGCTTCCCGGTTCCCGCCAACTCGGTCTAGCCAAGAAGCTCCTCAGCCGCTACCCGTGGTGGAAGCTCGAACCCAAACCCGAACTGGTCGACCCGCATTGGACCACCGAAAACTATTGGCAACCGTTCGCCGCTCACGTGCCCGGTGAACTGATCATCGCTTTCTCGCCGCAGGGTTTCAAAGCGCTCAAGTTCAAGGATGTTCCCGCCGGCCTAACCGCGTTTTTCTGGAATCCTTCAGATGGCGCCGAACACGCCATCGGTCCTGTTACGCCAGACGGGGCAGGGAACTGGCAAGCGCCCGAATTTCCCATCTTCCGCGATTGGGTCGTCATGCTCTCTATGGTCAAATAAAGTGATCGAAACATTTAGGAGCATAACTGTTGGAGCAAGCAGTCCTCGTCCTGGAAGACGGCACGGTTTTTGAAGGCGTAAGTTTTGGCGCAAACAACCAGCGCACCGGCGAAGTTGTTTTCAACACCGCCATTACCGGCTACCAGGAGATTTTTACTGACCCGTCCTACACTGGCCAAATCGTCGTTTTGACCAATCCCCAAATCGGCAACTACGGCGCCAACCAGGCCGATAGTGAGTCAACCGGTCCCTTTATCGAAGGTCTCGTGGTGCGCGAAATCTCCCCCGTTGTCAGCAACTGGCGCTCAGACGATAAGGCCGAACACTTCCTGTCCAAAAGCGGCATTCCCGTCATCGCCGAAGTCGATACCCGCCGCTTAGTCCGCCATCTGCGCGATCACGGAGCCAAACGCGGCGTAATTGCCGTCGGCAAATACGAAACAGCCGCGCTCATCGAAACCG
>Ga0302319_10026643_pt1 | contig 10170 bp, 8 predicted proteins | sample Bog_T0_2_FD_203319 | JGI IMG/M metagenome (GOLD analysis project Ga0302319, IMG submission 203319) | Peat permafrost microbial communities from Stordalen Mire near Abisko, Sweden - Bog_T0_2 | ecosystem: Environmental > Terrestrial > Soil > Wetlands > Peat | place: Sweden: Abisko, Stordalen Mire...
GAATGCCCGCACGTTCTACCGGCTGCTCGACAGCTGGACCGTCTACAACAAGGGGATCTGCGACGGCTTCGACTGGGAGATGCCGCATCTGAAGGACGCCGCACTTGCCGGCAGCGACACCTTCAAGAATGATGACGCCTCGATCGCCTCCCAGATCACGCGCATCAAGAGCCTGCCGAAGGAGCCCGACGCCATCATGCTGTGCACGATGATGCCCGGCGCCGTCTCCGCCATCAAGCAGATCCGGGCCGCCGGCATCAAGTCGATGATCCTCAATGGCTCGGGCGTCGACGGCAGCTACTGGCTGAATGCCGTGCCGGACCTGTCCAACTTCTACGTGCCGGTGCAGGGCTCGATCTATGGCGATGATCCCAATCCGCAGGTCACCGCGTTCAACAAGAAGTACAAGGACGTCACCGGGGGCGATCCGTCCAGCCAATATGTCTATCCCGGCTATGTCATGATCGATGTCTGGGCCAAGGCAGTCGAGCGCGCCAAGACCACGGATGCCCCCGCCGTGGTGGCGGAGCTCGAGAAAATGAAGAACGAGGTGACGCTGTTCGGACCGCGCAGCTTCAGCCCCGATCTGCATCATCAGAACCAGGGCCGCTATCTGATCGTCGATACCGAGGCCGGCAAGCCGCACGTGGTCGATCAGTGGACGATTTCGGAGAAAATTCCGGTCGACTATCTGGTGTCGAAGTAGGGCGGCGACAGTGGATCGATTCGATGAAAGTTGTCGGGTACAGGTGCTGCGCCGGGCTCGGTCCGCCTCTCCCCTCGCGGGAGAGGCCGCCGCGCAGCGGCGGGTGAGGGGGTGTTTCAATAGGCTGTGCCGCTTGCGGTGAGACCCGCTCACCCCAACCCTCTCCCGCCAAAGCGAAGCAAGAGCTTCGCTTCGGGGGAGAGGGAGCGCAGCGGAGCAAGGCTCAATTTACGGCGCGTCTCCAAGATTGCCCATATGATTTGAACTTCGAAAGCGCTGTACCAGAAGGAAAACAAGCGATGGTCATCATCAATTGCGACATGGGTGAAGCCTTCGGCCTCTACAAAATGGGCGACGATGCAGGCCTGATGCCGCATATCGACGTTGCCAACGTGGCTTGCGGATTCCATGCCTCCGACTTCAATCACATGCGCACGACGGTGCGGCTGGCCAAGCAGCATGGCGTCAAGGTGGGCGCGCATCCCTCGCTGCCGGATTTGCAGGGCTTCGGGCGGCGGGAGATGAAGATCGGCCGCGACGAACTGGCCAACTGCCTGCTCTACCAGATCGGCGCCCTGAAGGCGTTTCTCGATGCCGAAGGCATGGTGCTCAACCATATCAAGCCGCATGGCGCGCTCTATGGCATGGCGGCCCGCATGGAGGACGTCGCCGAGGCGGTCGCCGATGCCGCCGATGTCTACCAGGTGCCGCTGTTCGGCATGAAGGGGACGCTGCACCAGGAGGTGTATCAGCGCCGCGGGCATGCCTTCGTGGCCGAATATTACGCCGATCTCGACTATAATGCTGAAGGCGGCCTCATCATCACCCGCGAACATGACGCCAAGGATCCAACCGAGGCGGCGGCCCGCTGCGCGCGCGCTTTGGCTGAGGGCAAGACGCGGTCGGTGGCCGGCAATGACGTGACCGTCGGCGCCGACGCGATCTGCGTGCACTCCGATACGCCCAATGCCGTCGCCATCGCCGTGGCCGTTCACGCCGCGGTCCAACCTTTTCGTGCGGCGCGCTGAGGCGCGGCCGGCCAAGGCCGAAACGATCAACCTATGAGGAACGCATGGCTATCCAGCAGATCTTTTCGCCGCTTCCGGGCATCTTCTACCGCAAGCCGGCGCCGGACCAGCCGGTCTATAAATCCGACGGCGACAGCATCACCGAGGACGATACGATCGGCCTGATCGAGGTCATGAAGTCGTTCAACGAGGTCAAGGCAGGCTTGGCCGGAAAGATCATCAGCTTCCTGGTCGAGAACGAGGACGCCGTGATGGCCGGTCAGCCGATCGCCGAGATCGAGGTTTGAGGTCTGGGATTTGAGGATTTCACGCCGTCCATGACGATGCACAAGCTCCTGATTGCCAATCGCGGCGAGATCGCTGTCCGCATTATTCGCGCGGCACGCGAGCTCGGCCTTGCCACCGTGCAGGTCTACAGCAAGGCCGACAAGGAGCAGCTGGCGGTGCGGCTCGCCGACGAAAGCATCGAAATCGGCCCGGCGCAGGCGTCAAAATCCTATCTGAACCGCGAGGCGATCCTCGCCGCGGCCAAGGCTGTAGGCGCCGATGCCGTTCATCCCGGCTATGGATTCCTGGCGGAGAATGCCGATTTTGCCGAAGCGGTGGAGGCGGCGGGGCTGATCTTCGTCGGACCGACGGCGCAGTCGATCCGGCTGATGGGCGACAAGGTGGCCGCCCGCAAAGCGGCAGCGGCGGCGGGGGTGCCAACAGTTCCGGGCAGCCGCGGCCGGCTGGAGTCAGCTGAGGCGGCGTTCGCCCTGGTGGAGAGAATAGGCTTTCCCGTGATGATCAAGGCGGCGGCGGGCGGTGGCGGCCGCGGTATCCGCATCGCGCGCTCGGCCGAGGAGTTTCGTCACCTGATGCCGCAGGCGCAGGCCGAGGCGCTCGCGGCGTTCGGCGATGGCGGCCTCTATGTCGAGCGGCTGATCGAAGGGGCGCGGCACATCGAGGTTCAGGTGCTGGGCGACGGACAGGATGTCATCCACTGCTTCGAGCGCGAATGCTCGCTGCAGCGCCGCCGCCAGAAGGTCTGGGAAGAAGCCCCGTCGCCCTCGCTGGCGGCTGCCGTTCGCGACCAGCTTTGTACGTCTGCGACAGCGCTGGCCAAGGCGGTGTACTACCGCGGCGCGGGAACGCTTGAATATCTCTATGACGAGCGCAGCCAGGAATTCTACTTCCTGGAGATGAACACCCGCATCCAGGTCGAGCACCCGGTGACGGAGATGGTCACCGGCATCGACCTGGTGCGCGAGATGATCCGGATCGCCGGCGGCGAACGTCTGCGGGTCCGCCAGGATCAGGTGCGCATCACCGGCCACGCCATCGAGGTCCGCATCAACGCCGAGGATCCGGCGAAAGGCTTTGCGCCGAACCCGGGCACCGTCACGGCGCTTAGCGTGCCCGGCGGCAACGGGGTGCGTTTCGACAGCATGCTCTATGCCGGCTATACGGTGCCGCCATTTTACGACAGCCTGCTGGGCAAGCTGATCGTCCACGACGAGGATCGGGCGAGCGCCATCCGACGGCTCGATCGCGCCCTCGGCGAATTGAACATCGAGGGCCTGGCGACGACCAAGCCGTTACATCAGGCGCTGGCGCGCGACGCCGATGTGCAGGCCGGGCGCTTTCATACCGCCTGGCTCGAGCCCTGGCTGGCATCGCATGCGGCAAGCCTTGCCGCATTTGACCGTGGGGCCGGCAGCGCCGCCCCAGCGCCAGCCGCGCCCTCTATCGCCAAACCATCCGCCCCGTCCACACCAGGAGGCCAGTGACCCCATGCAAACCCGATTTTCCTTCGGCGGCGACGAGCACATTTTCGCCGAAGTGGATGAATCCATGTCGCTCGAGGCGTTCTTCAAGAGCCTCTTCATCACCAATGCGGTGCGCGACGCCGGCATCAAGGGCGTCACCGAGATCTGCCCGGCCAACGCCTCCTACCAGGTGAAGTTCGATCCGGATCTGATCAAGCCCGATGACCTGCTCGCCGAGCTGAAGCGGCTGGATTCGGCGGCCGAGAAGTCCGAGCCGGTGATCGCGACCAGGATCATCGAAATCCCGGTGCTCTACAACGATCCCTGGACCCACGAGACCTTGATGCGCTTCCGCGAGCGTCATCAGGATCCGGCGGGCACCGACCTCGAATATGCGGCGCGCATCAACAACCTCGACGGCATCGACGCCTTCATCAAGGCGCATTCCAGCGCGCCCTGGTTCGTCTCGATGGTCGGCTTTGTCGCCGGCCTGCCGTTCCTCTATCAGATGGTCGAACGAAAGCGCCAGATTCAGGCGCCGAAATATCTGCGCCCGCGCACCGACACGCCCCGGCTGACGGTCGGGCATGGCGGCTGCTTCAGCTGCATCTATTCGGTGCGCGGCGCCGGCGGCTACCAGATGTTCGGGATCACGCCGATGCCGATCTATGATCCAAATCAGAAGATCAGCTATCTCAGGGATTTCATGTGCCTGTTCAGGCCGGGCGACATCGTGAAGTGGAAGCCGATCGATCGGGCAGCGTATGATGAGGCGGTCGCCGATGTCGACGCCGGACGCTTTGCACCGATCATCCGCGATGTCTCGTTCTCGCTGACCGAGTTCAACCGTGACATCGACGGCTATAATCGCAGCCTCGAGGGGGTTCTCCATGGCCATTAAGGTTCTGAAACCGGGTCTTGCCACCACCGTCCAGGATCTCGGGCGTCCCGGCTATTATCACATCGGTATCCCGCTCTCCGGCGGCATGGACCGGCATGCGCTGGCAGCTGCCAACCTGCTGGTGGGCAATGCGGAGGGCGCCGCCGTGCTCGAGGCCGTGTTCATGGGTCCGGAGCTCGAGTTCACCGATGACACGATGGTCGCCGTCACCGGTGCCGAACTGCCGCCCAGGCTCGACGGCGCGCCGCGCGCGACCTGGACGGCGTTCGCGGTGAAGCGCGGCCAGAAACTCGCGTTTGATTTCCTGAAAAAAGGCGCGCGCGCCTACATTGCGGTTGCCGGCGGAATTGATGTGCCGGTGGTGCTCGGTTCGCGCTCGACCTACGCGTTGGGCGCGCTCGGCGGCTTCAAGGGCCGAAAGCTCGAGCCCGGCGACGAACTGCCGGTCGGCGCAGCGAAAAACGTGGTCGAGGAAGGCCGCAGCATCGCGGCAGAATGGCGCGGCCTGCCGATGGCGATGCCTGTGGCGTTGCGCGTGATGCCCGGATTGTACTGGCACCGCATCACCGAGGCCGCGGGCCAGGGGTTCTTCGCCGATACCTGGAAGGTCGCTCCCGAAGCCGATCGGATCGGCTACCGCTTCAAGGGCGGCAAGCCGCTGGAATTTGTGCCGCGTGAGCCGCCCTTCGGCGCGGGCTCGGATCCCTCCAACATCACCGATGCCTGCTATCCCTATGGTTCGATCCAGGTGCCCGGAGGAACTGAGCCGATCGTGCTGCATCGGGACGCGGTGTCCGGCGGCGGCTACTTCATGGTCGGCACGGTGATTTCGGCCGATATGGATCTGATCGGCCAGCTTCAGCCCAATACCACGGTCAACTTCGTCAAGGTCGGAATGGATGAAGCGCTCGCGGCCCGCCACGCGCGGGCGGAGTTGCTGGAAAAAGTCCGCACCTCCTTGAAGTGAGCGCCTTGTGAAACTGGGATCGGATGGTAGCGCCCGGTCAAGGCGAGGCGCGCTTCGCGACGAAGCCATCCAGCTTGTTTTGCGGCGCCAAGCTGGATTGCTTCGCCCAAGACGGCTCGCAATGGCGAAGCATCAGGTTTCACGCTAGTGGTCGCCCGGTCAAGCCGGGCGATCACAGTCATGTTGGCGGCGTGCGTCGATTCCGGCTTAAAGCTGATTTAACTCACAGCTGCCCGAGCAGCGTATCGCCGCCGGACACTTCGACCTTGCCCGGGTTGGGCTCGCGGTTGAGCTGCTTGACGACGCCGTCATCGACCAGCATCGAGTAGCGATGCGAGCGGATGCCGAGGCCATTGCCGGAGGCATCGAGCTCCATGCCGATCGCCTTGGTGAAATCGGCATTGCCGTCGGCCAGGAAGATCGCCTCGTCGCGCTGGTCGGTGTCGCGCTTCCAGGCGTTCATGACAAAGGCGTCATTGACCGAGACGATGGCAATCGAGTCCACGCCCTTGTCCTTCATCGCATAGGCGTTGAGGAAAATGCTCGGCAGATGCATCTTGTGGCAGGTGCCGGTATAGGCGCCGGGCACCGCGAACAGCGCGACCTTCTTGCCCTTGAAGATGTCGTCGGTGGTTTTGACCTGCGGACCGTCCGCCGTCATCACGCGAAATTTGGTTTCGGGCAGCTTGTCGCCAACTTGGATGGTCATGGTCAATTCTCCTGGGATGGGCGGGTGATTTCTGGACGCCGCAGGCCGCTCGCACCATATTGCGGGCTGCGAAAACGGCAAGTGGTCCCGAGGCCTTCACGGTTCTGTCATCCGGTCCGCCGAGGGTCGAAGGGTGGGCAAAGCCACCGGGCCGCGCGAATGCGCGGGCCGATGGTGTGCCCACCATCTATCGGTGTTCGACCCGGTGGGCACGGCGCAAAGCGCGCCTTTGCCTACCCTTGTAATAGCGCTCTCATCCTGCGCCCGGGCCGTGGCCCGCCGGTCGTCGCCGCCACGCCCGATCAGGCGGCCGCGGCCTTCGTCGCGTCGCGCAATTCGCGGCGCAAAATCTTGCCGACATTGGTCTTGGGCAGGCTGGTCCTGAACTCGATCTGCTTTGGTATCTTGTAGTTGGTGAGCTCGGTAGCGCAGAATTTGACGATGTCCTCGGCGGTGAGGGCCGGGTCCTTCTTGACAATGAAGGCCTTGACTGCTTCGCCCGTCCGCGCGTCGGCAACGCCAACCACGGCGCATTCCAGCACGCTGGGATGGCCGGCAATGACGTCCTCGACCTCGTTGGGGTAGACATTGAAGCCCGACACCAGGATCATATCCTTCTTGCGATCGACGATTTTGGTATAGCCGTCGGGCGTCATGACGCCGATATCGCCGGTGCGGAAATAGCCGTCCGCGGTCATTACCTTGGCGGTCTCGTCCGGCCGGTTCCAGTAACCGGCCATCACCTGCGGGCCTTTGGCGCAGATCTCGCCGGGCTGGCCGAGCGGGACCTCGTTGCCGTCATCGTCGCGGATCGAGATATAGGTTGAAGGTATGGGCAGGCCGATCGAGCCGGTGAACCGGTCGATATCGGAGGGGTTGCAGGTCAGGGTCGGCGCGGTCTCCGACAGGCCATAGCCTTCCGACAGCGCGCAGCCGGTGGTCTTCAGCCAGGCCTCGGCGACCGCCTTCTGGGTCGCCATGCCGCCGCCGAACGAGGTCTTCAGTTTGGAGAAATCGACCTTGTCAAAGCCCGGCGCGTTCAGCAGCGCGTTGTAAAGCGTGTTGACCGCCGGGAAGTAGTTGACCTGGTATTTCATCAGCTCCTTGATGAAACCCGGGATGTCGCGCGGATTGGGGATCAGGAGATTGACGCCGCCGGCGCGAACCCCGAGCAGGAAGCAGGCCGTCAGCGCGAAGATGTGATAGAGCGGCAGCGCGCAGACCACGAGCAACTGGTCGATCTTCGGCGGCTTGCGCAGCGCCGGCTGCAGCCAGGCGTCGTTCTGCAGCACGTTGGCGATTACGTTGCGATGGAGCAGCACCGCCCCCTTGGAGAGGCCGGTGGTGCCGCCGGTATATTGCAGGAAGGCGACGTCATCGGCCACGATCTTTGGTTTGATGAACATCAATTGCCGCCCGGCCGTGATCGCGTCGTTGAAGCTCACGGCGCCAGGGATCGACCAGGCCGGAACCATTTTCTTGACCCGCCGCACCACGAGATTGACAATCACGCCCTTGAAGCCGAGCAGGTCGCCCATGGCGGCGACGATCACATGCTTGACCGCGGTCCGGGCGATGACCTGCTGCACGGTGAAGGCAAAATTCTCCAGAACGATCACCAACTCGGCGCCGGAATCCTTGAGCTGATGCTCCAGTTCGCGGGGGGTATAGAGCGGGTTGACGTTGACCACCGCATAGCCCGCGCGCAGCACGGCGGCGGTCGCGACCGGATATTGCAGCACGTTCGGCATCATCAGCGCGATCCGCGCGCCCTTTTGCAGGCCCTTGCTCTGCAGATAGGCTGCGAGCCTAAGCGAAAGCTCGTCGAGCTCGCGATAGCTGATCGCCTTGTCCATGCAGATGAAGGATTTGCGCTCGCCGAACTTGACAAAGCTTTCTTCCAGCAACTCGACCAGCGATGAATACTGCGTGACATCGATGTCGGCGGGCACGCCGGCTGGATACTGCTTGAGCCAGATGCGCTCCATGGACGATCCTCTTCCAATCCGCCTGCTGCCGCCGATTCGGCGGGGCCAGCCTGTTTTGCGCAGTATTGAGCGGGGGCCCGGCCGATGGCAAGCGCATCGGGCCCATGGGCTTACCGCGAGGGAAATCGCGGATCCGGAAACAGCGCGGCCTCAAGGCGACACGCTGCAACCTCACGCTGCGGCAGTGGGGCCTTCCTGGTTCGAGACGTAGAGCCGTTGCCCTTGCGGGCATCGGCTCTACTCCTCACCATGAGGGTCGGGTTTGGTTGCGGAGGATGCGGTCGCAGGCGGGCGTCTCGAACCCTCATGGTGAGGAGCGCAACGGTTGCCCGCAAGGGCAACGGTCTGATATCTCGACCCATGAGAGCCCGGCTTTCGCATCAAGCCGTCTAACTGTGCGGCGCCGTGGCGGTCTTTTGATCCGCCGGCTGGGCGTCGCTGGTGTTCTTGTCGTTGGCGTTCTTGGGCGCCGGCTTGGCGGATGGCTTCGCAGCCGACTTCGTCGATTTGGGCTTTGTCACCGCTGCTGCGGCCGGCTTGTCGGCCGCGGGTTTCTCGGTCGGCTTGCTGCCGGCGTCGGGCTGTGCCGCGGCAGTGGCATCCGGCTTCTTTTCCGATGCCTGCGATTTTCGGACGCGATGCTTGGCGCTCTGTTTTTCGGAATCCTCGGCCACCGCGGCGGTCAAAGCGGCGCCGGTCCGGGTCGGGCCGGTATAAACCGGGATCGGCTCGGATGGCGCAGGCGAAGCCGCCAACAGCGCGGCCGGATTGAACACCGGCGGCTGCAAACCGGCACTGAAGAAGCTGATCGCGGCATCGCCGCTGCCGACGGCGCCGAGATTGCCGGCCAAGGTTTCCTCGTCTTCGTCGCTGGTGGGTTTGTGGCGTTTGCCGCCGCACATTTCGTCGCGAAGGTTTGGCGGCGAGGCGTCGATCGGCGCCAGCTTGTCGACCGTGCCGAGCGAGGGGCGCAGCCAGGACAGCGTATTATTGGCAAAGCCGCGCTCGAGCAGTTGCGCGGCCTTGACGGCCCGCGCCGTGCCCGAGGACGCTCCGAGCACCACCGCGATCAGCCGCTTGCCGTTGCGCGTCGCCGACGCCACCAGATTGTAGCCGGAGGCGCAGATGAAGCCGGTCTTGAAGCCGTCGGCGCCCGGGTACCGCCCGATCAGTCGGTTGAAATTCTGGGTAATCCTGTGACCATAACGGATCGATGGAATATGAACAAAATATTCATATTCCGGCAGGTCGTGAATGATGGCGCGGGCCAGGATCGCAAGATCCCGGGCCGAGGTGATCTGGCCGTCGGCCGGCAATCCATTGGGATTGACGTAGCTGGTCTGCGTCATGCCAAGCTGCTGCGCGGCTTCGTTCATCAGCGCCGAAAAGCCGTCGATTGAACCTCCGACGCCTTCCGCCAGCACTACCGCCATATCGTTGGCGGACTTCACCAGCATCATCTTCAGCGCATTATCCACCGTCACCTGGGTCCCCGTCCGCAAGCCCATCTTGGAGGGCGACTGGGAGGCGGCCACCGGCGACACGGTGAACAGGGTGTCGAGCGTGATCCGTCCCTCCTGGACGGCCTTGAGCGTGACATAGGCCGTCATCAGCTTGGTCACCGATGCGGGATACCAGGGATAGGTGGCGTTCTGAGCCTCCAGCACCTTACCGGTATCCGCCTCGACAACCAGCAGCGCTTCGGCATGAACCGCGATTGGCGCACCCCCGAGCAGTGCGGCGACGAGAATAGCGCGGGACCACCATGAGCGCTTAAGGTCGGTCAACTTACGAAGATGCGGCCAGTTGCGAAGGGAAGGCAACCTGCGCGGTGTCGGGCGAACATAATTCACTATCCGGTTCCGGTCCTTTGAGGCCCGCCGTCAACGCGGTGGTCCTGAGATGTGAGGTTCGGGTTCCAAGCGTGTCAGGCGCTGACGCCAGCAGCGGACACCAACCTATACCGGCTTATCACTTCAGAACAGAGGCTGCCCGGTAAATGGGGATGAAAGGGGGCGAATTTTCGGCCGCCCTCAGCGCCTGACCGGCGCTTCGGCCGGCGCACCGGCGGGCTGTTGCGCCGCCGGCTTCCGCGGCTCGAGCTGAATCATGAACTGGGC
>Ga0302319_10026644_pt1 | contig 10170 bp, 11 predicted proteins | sample Bog_T0_2_FD_203319 | JGI IMG/M metagenome (GOLD analysis project Ga0302319, IMG submission 203319) | Peat permafrost microbial communities from Stordalen Mire near Abisko, Sweden - Bog_T0_2 | ecosystem: Environmental > Terrestrial > Soil > Wetlands > Peat | place: Sweden: Abisko, Stordalen Mire...
GTCAAAGCTTGGCGGTACAAAAACTGGCACCACTTCTTTGACCCAAAACACAACACTGACCAACGACTGAAGTTGGAGGGAGGCGACTTTTCGCAGCACTGGAGCCACTACGAAGGATTGGCTAAACTTGCCATAACATTATCAACCGGGGCGCTGGCCTTTCTCATCAATGCAATCGCAAACGGAAGGGCACCGGCCTCCCAGTTCGCTCAACGCCTCACAGACGTTGCCCCAATCGTAGTCGGCTTCTTTGGAGCTTCAATTCTCCTGCTAATCCTGTTCTTGCTATGGATGGCGTATTGCTATGAGGAATACTGCCACACCGCGAGTCATGACTGCTACAGTGCTTGGAAGTATGCGGTAACCGTATCCCTCGGGGTAATGGGATTCATCTCCTTTGTTTGTGGGTTTGGATGGCTCGGAGTGAACCTTTTTAGACGAGGTTGAACGGCAGCAAGAGGATGTTGGCCGGGGGGGGGCGTGGAGCCAATATTTCAACGCTACATCGGCATCGACTACTCCGGCGCAGAGACCGCCGACTCAAGTTGCAAGGGCATCCGCGTGTTCATGGCCGAAGGCTCCGGCGAACCGGCTCAGGTTCAGCCGCCGCCCAGCCCACGCCGGTACTGGACGCGGCGCGGTCTCGCCGAGTGGCTCTGCGAGGAACTTGCGGTGGACACGCCGACCATCGTCGGCATCGACCATGCCTTCTCATTTCCGCTAGCCTACTTCGAGAAGTACCGGCTCCCCAGCGACTGGCAGGGCTTCCTCGAAGACTTCCATCACTACTGGCCGACCGACGCACCGCACACCTATGTGTGCTTCATCAGGGAAGACCCGCATGGCCGTGGCAAGTGGCGGACTGGGGAGCGAACTTGGCTCAGGCTGACAGAACGATGGACGGCCACCGCGAAGTCCGTCTTCGGCTTTGGCGTTCAAGGCGAGGTTGCCACATCGACGCACGCCGGTCTGCCTTGGCTCCTCCACCTGAGGAAGCAGTGCAAGCGGCCAATCCATTTCTGGCCTTTCGACGGGTGGGAAGTTCCCGAAGGCAATTCGGTCGTCGCAGAGGTCTACCCCGCTCTATGGATGCGACGTTTTGATAGACAGCACCGCGACGGGGATGAACATGCCGCATACGCGACGGCAGCGTGGCTTCAACGGGCAGACCGGGAAGGCTCCCTCAAAGGGTTCCTCAATCCGAGCCTGACGGTGGAGGAGCGAGAGATTGCTGACGCTGAGGGTTGGATACTCGGGGTGGTTTGAATGTAGGCTTCTCAGTATCAACCATTGATGAGACCGGAGTAGTTGGGTTCATGCGGGGCATGAAAACACGCAAGAGGCAAACAATGACAAAGCCGGGACGAAAGAGACGTTTCCTCATTGACCATCCCTATTGCTGCTTCTGCGGCGGCACCGAACCATCTGTAGAAATTGACCACGTTCCTCCCAAAGCATGTTTCCATCGAGACTTCTTCCCCGAGGGATTTGAATTTCCGGCTTGCAGCGCGTGTAATCGAGGTTCCAAAAAAGACGACCAAATTTGCGGCTTCTACACTCAACTACTCGACTTCAATCAATCCAATCGGACTGCTCGTGATACCGAAAGACTACTTGAACTGCGAGACGCGATTGCGCGGAACTACCCGGATGCCCTGCCTGATTTATCAACCGCAGTCCCTATTCAGAAAGTGGGCTCAATTATCACCCCGCGCCCGATAGCAGTCTCCGTACAAACCAACATTCAATTCCGGCAATCATTGCCGACGTTACAGAGAAAACTCACACACGCTTTGTACTATCGCGACATCGGCAAGTCCCTGACCAAGGCTCACACGTTTCAGAGTGGCGTCTACCAAATTCAAGGCAGTCCAAACATCCTTTCGGAGTATTTCTCCAAACTCCTGCCCAATCACACCGTGGGAAGCCGAATCAATATCAAGAATTACGGTGAGCGATTTATCTATAAGTCGGGGTACAAGGAAGACGAAGATTTCTTCGTGTACGCAGCCCAGTTTGGCAAAGGCCTCATTATCTTTGGAATAACGCTCAGTTCGAGCATGGCTCCTAAGGTTCAGTACAACGATGCCCTACCTCTCCAGTTCGCCGGTCACCACGAAATTCGACTGTACTCTCGCACTCCCGTGGAATCGACCTGAGTTCCGAGCCACACGCTTAACAGTTAAGCTGAACATAACGAGGAGACACATGATGCTTTATGCCGCCGCCGATGACCGTGAGCTAAGCGAATGGATAAAGTACCAGTCGGAAGGGGGAAGCGACTTCTTGCGCTCTTTGGCCGATTTGGCAATGAAGGCAGATTTTGGAAACTATCAAGTGCTTCGACCATCATTGGTTTCTCTCCGTTCTCAAAATCCTGAACCGGGTTCAACGGTGGCAACGGTCACAACCGACGGGTATCGCATAACGTTCAATGATGTCGATACAGTCGATGCTTTAGTTTGTGCATTCAATCGGTTCAATGGGGTTGTGTTCGACAACAGTCTGCCAGAAACGAAAATCCGGTGGGCTTCTTCTATCCAAAGTCTACGTCAACCGGGCACTCCGGTCGGTCTGTTGGCCTTACCGGATGACCCAGTAACCCATCTGCTGCCGGGGCAACTGCGCCTGAACGTCCCGCACATTTTCGTTTCCGAAAAGCTTAGGGGTGTTAGTCCCATCGATGAATGGGTACTCCTTCATGAGATGTGCCATTTCAAGGTTCGTCATCACGGGTTAGAGTTTATTGAAGAACTCAAGCACGCACTGGACAGCATCGGTTGGAGTGTTCTCCTCGGTGGGTTCTAGGCGCAATACCCTCGATGACGCGAAGTCATTTTGGTGAACAGAATTGGCTCTTCCCAACCAAGACCGCACATTGCCGGAGCAGACCAATGTTGTTTGACGAAATCGAACGGACTGAAACCCGTGCAAAGCATGAACGGGAATCCAGCTTTCTGTACCTAAACTCTTCGGCACGTCCGCCGATTGCCGCTGCGAGGGGAGTGCTCGAACTCTGGTTTGAAGCATATCCCGACGCTGGGAAAGCTGACCTCCGCGCCAGACTTCGGTCTCCCATAGACGCCCAGCATAATGCCGCCTTTTGGGAACTCTATCTTTACGAACTCATTTCGCAACTTGGATTCACGCTTGAACCTCACCCTGATATTGAGGGCTCATCAAATCACCCGGATTTTTTGGCAAAAGAGAATGAGGTTCCGAAGTTCTATCTTGAGGCCATAGTGGCAGGGCTTCCATCTGCAAAAGTCGCGGGAGCCGAGGCGCGACTGGCGGAGGTCTTAGACCTCGTAAACAAGATGCAGGTTGGCAGTTGGTTTCTCCAAGTGGAATACCAAGGTTCGTCTGACACCCAACCGCCCGTGAAGGAACTGCGGAATAAACTCGACCAGTGGCTGAATTCACTCGATGCAGAGGCGATTGATGCGGCTCTCAAAGCCGAGGATTGGGATAGTTTGCCGCGATTCGAGTGGCAGCACGAGGGTTTGACCCTCGCATTCACGCCTTCCCCACGGTCTCCGAAGTCAGCCGCTAAGCCTGATTCCCGGCCAATTGGAATGATTATGGGTGAGCCGCACCAACTGAACGTCGATGAGGATATTCGGCTGGCTGTTGTTGCAAAGGCAAAGAAGTATGGAAAGTTGTCCCTGCCGTTGGTTGTTGCCGTGAACGTGTTGAGTGAGCACTGCGACAAGATAGACATCGACAACGCACTATTTGGAACTGAGACGGTGGTTTTTGGCGAGAGACCGGAGGGCGGCAGGTTCGCAAGGCCGGGGAGACGGCTCCCGGATGGAGTGTGGTTCGGTGCAAACGGGCCGCGAAGAAGGACGGTTAGTTCAGTGCTAATCGGAGACAGAATCAACTGCTATTCATGCGCTCTGCGAACTCCGCTGCTCGTGCATCACCCCTATCCGAACCATCCTCTCTCACTACCCTCTTACCCGCTGCCCGAATCCAAGCCAGACGAGACAACCCAAACGATGAGTAAGAAGGAAGGCGTGTCCGCAAGTGGAATCTTGAGGCTTCCCGACCCATGGCCTCCCAATGATGACTAGCAACAAATACTTGGTGTGGCATTAGCAGTGTGTTAAACACGTGGTCATCTCCCTTGTGTAGAGGAAGCACATGAATCGTGATAACGGTCGTCCCGAATCCGCAATATGGCAACTGGCAGACTCCCCTCCCCTCGTCCACGCAGACAAGCTTGAAGACCCGTTAGACTGGCGATTCCCAACTCGGCATAATATCTGGACGCCGATTGAGACGATAATGAACCGCGAGCTATTTCGGCTCAAGAAGGCAAGAATCGACGATAGGAAGTTCTTTATCCGTAATGCCGTCAAATCGCCTGAGGACTGGAAGGACGAGGACATAATTGCAGAAGATATTGCAGACTTTCAGAGGCTTGTGGAAGCGAACCGACCATTTATGATTCTCACTTTCGGGCGAAGGGCTTTCTGGTTCGCACGTAGGTCTCAAGGAGAAAAAGACTTGCCACGATTTTCGAATTGGGGCGTACCAGAATTGTCTAAAGAGTTCGACGCGAGGTCGTCTCGTATTAGAGACGAGGACAGAGTAATCCTGTTGCCATTGCTGCACGCAGTAATTGCTCGGAAGTTCTCGATGTGCCACACCAGCTTCAAAGGTGACCAAGCGAATTATTTCGAACATGTCGGATGCACACTGGCTACGGTCTTGCAGGGGCAAATCGGAAATGAGAGGCTTCGCGAATTGTGGATGTGACAGTCTGGCTGTGAGCGACTTTGGTAATGCGGCCTCGTCTGCCTCTGGCCAAAATATCGTCATTCCGGGACTTACATTTTCGAGGGGAAATGAGGCTCTTTTCGGGCTTCGCCACTGGTCAATTGGGTCTGGCTAATGCCCCTTAGGTGCTCCCTCGTATCGCAACGGCAGTTAAGGCGCGGTGGGCGGAATAAAACAAGGAGAAGGGGAAAGAACCGCAATGTTGGTTTTTGATTGCAAATGGACGGGGCGCTGCATTATGTTTGTCTCAATTTTGGAGCAGTCAAAACAGTTGGGCCGACATGCCACACTTTCGCATACATCTCCGGATTCGATTGAGAGTTTAACGCCCCCCTCCATGGCCACGGCCCCTTACTAACCAATTCGAGGAAATGAACATGGGACCACTGACTGAGACCATCTCCCGTCATGCAGCAGGGTTTCTTGGCATCGAGAGTGTCCTTTCCGTTGCCGTCCTAATCTTTGCTGTCTTGTGCTGGTTTTCATATCGCCGCTTCCAAAACGAGAGCGCAAAAGAGGTCACGCTTAAAAGCCTCAGCTTGAACGTGGGTGGCCTCTCTACTGAAACTGCGACGAACGCGATACGCAGACAAATCGAAATGACGCTCCCAACAATAACAACTCATCTAAGCCTTGTGTTGGAAAAAATTTCTAAGCGAGAGTCGATTGACAACACTATTGAATCGGAATTGAAGTCACTATGTGAATCCGTCAATGCAATTGCGGGCTTGCTCCCAGAGGTTCAAGAATCACTTTTCCGGGCAAACCAGTTGCACAGTCGTTTCGGTGATATTGCCCAACTAATCGAGTCTCGGCATAGCCAAATGGTTGCTTTGAATCGCTCTTGGCTTGAAACACCGTATCCCACCAGAATTAGACTTCATAATCAACCAAGAAATGAAATAGCTGAACGGGTGCTTAAGGGACTCGGAATTCATAGAACCGGCAGCTTGGAAATAGAGCTTCTTTGTGACCATTATGATAGCTTCTGCATCGCTGCTGGCCAACCGTACACCCTGCAAAACGCTCACTGGGAAATCACTCGCGAGGCAGCAGAATTCTATCTGAAGACTGGCATTTTGCTTTTAAACATCCAATTTGGTTCGTACGCGGCAACATTTACAGGAGTGCTGATGAACCACTACTTCAGCTCCATTGCAGAACTCTATAAGCAAGTAATGCCTAGTGTCGCAAGTAGTCTGATTCGAGAATTGATGCCCGAAGTAATCATTCACGAGCTATTTCAAGTATTTCGCGGCACCGAGAGAGAGTCTAGTGTTCCACTGAATCAAATTAAGAACCTCGGGGAGGAATTGGTTAAATTTCCGTTCAAGATACTTGACGGCGGAGGCAGCTTACATTTGCGGCTCGGTCTGCTCATTGAACTGCAAGATAGGCGAAGAGTTCAGGAGAGAGCACCGTTCGGCGGTCTCTCGCGTGCGTTAGTTCAACCGGAAGGGATGAGCAAGTACGAATGGCTTTGCGAACATCATCGAAACGAAATGCGTGTGAAAGCCGTAGCGCCTTCTACATAACACCGAAGTGTTGACCGAATTGCGTTCGGAAGAAGACGGTTGATTATCGGTGGCTAACACCTTTCAAAGTACATGCGCTTTCCAAAGGGGCCGATTTAGGAAGAGCCATTGGGCATCTTGGATGCGCCTATTATAGGAGACAAAAGAACGAATCCGATGTGCCGCCGCCCAGTTCGTAGACTAAACCATGTGAACCACTCGCTCGTTGGCGGAAAGACCGCAAAAAGCCCCCGTAAAACGGGGGCCGGGAATGGGGGTTTGTGAACCACCCGATTTGCTTGGCGATTTGGCGTCCACAAATAGTTTGAGATAGAAAAACGGTTTGATTGTCATCAATATCTCAGTTTTGGAGCAGAGTGGCAACCATCTACACGATGAAATCGAAACTTATTGTTACTGCCCATTGAAACTACTACATTACAGACCAAGACTCGGTTCGCTTCCTCTGATTCTCTGTGAGCTTGCAAGAACGATTCATACTGCGTAAGGTCATCGAAATCGCGGTCTCCGTAAATGGCGTTATGGTCGTAAGCCGAGGTCGCTGAGGTCAACTCGGTCAAGTCGTCATTCGCAGCCACTGTGATTTGGTAACGCTTTCCAATCTCTATTCCTGCGCGAATCCCTTGTCCGGAACTGTAGGCTTTTTCCCACAGCGAATCAAAGCCGATTGGTGTTCCCATTGCGGTGGACGGCTGTTCTTGTTCGGCGGCTCCCTGCTGTTGTTGAGAGGCATGAAGGTACCAAACGCCGACGCAGGCCAAGACAAGCACCGCAGCAACAATGCCGTAAATCACGAAAGGCTTCTTTTGCGTTGATGCTCGTTCATCAACGCTTCCGGCTTCGCTGGGATTTGATGTTTGGATTGACGCGGCGGACGAGCGCATCGGGTTTTCAGAGGTCTGAGGCGTAATGCCACTGACCTTGGAGTCCAGCAACATCTCTTCAACCGGCTCACGGGAACTAGCCAGTGTTGTGGCCTGAAGCGCACCACATTCTTCACAAAACTTTGCCTTGAGTGAAACGTCCGCCCCGCAGCTTATGCACTTGGAGCCAACGGAGCCGTCAGCCTGTGAAAGGACGTTCATGAAGCCTCCCTACGAGATACACGCTAATCTGCTCGTGGTGTTTTTGCTCGTAACACTTTACATCTCAGAGCGTGGCGAATCAAGACATATTCTTCGGCGCTTTGGGAACGAGGGTGCGGGAACTTCGGAAGAAGCGCGGATACTCGCAGGAGGACATGCTCAGCTTTGGCTTCTCCACCCGCCACTGGCAACAGGTGGAGGCTGGACGCCCCATCACCGTCACGACCCTACTCCGCATCTGCGAGGTATTCGAAGTGCCGATGTCCAAGCTGGTTCGGGGTCTGGACAAAGAGGGCGTCTACGAGAAACTGGAGCCGGTAGTCCCACTCCGACTCCGCAAGCGAAGGTAGTCAGCGCCGGTTGATGTACTGATGACCGCTCCGAATCATCGCCACTTCACCCCGCTCGTAGAGAGCCTGAACACAGTGGGCGCACAGGTTATCCGTGTTTGCGGCGTACTTGCCTGAGTGCCGGACACCTGCTACCTCCTCATGCGCCGTGCAGACCAGCCGAGCACACTCGACACACTGGACCCAGTTGGCCTCCGTGCAGGACGACTGGTCACTGTGACAGGCTGGCGGTGGGAATATCATGTGCGATGCCTCAACCCTACGAAAGCTTCAGCGTTTCTACGCTCTCGCGCAGTACCACAATCTGAGCCTCCAGATTGTTGGTCATCTTGCGGAATTCGTCCAGCAGTTTTCCGCTGTGTGACTGGATGGTCTCTGTCCACGTTTTCATCTGTCCAATGCGGTTAACTTCTTTCTCTACGACCAAGACGGCAGCATCAACCTCTTCCCAGTTGCTCTCATTCTTGTCGCGCTCCCTCTGCTTGCGAACGCAAAGTGCTTTCGCGAGGGAAAGCCCCGCACGGAGGATGACATCCGACTCAATCCTCTGAGCGTCCCACACGACAAGAACATCATCGCCATTTCGGGTGAGCATATCCATCCCCTGTGGGGCGGTCTGAGCAGAGAATAGGAAGAGTCCGACGCTGGCACTTCTATTTTTTCTGGCGGTGTCAATCTCGATGATTGCCTTAGTCACGGAATACCCTGCATCCTCTTTCGCCTCGACTACAAATTTCTCTCCCGCCGCCACGCAGTCTGCCCCAAGTTCGACCACGAGGTCGCCGACTTTGCAGTTTTTTATCAAGCCCGTCGTTGCTCCCGTCCGATTGGCGACATCCCCGGCCTTCTGCACTTCCTTCTCGATGAATTCACATGCCGTGGCTTCGAAGTCATTGCCATGCTGTGTCGAACGGGCTGACTCTTTCCGCTGTGCTGTCATGGATTCGAGCGCAGTCAGCACGTTGGTCTGGAATCCTTGCACCTTCTGTTCATGGGTGCCGAGAATCTCCACCAGTTCCCGCTTGAGGCGATAAAGAGCAGAAGCTTCGTTGTCGAGCGTCAGATTGGAGTCGATGGAGCCTTTAGCTTCATTGATGACAGTGGAGAGGCGGGAGAGAGCAGAGCCTTCTTCGTCAAGCGAGAATTCCTTGGTGATGGTCTCCTGTGCTGTCTCAACACGCTTCACGAGCCGACTCAGAGCCGAGTCTTCCTTGTCCAGTGAAAACTCCTCCACTACATTGCCAATGTCATCGGCAAGGCCGTCTCTCAGCTTGCCGTTTGCGAGGGTCAATTCCTTGACCAGCCGGGTGAGGGCGCTTTGGTCGTTGTCCAGAGAGAACTCGCCGAGAATTCGCTTCTGCTCCTCATCAATCACCGATGAAATGGTAGAGCGAACTGAGGAAACGAGCCCATTGGCCTCTTCTGGATTCAACAGCTTCATCAATGGGCTGTTCTTGCCGATGTGCTCAGCGAGGGTTTCTGCAAGTACGGAACCGTTACTGCCGACCTGCCGTTGCAGCACCTTCTCAAGGTCGCCGTCCTGCTTAATGAGGCGCTCAACCCTTTCTTGAAACCTGCCGCTACTGGGGTCGAAATACTCTTTGAGGGAAGTAGTGAGATTCGTGTGAATCTCATTGCGTGAGCCATCTAATGCGCTCTTCAGGTCTGTCAGCAGCTTCTCGCCTTCCCGTCTCACCGCATCAGCATCAATCTGTCCACGAGCGTGCTTCAGAGAAAGAACGCCAATCCGCAGGGCTGCAAGAGCGTACTCCTCCCGCTCCCTGCCGTCAGTTCGCTGAAGCAACTCAGTGACGGTCTCGCGGTCGGACACAACCAATGTCAGCGGAATTGACTGAGCATCGTTGCCCTCTGACACAACAGGCTTGCGCGGGATTAACGAATCGGCATAAACAGCGTCGGCCATGGGAACCCAATCCTTTCCAACTACCTTCCGGGAAAGTATTCAGTGAGTGTTGCATCCAACACTAATCGCACTTTACCTCTCCGTCTCCCAGACAAGCGTCTTCGAAGCAGGGTTGGGAGCCGAGACCATCTATGAGAAGCTGAAGCCGGTGCTGCCCGAATGCCGCCGTCATCACTCCTGAATCAGTGACGGTTGATGCACTGGTAGCCAGCCACGGCTCAGAACTCGTCCTCATCGTCCGCAACCGGATACAAGCATTCGAAGCAGCGATAGTGCTCATCGCGGCCTTCCGACGTTTTGTCTTGAGGCAGATTCATCGCAGCCATTATTCGCCCGACGACATCACGCCGACCAAGGATGCACTTGTCTGCCAGTAGATGGAACCGCTGCTCCCGCCCGTCGAAGACGACGCGCCCCCGAGGCGGCTCCTCGTACTCAACTTCGGCTGGTACCGTCCGAGTCCTCTGGAGCCGTGTCCAGTGGTCGATGTG
>Ga0302319_10026645_pt1 | contig 10170 bp, 7 predicted proteins | sample Bog_T0_2_FD_203319 | JGI IMG/M metagenome (GOLD analysis project Ga0302319, IMG submission 203319) | Peat permafrost microbial communities from Stordalen Mire near Abisko, Sweden - Bog_T0_2 | ecosystem: Environmental > Terrestrial > Soil > Wetlands > Peat | place: Sweden: Abisko, Stordalen Mire...
CCGCAGGGGATAGTCAACGCCGCGGGCAACGCGCCGGTGGGGAACGCGATCTCGCCCGGCGAGTTCATCGCCATCTATGGCAGCGGCCTCTCGACCCAGACACTGACGTCCACGCCGCCTTACCCCGGCTCGCTGGGCGGAGTCGCCGTGAGCATCGGAGGCCTGCCGGCGCCCGTCTACCTCGTAAGCCCCGGTCAGATCAACTGCCTCGTGCCGTATAACGTCGACACTTCTAAATCCAGCACCACGGTGCTCGTCATGAGCAACGGCGCGACTTCGAACTCCGTGAGCGCGCCGCTCGCGAAGACTGCACCGGGAATATTCTCCGACGACCTGAGCGGCACGGGCGACGGCGCCATCGTCCACCTGGACGGCACATTGGTCAACGCCGCCAGCCCCGCCGTGAAAGGCGAGATCCTGTCCATCTACCTGACGGGCCTCGGGCCGCTGCAGAACCCCATTGCCGATGGCACGGCGCCCGGCGCGGTCGATAACGCCACGACGCTCATCGCCGTGTTCGTCAATGGGATCGCGGTGAGCACATCGCCGCCGTTCTACAGCGGAATCAATCCCTCGTATCCCGGCCTGTACCAGATCAATTTCCAGGTGCCCGCCACCCTTACGGTGAGCGGCGAGCTGCCTGTCGCGCTCGAAACACCCGATGCCTTCAATGACCAGATCAATCTTGCGGTTCAATAGCATCGCCCGCGTGGTCGTCGCCGGCGCTATGCTGTGCGGAGGTCTTATGGCTGATTCCGATTTCGACCAGACGCAGGCGGCCCGCTTCGCCCGCATGGCGCTCGACTGCGTGCACCGGGAGTACCCCAACAAGATTGCGCACTCGCTGAACTCCGATGCCGACGTGAAGCCGCCGCGCGAGCTGACCCCGGCCTTTTATGGCTGCTTCGATTGGCATTCTTCCGTACATGGCCACTGGCTTCTCGTCCGGCTGCTGCGCCTGTTTCCGGACGCGGATTTCGCCGCCGACGCGCGGCGTGCGCTGGCCGAAAGCCTCACGCCCGCCAACATCGCCGCCGAAGCGACTTATCTTAACGCGGATGGCCGCACCGGCTTCGAACGGCCTTATGGGCTCGCGTGGCTGCTGCAGCTTACGGCCGAGCTGAAGGAATGGGACGATCCGGATGCCCGGCAGTGGTTCGCCGCGCTCCATCCGCTGGAACTGGCGGCCACCGCGCGCATCGCCGACTGGCTGCCGAAGCTCGAACACCCTATCCGCACGGGCGAGCACAACAACACGGCTTTCGGGATGGGCCTGATGCTCGACTATGCCCGCATCACCGGCAACGCGCCGTTCGGCAAGCTGCTCGAAGCGCGCGTCCGGGACTATTACCTGCGGGACAAGAGCTGCCCGCTGGCGTATGAGCCTTCGGGGGAAGACTTCCTGTCTCCCTGCCTGGCCGAAGCCGACGTGGTTCGCCGCATTCTTCCGGCACGCGAGTTCGCGCCGTGGTTCGCCGCGTTTCTTCCCAGGGTGGAACTGGAGCCGACGCACGTCACCGACGTCACCGACGGTAAGCTCTACCACCTTGCGGGCCTGAACCTCAGCCGCGCGTGGATGCTCGGGGGCATCGTATCGAAACTCCCGGCCGGCGACACCCGCCGCGCGCCGTTGACGGCACTGGCGGGCAGGCTGCGGGAGACCGGCCTCGCGAGCATCCGGAGCGAGCACTACGAAGGAGGCCACTGGCTGGGCAGTTTTGCGGTATATCTGGTGAGCGGGCGCGGGCTGATGTGACCAACGCGTCCGGCGTCTAATGGGCTTTGCGGGCTACGAATCTTGCGCCCAGGGCTCCCCCGGCGGCGCAGATTCCCACCACTACCGCGAAGATGATTCCCAACGCCACCAGGAAGCTGGCGCCCAGCATTATCGGGTCGTTCAGGACCTGCGACATGCGCGGGTCTTTCTGCAGCATTTCGTCGAACTGCTGCTTGCCGTCGAAGGCCACTGTCAGCGCCATCAGGACCGCCAGACTGGCGAATGTCAGGATGCCGGTGATCGAGCCGAGACGCGCGCCCGCCGGAACGCTCAGCGCCAGACCCGTCAGACGGCGGTACAGCAGAACCGCGCACCAGCCCGCTCCCAGACACCACACCGCGAATAACAGGTTCACCCCCGGGATCATGGTCAACATCATGATCGCGAGCGACATCAGGAAGGCAATGCGGAATGCAATCGGATTGGCGAAGCCCACCGGCAGCTGAGCCAGCCGGGCCTGCAGCGACGGCTGCGCCGGAGGAGGCAGCGGCGGCGGGGTTTCGGCAGCTTCGATTTCAAAGGTCGGCCGTCCGCATTGATGGCAGAAGCGTGCCTTCTCGACCAGTTGTGTTCCGCAGGTGCAGTATTCCGGCATGAGGCGCGCCAGCGCGGGCGCATCTTCAGTTTGACGCAGGCTCGCCGACGGAGGCAACCCCGATGTGGGTTCCATCACCCTTCTCGCGGATGGCCACCATGCGTTTCTGGCCGCTTTCTTTGAATTCCATGCGGACCGAGCCGTCGCGCTCGGTGACGATCAGCCAGCCCGGCAGGCGCTCGCGGTACCAGTCGGCCACTTTGCTCACCGGGTCGGGCGTAAACAACTCGCCGCCCGCCACGGCGATGTCCTTCTCGTCTTTGCCGTCGCTTGATGTCCACTCGAAGGTGGCGCCGCCGCCGTCTTTGCCGCGCTTCGCGCCGGGATAAACGGGCACGCCGAGCGCGCGGGCATCCACGTTGTCGCGGCCGCGGACGCGGAAGTGGCCGCCTGGAATATCGATCGAAACGTCTCCGCCGTCGGCGCGCTCCACGGTCCGGACCCTGACGTTGTGCACCACCCAGGACGCCGCCAGAATGCCGAGGATGGCGATGGCCAGCGCCGTCAGCAGCAGCCCGGAGAGTATCCCGCCGCGGCGGGAATGAAATGCCTTCATGCGGCCTCCTTCAACATATTACGCGCGACTCCGCGTTCCGGTTCGCAGAAAACGAGAAGCGGCGTGGTAGCTTGCTCCTGATGGAAGATATCACGATTCTGGTGCTCGGCGACCCCGCCGAACCAACATTGAAAAAACTGGAGGAAGCCGGTCCCGGCGTCACTCTGAAGATTGCGAAGACGGCCGAGGGGCTGGGGCCGGAGGCCGCAGCCGGGCGGGTGCTCTACAGTTGGTCGGGCAGCCGCGCGGAGATCCGCAGGGTGATGGAACTGGCGCCGCGGCTCGAATGGATCCACTCACGCAGCGCGGGTCTGGATTCGCTGCTGTTCCCGGAACTGATCGAGAGCCCCATTCCGCTGACCAACGGCAGCGGCGTGTTCAGCCAGTCGCTGGGCGAGTGGGTCATTACCGGCGCGCTGTACTTCGCGAAAGACATTCCGCGCATGCTGAAGTCGAAGGCGGAGCGCAAGTGGGACGTGTTCCTCGTGAGCGAGCTGAGCACGCAGACGATGGGAATTGTGGGGCACGGCGACATCGGGCGGGCCGTGGCGCGGCGCGCCAAGGCGTTCGGGATGCGGGTGCTGGCGCTGCGGCGGGATACTGCGCCGCGGCCGGGGGACGAGGATGTGGATACCGTGTATCAGACCGCGGATCTGCACCGGATGCTGGCGGAATGCGATTACGTGGTGGCGGCCGCGCCTTTGACGCCGCAGACGAAGCATATGCTGAGCACGGCGGAGTTCAACGCCATGAAGCCGTCGGCGGTGGTGATGAATGTGGGCCGCGGGCCGGTGATCGATGAGGCGGCTATCGCCACGGCGCTCAGCAGCGGGCGCATTCGCGGGGCGGTGCTGGATGTGTTTGAGGCGGAGCCGCTGCCCGCGGAGAGCCCGTTGTGGGGGATGGAGAACGTGCTGATCTCCGCGCACACGGCGGATCACACGCACACGTGGCTGAACGACGCGGTGGTGTTCTTTCTGGAGCAGTTCGCGCGCTGGCGCAGCGGCGAGCCGCTGAAGAACGTGGTAGACAAGCACGCCGGCTACTGACGACGAATACCGTTCCCGGGCCTGGTCGGTGCATCGGGTACACGCGACTTCAGTCGCGTTTCGCGGCCCGGCAACGCCAGCGTCACCCCAGCTCTTCCAACAGCGCTCTTTGGCGGCCCAGGCGCTGTTCGCGCTCCCGCGCGAAGCGCTCCACGCCGGCAAATATAGTCGCCGGATCCAGATGCGCTTCGGCGATCACATCCGGCTCGAGGCCTCCGGTCAGCCACTGGTTGTCCCAGTCGGAGGTGAGCGAATAGGCGTCCGTCACCGGGCCCAGATCGCGCACCGGGAAGACGCGGCGCGTGCCCGTGCTGACTACCATGGCGTCGTAATACGCTTCGGGCGGCAGCACGGAGTCGCGGTATTCCTTCGGCTGGCGGTCGAAGAGGTCTTCGCTGATGGCCGAGATCACTTTCACGTTGATGCCGGCCTCTTCGAGCTTCGGCAGTTGCTTCACCAGGTTGACGGTCGAGCTCGAACCCTGCGCGATCACGTAGCCGTGGCGAGGCAGGCCGGGTGCGAAGTCGCGGATGACGTAGAGTCCCTTCGCGGCCGCTTTCAGATCGCTGTCGGCGAACTTCGAACGATCCGCTACGGCGAAATCGGGGCGCGCCACTTCGATCGAGATGATGCCGACCTTGGGGTCGCGCGCAGCAATCTCGGCGGCAGCGAAATAACCGGCCGCGACGTCGTTATAGTCCCAGAAATTCAAGTGAATGGTCTGGCCGCGCGGGAACAGCTTCCAGCACTGCGTGGCGAAGATGCCGAAGTGGGTGCGGCCGTCGGCGGCCGTTTCAGGCCCCGAGTGGCCGGCCAGAATGTGCAGCACGCCCATGCGGAATTTGCTGTCCTGATTCTGCTGGCTCCACACGCGGGCGGGCGTGTACATCAGGGGCGTGAACGCGCCGTAGGTGCCGCTCAGCGCCCAGACGCCGGAGAATTTTTCGGGATCGATGCTGGCGCTCTGGCTGATGAGGCCGATGGCGGTCGAGACGTTGCCGGCTTCCTGAATCGCCGCCTTGATGCGCGTGCCCACAGGATTGGTCTCCGGATCGTAGTGCCCCCAGAGGCTGCCGTGCTCGACGTTGATGGATTCGGAGAGATCGGCCGCCAGCGTCAGGAAGCGGTTGTCGGTGACGTAGTTCATCCACTTGATGATTTCCGAAATGCCGCGGCGCGTGCCGGCCATTTCGCCCGGCTTGCGGAAGAGCGTGATGCCGACCTGTTTCTGCGCGCCCGAAACCGGGTTCACCGCCGTGACGTTCTGCGGCTCGACGGGAAGATTGGCTACGCGCAGGCGGTCGTCGAGGAACGGATCGTTCTTCGTGTCGAAGCGCCGCTTCGTGTCGAAATGCGTGGGGGCATCGTCGCGGACGGTGTCGCCGATTTCGACGAGACGGTCGGCCAGCCAGTCGCCGAGGCCGTCGCGATCGAGCAGCGACATCACCACATCCATGTTGGTCTTGAACTGAATGAGGCGCTCGCGCTGATCGGCGACGGCGCCGTTGCGGATGCCGGAGAATTCGACGCCATAGTGCTTCTCAAACGTGGTCGCCAGCGCGACGAAGTAGTCCGAGTTCATCTTCATCGCATAGGGATGGCTCTGGTAGCTGACCAGCTGCTTGCCGTGGCCCGGGATCATGCCATCGACGGCGCGCGGCCAGTAACCTTTAACGGTCCTGGCGATGAGAATCATGGGACGGCGGTCGGAGGGGTCCCAGTCTTCCATGGTCTTGTAGGCCGCGACGAGCTGCGCATAGTCGTTGCCGTTCTCGAGCGTGAAGACGTTCCAGCCGTAGGAAGTCCACTGTTTGACCAGATCGTAATCGGTGTACTTGGAATTGATGACGCCACCCAGCAGGACATCGTCGATTCCGGCGTTATTCTCCGAGAACAGCACGCGCAGGCGTTTGCCGACCTGCAGCGCGAGCGCCTGCGTCTTCAGCTCCTGGGCGTGGCCTTCGGTCATGGCGAATTCGCCTTCGAGCGCGATGATCTTGGGCGAGTTCAGAGAGGTGGTGGCGCCGATGATGTCCCAGAACGCGGCCTTGCCGCCCGCGCAGGCGATGCCAACACCGGAGGGTCCGCCGTTCACGTCGTTGGTGACATCGACAGTCTCGGCGTGGCCGGCGAGGGCCTTGATGCCGCGCAGCTTCGCCTGGGCGAAGAGCGGATCGTCGGCCAGCCCGAGATCGGCGAGCATGTTCTTAATAGCGCCCGCGCCGCGGCGGAAACCGAGGGCGTCGATGGGCAGGATGGCGACTTTGGGATCGACATAATAGCGCTTGTCGCCGGTGAGCTTGTACTTGCGCTCCATGGCCTGGCCCATGATCATCCAGAGCGCGTAGCCGGTGGGGACGTTGTGTCCGCCGGCGAGCATGAACTTATCGCCGTAGGGATGCTTGGGGCGCCGGTAATCGTAGCGCATGCCCCCCAGTTCCGGCCCGGCCAGATGCGCCGCCACGTTAAACGGCGTGTAGGCCAGCGGCCCGCCGAAATGGCCCGTCTGCGCGTAGTTGCCGAGCAGCGTCAGCGTCATGCAGGTCATGAAGCCGATGTCTTCGAGACCGTGTTGAGGGAAGCTCACGTCCAGCGGCCGGACCGGCGAGACGAGCGTATCCAATGTTGCGACCAAGTTCATTCCTCCCGGGAATTATCGCTCAGTATATCGAATGGGGTGTCTCGCGCATTTCGCGGGCCAGCAAGCCGAGACCGCCGTACCAGTCGCGCTCGATCTCGAAGGCTACGTCGACCTGCCCCGATTGTGCGAATTCGCCCGCCAGCTCGCCCATGCCGAAGCCCTTCAGTATCGCGCTGCGGCCGCTCTGGCGGACCGCGATCTTCAGGTGCTTCTCTTTCCATAACTGCGGCGGGCCGGAAAGCTGCGCGCCGCGCAGGGCGAACAGAGGCCGCGCATTGCCCATGCCGAAGGGCGCGATGCGTTCGAGAGCCGACCACAGTTCCTCGTTGACCTCCGGAAGATCGAGCACGGCATCCACGGCGACCACGGGACACATGTCGTCGGGAGTCAGCCTCTCCGCCGCATAAGCGCGCAGGCGCTCGCGGAAAGCTTCGAGGGAGTCCGCCGGCAGCGTGAGGCCGGCCGCATGCGCGTGGCCGCCGAACTTCGTGAACAGATCGCGCATGCTCTCGAGCGCGTCGAGAAGATGAAACGCCTCGATGCTGCGGCCCGAGCCCTGCGCGAGGCCGTTCTCGACGCCCATCACGATGGCGGGCCGGTGGTAGCGCTGCATCACGCGGCTGGCCACAATGCCCACCACGCCGCGATGCCAGCCTTCGCCCCAGAAGACAAGCGCCGCGTCGCCGCCGGTGACGGGCGTTTCGAGGCAGCGCGCCAGAATCTCGTGCACGATGGCGCGCTCGGCGGCCTGGCGCTCCTGGTTGAGCGCGAACAATTCCGCGGCGATCCGGTTTGCTTCCTCCGCATCGGCAGTGAGAAACATACGCACCGCCTGGCCGGCACTGTCCATGCGCCCCGAGGCGTTGATGGCGGGCGCGATCCGAAACGCGACTTCGGTGGCGTTGGGGATGCGGTCGCGAAAACCGGCGCTATCGAGGAGCGCGCGCAACCCGGGGTTGCGCACGTCGCCCAACCCGTTGAGCCCGTGCTTCACGATGATGCGGTTCTCGCCGGTGAGCGGCACGATGTCCGCCACGGTCGCGATGGCCACCAGCTTCAGAAACGATTCGAGCACGCGGTAGAGTTTCGCCTGCGGCCAGTCGGCGCGCGAGAGAATGGCGTGCGCCAGTTTGAACGCGACACCCGCGCCGCAGAGGCTGGGGTTGGGATAGCTGCAATCGACGCGGCTGGGGTTCACGATGGCGAAGGCGGGCGGCAGGGCGGCTTCGGGCAGATGGTGGTCCGTGACGATGACGTCGATGCCGAGCTCGCGGGCGCGCTCGATGGCGGCGCAGGCGCGGATGCCGTTGTCGACGCTGATAATCAGGCGCACGCCGCGCGCCGACGCCTCTTCGACAGCGGCACGCTGCATGCCGTAGCCATCCTGCAGGCGGTGCGGGATGTGCCAGGCGGCGTCGGCTCCGGCCATCTCGAGCGCCTTCTTCAGAACCACCGTGGAGGTGACGCCATCCACGTCGTAATCGCCGTGGATCTCGATCGATTCGCGGGCCGCGATGGCGGCGCGGATGCGGTCGACCGCGCGATCCATATCGCGCAGCAGAAAGGGATCGTGCAGGTCTTCGAGGCGGGGGTCGAGGAAGTGCGCGGCGGTGGGCGCATCGCGATAGCCGCGGCGCCAGAGAATGCGGGCGGCGGCGGGCGGCAGAGCGAGTTCCCGCGCGAGCGCGGCGATGGGACCGGCGTCGGCGGCGCCGGGGAACACCCAGCGGCTAATTGTTCGAGTAGAAGCCGCCGAGGCCGTCTTGTCCATCACTGTCGACGTCTTCGCCGGACGCGAGCGAGGCCGTGATTTCTTCACAGGCTTCGAGGAAATCGTCGTACCAGTCGGGGCGGGCTTCGTAAACGTACAGGTGCGAGTTGTAGTCGAAGGCGAGCTCCAGCGCGCAGGTAGAGCCGACGTAGCGGCGCGCCTCGCGGATGCGCCCCTCCATTTCGCGATGCTCGTCGCGGGCCATGCCGGCGTCCTCGAGCTCTTCGATGGCCTCCTCGATCTCGTCGTCTTCGAGCTCGCGCGAGGCGAACATGACGAGCTTGATGCCGGCCTTGCCGGCGGTATCGAGGAACATGCGGTAATCGGGAAAGCGCTCGGTGTCCCAGGAGATCACGGGCAGGGCGTCGAGACCGCCCGAGTAGCTGCGGAAGACGGCAAACTCGGAGGCGGCCAGGTAGTCGAGAATTTCGCCCTTTAAGGTTTCGAGGTTAAGGTCCAATGAGGCTCCGGTTCGCAGAACCAGAATAGCACCGGGCGGGGATGGGGACGCGCAAGGTTGATGCGGCTGGCGCTATCCGTATTCTTCCGAGTTTAGGTTCACTTCGTTTTCGATTCCGGGACTTTTGTACCAGTACTCTCGGCCGGAAACAAGAAACAGTTGTCCGTCCCGTTAAGGGTCCGCTGGGTCGCCACCCCTGCGGATGAAAATACAGGGATGGCGTAAGCGTGGCGAGGCGGTGCGAGACGCCGTAAGTTCAAGTTTTCAAAGATCGTGGGCCGAATCTGCAACCCCTTGCGGCGAGGCAGATCCAACTCCGGCATGGCACCCCGGAAAACTATTTACGAGGCAAGATCGTGAACCCGAATCTGCGACCCCTTGCGGCGAGGCAGATCCAACTCCGGGGCCGCGGCGAGAAACAAACGCGACTGAAGTCGCGTGTACCGCAGGGGAGTAAAGCCCTCCGCGATTTGAGTGTGGCACGAAGCGAGGCGGTTCCGGCCGGAACGGACGGTATCGCGGGGTCGCGGCCGGCGGATAAGTACCGCTGTTTCAGACGGCTGGAGAGGGCTGAGAAAAATTTGCGGAGATTGTGATCGTAAAACGTCCGATCTTGCGGCGGAGTCTGGTGGGCCCTGTAGGATTTGAACCTACAACCAACGGATTATGAGTCCGCTGCTCTAACCATTGAGCTAAGGGCCCAAACTGTTTGTTTACTTTATCTTGACCTGTGTAAATCTTCCCGATACGCTTTGAGTGTAACCATTCTTGTAACCGTCGGCCGGCCCTGTCACCGTTTTCACGTCCGAAAACAATATGCTGTCGCAAGCTTCTGATTTCGTTCGCTGAGCGGAAATGGGCATAGGTGAATTATACCGTCGGGATGGCTGGTCACGTTCCGGAACGCGCGATCATCCTCCTCGCGCGACTTGGTCGGCTGGGCCGCCACAACAAGAAACCGCCCAGTCTGACAGAATGACGACAGACGAGAACAGTTCTCCCGGCGGACGTTTGCGAACTGCCAACCGTACAATCCCGCATTGACAGATCACCATCAACACGCTGCGCTCGCGGAGTTGGAGAGTCTCATCAGCGAACCCGAAGCGGAGCGGCTGGAGTTCAAGGAAGCGCGAAGCGGGTTCCATTTCGAGAGACTGGCGAAGTATTGTGCGGCCCTCTCCAATGAGGGCGGTGGGTCGACAGTCCTCGGCGTGACAGACCGACGACCACGGCGCGTCCTGGGCACTGCCGCGTTCGAAGAGCCGGGCCGAACTGTAGCCGGGTTGATTGATCGGCTGAGAATCAAAATCGAATGGGCCGA
>Ga0302319_10026646_pt1 | contig 10170 bp, 7 predicted proteins | sample Bog_T0_2_FD_203319 | JGI IMG/M metagenome (GOLD analysis project Ga0302319, IMG submission 203319) | Peat permafrost microbial communities from Stordalen Mire near Abisko, Sweden - Bog_T0_2 | ecosystem: Environmental > Terrestrial > Soil > Wetlands > Peat | place: Sweden: Abisko, Stordalen Mire...
AAAAAGATTCTGCGGTCTTGCCCGAAGGGCTGCGGCCTAGAACTGGGCGCGAGAGAAATGAGGGACCACCGTTGCGACGGGCCGCCCGCTACGCCCCCGGCACCCCACCCGCGAACAGGCACTAGACGCTGAGAGTCAACCAGCCCAGGGCCATCGAGCTAACGAGGAAGGGGCCAACTCAACTTTGCCCCGCCCGTGCCTGCTTCGCCACCAAATGATGAGGCGTTCCCAGGGCAACCTCTGAGGGGAGATACCGGCGCCGCTCGCCGCACAGAGGGCAGACGACCACAATGGACTGAAAAGGGAATTCAGGCACACCGGCAGGCACGTCCCGCCGGCATCGTTTGCACTCCACCACGAACAGCTTTCGTCTCTGAATTCCGAAGGACATCAGAATCAGCATAGGCGAACACATGGAGAAAGTCCAGGGGGAGCAACCCCCGACTGTCAGGCCGAGGTTTTCGCGCATTGAACGCGAACGAAACCTGCATCCTCCGCTCGCTGCGCCCCGGCATCCTACCCGGTGGGTCTGTTCCTGCCCGCATAACCCTTTAGGGCTCCTTTTCTTGGCATGAGCCGCGCCGGCTATCACTTATAGCCTCTTTCAGGTTCGCAACGTTCATATGCTGCGACGGGATGTAAGTCACGCTTCCTCTTCCTCGGTTATAGACGCACCCTCCTCAACTGGTGGTGGCGGGGCGGGTTTCTCTCCAAGCGCACGAAGTGACAGTTTTTCTGCTTCGCTTAGCAATGCGGGGAGACCTGAAAGAGCACTCTCGTACTGCTGAGTAGCCTCCTTGCTGAGCCTAGTCCTGACGGATTCCTTTATCTGGGTTTCTTCGATTGATTCAGAACGGGCGTAAGCCTTCAGCTTTTGTCTGATGTAAGCCTTCAGAACGTCAACCCTGCACTGATCGCGATACTTTTTGATGATCTCGCCGAGCACTTCGTTTTGCGGCCGCCATAGCTCCAAGCAAATGTACCTGAAGCGTGGCCATTCATCAGGTTTAAGTTCTCCAGGGACTACAATCTTTCGTAAAATGCTATCGCTTTCAGTGATCTTCATACTCGACGTACCAAAGTTACCGCTGACAGTTCCAAGAAACGTGGAGAACAGGCGCTTCGCTTCGCTATCTGACTGAGGAGAGAAGAATCCATTTAGGCACAACAAATACTCCTCGAAAAGGGCCATCTCCTGCGCATCGCCCGCTAGACGCGGCTCACCATTGTCCCTACCGTTGAAGTCTTCTATCGTGAAGAAGAATGTTGCAAAAAGTCCAATCTGAAAAGCGGCGGTGGTCAAATCGTTCTTGTATAGCAAATCAACTTGTGGGTTCAAGAACTCTAGTTTGGACTTGGCAACTGTTGCAAGAAGATTCTCTGTTCTACGAGCGCGGAACCCTGTCTCATCTGTCGCTACGCTAACCTCAAGGTTACGCAGGTCTGCAAGAATCGAAGTAAACTCGGATGCCTGTTCACTTTGATTTAGGAACTTTTGCTCTTTCTCCTCTGTCGTCAGATCGTCAACGTACTGCCTAAAGACTCTTAGGACACCCTGACCTTCAAAAAGCATGGCGTGAGTTCTCTTGTCTGACTTGTCCCTGAGTTCAACCTCGGTATCAGATGCTGCTCGTGCCATAGCAGCATAAGGGTAAAAGTCCTCAAAGCCCTTCACTATGTAGCGTAGATACTTGCTACGGAAAGAGTCAGATAGAACCTTTAAGGCGTCGGGCGTAAACATATTGCGCGTAGTGCTTTTTGCAACTTCCTCACCGAGGAGGTTACGGCCATCGAGCCGTCGAATGACAGTTCCCTCGATGTTTCGTGTTAACCACCAATTCTGAGGGCCGTGAACGTTTAACCCGTATGGCTGCTGACTGAGAAGTAGTATGCGCTCTAATAAAGCGTAGAGGTGCATGATCCCAGAAAAAGCGACAGCAGTAGTTAGAATGGTCCCATTCTTTTCAGCATCAAGCTCAAAGTTCCACAATCTCAATCTACTCGGTGAGCCATAATTGCGCGACTTAACTTCTTCGAGAATTCCCCGTTCAAAGTGCGAGAGGAGATCCTTGTCATCAAGCAAGATATTACGAGACCGACTGACAGGACGAGCGTTCTTATTCAATGCCAGGAATATTGACCGGCAAGCCTGAGTAACCTTGTATGTGCTGTTTCCCTCGAATAGCGTCGGGAAAGTGCAGATTGCAATAGGAAGTGAAATCTCTTTGAGGTCAAAGTTCTTGAGGTAATCTTTAGTCCAGCGGCGATAGTAATGTTTGATTGCAGCGGTATGGTCTGGCCATCCCTTAATGTTCCGGTAGAGCGCCAGGAGCGCCATTGCACGGTGCTGTCCGTCAACGATCACAATTTTGCAACGGTTCGTATTAATCCTGAGTCTTGCGTTATCGAACTCTAGCCTCGCACCGTTGAATTCGACTTGCTCAAATTCAAATGCTTCTTGACCGCGAGCGCCAGCCCGCTGAATCACTTGTTTGTAAGACTCTCCCGGTACTACACTCGACTCCTCGGTGATAGCTGGATACAAAGAAAGCAATTCCTTCTCTGGGCCTACAGGTACAACCACCGCAACGATCGGTGGGAAAAACCTGACAGCTTCGCCCGACTGGAGAAGGTACGGGATGAGCGAATTGGAAACACGCCCATCATCAATATCTCGTTGCATGAGGTCATCGAAGCCAAGGTCTTTCGTTTCAAAAATCTCGCGAACGGGCAGAAGATTCTGAAACAGGCGTTCCTTTTGGCTTCCATCCAGATTGAAAGTAATATGCGTCTGGATATATCGAACGGGAATCGAAGGCTGATTTGGAGCAGCGGGTTTTACAGAGAAAATGCCGACTGCGCCCGATATTTCCAGGTCGAGTCCTGATACAACTTTGAGGATAGGTCCGATTCCCATTTTACTTCCTTCCGCAGAGTGGATAGTTGATACGATTCAAGATGTTCTCTAGATCGTATCGAATCGCGCTGTCAACCGAGAGTTCAAAGGTGTTCACAACAAGGCTACTTGTAGCGAAGTCACGAAGCATGGTTACTTCATAGGCGAATTTGTGGTCATTCTCATCTTCCTCTGAAGTGGGGCTGATCACAGATCCAGAGGCTATGGCAGAGGACCTGATCTGTTGTAGAGATTCGATTAGTCTCACGTGCTGCATGAGTCGTCCACGAAGTTGCTTAGCAACCCCTATGTAAATCGGGCTTGCAAATTGGGGGACAGCAAGTTTTAAAGTATTCTTGATTGCGTGGAGTCGCGTAGGACTTTCAGCAACCCGGCTAATCAAGGATGAAGAGATGTCAGGCTTGTGTTCAACTTTCCCGGAATAGCGTGGCTTGAGAGGACCGCTTAACTCAACACTGTAACCCTGTTCCTTGTAGTAGCGAAAAAGTCTCCGATCCAGGAAGGATCGAATAATTGTTTTTTTGCTCTCGAAATCTGTTTGAGCCTCGACATCCGCAATACATACCGAGATGTCACGATCAGTCAACTCGATTCGGTAATACCAAGCATAGACTCCGGGCGTATCTGGGGCGCTGGCAACTTCGTTGAATCGGAATTGTTTTGTGTTCAAGGAAGTGGATCTCCAGATACGCCGGTTGCTTACGGTTTAGAGGCTGCAAATGGTGCAAGGTTCTGTGTCGTCTTCTTCATCGAGAGCTGCGCCCAAGATGTTGAAGAGGCTATCGCCGGGCTTGACACTAGACACAGAACTCATCGCCTTCGTGTGCTTTTCCCAAATTTCTTTCAGGCGTTCCGGCTCCGCCAACTCATCCAGACTTTCCTTTTGATTCCAAGTAAAGCGTTCGCCGGTGATGGTGTCGAGTTTCTCATAAGCCTTGGCTTGTTCGTACTGGTCTGGATGACGTTCTTTGAGGCCGGCCCATTCTGCCTTTCGTTGAAAGAAGCAAAAATAGCATCCAGACCGACTCCGCCAGTCATAATACTTTGGAATGCCTATTCCGCTCTTCTCCAAAATCTGATACACATCATTCAATCGAATTCCATCTTCGCGAAACGGGAAAACAGGTGTGATATTTGGCTTTGTTGAAATGTAGCCTTCACGGTTCTCATCAGCCCTGATACCTATGTAGCTGACGACAGGATCAGTACCGACAAAGTTCTCGAAGGGCTCAATCTTTAGCTTACGAGTACACCAACGCATCCGTGACGATGGGAGGTAATTACCGAAAATCTGTAGCCAGTGATCGAAGCTACGCTCAGGATTGAGGCGCTCAATCTTCTTGCCGAGGTAAACTTCTACTTTGTCAATGTACTCGTATGTCTCCTGAAGCTCAGCGCCAGTGTCGCAGAAGAAATACTCCATATCTGGAACACGGTCCCGCATATAGATGGCAAGTGCTGTACTGTCCTTGCCTCCAGAGATGCCCAAAACGTGACGCACAGAATCAGCCATGCTTGACGACCTCCTCAACTCTCGCTCCTACTCCAGTGTACTCGCCCAGCAGTGATTGTGAGACGGATGCAAGCGCAGCCAGTGCGATCTGAGGGGACACATTTAGTGCCTGAATCTGGAACTGCAATTCAAGAACCGCGTTCATAAATTGCTTTTGCTCGTGTTGCTCGACAACAACTACCGCGCCTACTTCCATAGAGTTCCTGTCGGACACTCCAAGACGGAAGACTTCCTCAAGACGCTTACCCGCATCCTGACGTTTGCGCTCTTCATAAAGGAGCTCTTCAAGATGCCGGATATTGCGTGACATCTCTGCAAGACCGATCTCAAATCTCACGCGGTCATCATCGCTCCAGGACTTAGGAGCTTTGCCAACTATGGTTGTCGCGATAGCCTCGATCCATAGCGAATCGTCCATGTGTTCATTGGCGATATGGGTTACAACTGCTTTTAGTCGTGGTTCAACACAGTACGATACAACAGCCTGGGCGCGTGACTGCATCTTTACTCTAAGCGGCTGATCGAATGCGCGGAATAACAGTTCTTGCATATCGCGCAGAAGATCTTCATATGCGCGCTGGAGTTCGGTGATGGACGCTCGAAGAGCAACGAAGAAAGTCTTTGCTCGTTCTCCATCTGTCTCTGTCGCATTGAACGGCTCCATCTCACATGCACGTGGCAGTTCCCGAAAAAGAAGTTCATCAGGTTCTTTGGCGTTCATCAAAACGCTCCTCACCTCAAGTGTTCGAGGTGAGAGCCGCGTCGTGGTTTGGCAATACTTGGGAAGCCTATGCAAAAAACGGAATAACGGCTTAACGACTGAGAGGAGGCTTTCCCCTTTCGCAGGTGTTGGCTGGCCAAACAAATGAGCGAGCTGCACATAGACATCGCGACGCAAGCCTTCAATCCGATACCGCCGCAGTTCAAAGGATTCTGGAGAACGCACGAGACGCTCGAAAGCGTCTACAGTCATCTCAGGCAGGAATGCCCCGCATTCATAGAAGGCAATCTCTGTATCGTAGACCATCGCTGCGGCACAGAAAAGAATCGGAATAACGCCGAGCTTCAGCCCAAATGGCGCGCGCTGGAGTGTTCCAAACAGGTCTGCAAGGGTATGGCGCTTCAACTCGCAATCGTTGAAGAAATCCGTAATCTCCTGCCAAACGTCTGCGAGCGCATCTCCCTCTTTGGGTGCTCCAAAGCAGTAGCCCCCGTTCTCAAGACGGTGAATACCCGTGTACGCAAGAATGGAACTATATATGCTAACTTCCGGAGGGGTGCCAGTGAATCCTAGTTGAGGCTCGGCCTGTCGAGTAATCATCGCGCCGAGCAAGTTCCGACGTGCTGCTGCCGCGGCTGACGACAGGTTGCGCCGATTGACTAACTCGTTCCGAAGGATCGGAGCACGAAAATACACTTTGTCACAAATTCGGCTTAATTTATCTGCCAGCGTTCGGCTCGTTGGAACGTGCGTCGGCATTCCATGGTGGAACCATGCAGTCTCACGGGCGGTCTGCTCCTCTGGCGAAAAGAGGCGTTGAACCTCGGTCGAGACACGACTTTCCGCAGCAGAAATACGGGCACGCAACTCGCGCCGTGCGACAGCATCGGCCTCCAACTCACGAGTATGCGCTTGGACATAGCGTAATGCCTCCAAATCCCGAACTGCGTCATGCAGTGCATTCACTTCTTGCGGAATGGCGACGAGGACTTCGGGCTTTTCTTGCAGCAGAGCGTTTGAAGCCAGATCAACGAGTGTTTCACGTTCTGAAGAAGTGAGCGGCAAGCAGTACAAAAGCAAGCCATCTGCTCCAGGCTCCACATCCAAACTCTTGCTCAGCGTTGGAGTATCTGCAAACCTAACAGTGAAATAACGAAGAGTTCCAGTCTTGAAAGAATGGCGCTTTGCGACTAGCGGGCGTGGTGCCCAGAGCAAGTTGAGTTTTTCTGCGAGAGAAGCATTGCTCGCGATGAACTTGCCAGCGTTTCTCACTTCGTTATCAAGGTCGAGGTCGCTTCCCTCCCACAGAGCAATTGTGCCGCTATGTTTCCGTTCGACGATGAGCGATCGCTCCGCAAGGACTCTCTTGCAACGTCGAAAATCTGCCACATCAAGGCCGAGAGCAAAACGAATCACTTCCGAAGTCGCTTTGAAGTCCCCAATCTGTCCGATGGCCGACAATACGCCTACTGTTTTGATGAATCGTATCTCCACTTCGCCCAACGACGCCGCGCGGTCGAGTGCGCTTTGAATCTCAGCCCAGCGTGTAGCCGATTCTCCAACAGCAAGTCCGGAGCCAAACCCCTCCGCCAAGTAGTCGTACAATTCTGCCAACCCGAAAAACGATGGAGGTTGGCTAGATTGAAGCAAAAAGCTGCTGAATCCATGTTTCTCGCGTGAAGTGAGAAAGGAAAAGAGGGAGCGCTGGTTCTGGCCGAACTTGCGGCAGAGACGAACCAGGGCTAGTGATGTAAGTGGATGAAGCGGCGCGCAGTGTTCCAAAGCGCGGACAAAGCCTTTGATGCTCATGCCTCGCGGAGAAAGATCCAGCTCTTTAGCGGTTTGCGCAAGCTCCTTGGCTTGTTGATAGAGAGGGCGCAAGGCAGATGATATGGGCTGCTTAACTACCAGGGCTCGTGAGATCAGCTCCAATAATTGCTCAGGAGGTTCCTGAAACGCCACATCTTCAAAACGCCCCTGCACCTTAGCCCACTCCTCACGAACTGCCGGCCTCAATTCGGCAGCATAACGTTCAAAGGACTGGTGCAGGATTGTCACCAAGTACAGTCCCTCAGAACTGCTACGGTTTGTCGCTTCAGCGAGCTGTTGCAAAAGGAAGACATCGCCAGTTGCTTGGGTTCGCGCAGCATATTCCAGGAACTTCCCCAACTCATCAACAATGAGAAGAATGCCTCGTGAGCGGCCTGTACTCACCAGATTTTCTGAGAGCCTGTTTAGCGCGTTCATTACTGCGGTTGTTGCAACCTGCTCACCGGAGGCCAAGCGGGTCTCTAAAAGATCAAGCTCCTTGAGTGCATCTGGCTTGCGGCCCTGATGAAAATAGATACCGACATCTCGAATTGTGCAGCGCAGGATCGCTCCAAGGAGCGGCTCGGCTGCTCCGCTCACTACGACGGCTGCGAAGCCTTCGCGTCCGAGCTTCCCCTTACCTTTTCCCTCAAATAGTTCCCGATGTGTATCGGGATGTTGATCTTTCAATAGCCGTCGCGCTGCTGTTGAACCGCCAAAATCCGCAGGACTGAATAGATTTGCGAAAAAGAGAGCGAACGAAGATTTACCCGCTCCATATGGGCCGGTCAGCGTCCAAGCACGATGGCCTCCCGCACCTACCAATGCCCTTCCAAAACGAAGTACAAAGTTCTCAGCGGTCGCCGTAACAACATATCCTTCGATGGCTGAATCCGCGAAGCCATCTCGTTCCAGATTTACGGAACGGGCGTACCGAGGGGCAACAGATATTAGATCACTTAGTTGCATTACACCCCCACCAGCACTGGATTTGTTTCCTCATAGTGGTTACTCAACCAGGAGAGTCCATCACAATCACTTTGTCGGTACACTTGCTTCAATCCAGCCCCTTCCGTATAACCAAGGGCGCCACCTGTTGCGATTTCTAGCATCTCAAGTCGTTCAATCAAGCTGTTCTCATCCAGTTTGAAAACTGTACCAGGGCTATTCTGTGAATAGGCGATTTCGCTAAAAGCTAAGCTCTTCATTTCGGGCGCAACTCTTTCCCAGAACTGCAACAGGCAGTATGCGAAAACCCGGTTGCTGAGGGTACTTTTGGGGCCACGTCGAATCTTGAAGAGACTGGTTCCAGACACTTCTTCAATGAGATTCAGTTCTGTCAATGGACAGTCGAGAGTGTCTTCGATAGCTGCTGTACGGTTTCCCCGGCTACTGAGATACGTGCGGATGAAGACCTCGACATCACGCTTAAGCGTGCTTTCGCTTGGCATGGCCAAATTGAGATGACGAATCTCATCCTCGATACTTTGTAGCAGTCCTTCCCTCGTGAACTCATTGGAGGGGATACGGTTGAATGCCCACTGCCATGTGGTGCTGCGTTCAGAACTGGAGACTAAAAACCAATGGAGTAGCCAGAGTGTGTTTGGATCTTCCAAAAATGGGTCGGCACCGTTGAATTCAGCACTTCCAAAAAGGAATTCGCCAAAGGGCGAGACATTAATTGCAGTGCCGCGACTCTTTGGCTCTTCCACGAGAATGCCAGTCGCTAGACCCCAATGACGAATTGACCGCACCATATTTTTACCAACGCCTAATGTGACGATTGCGTTGTCTTGCCCAAAAACGCGCGCGTCAGCCTTCACCGCGTCAACGGCCTTTTTGAGCCAAGTGTAACGGAACACAAATGTTTCGTGGCCTGAGAACGAAACGGGATTTCCGGCCAAGTTGAGCGATGCCATTGATGACCTCATATTCCTAGTGGCAGATCAAGCTGCCCAGATTCGAGATCGTTGAGGAGCCGTTCGACAGCCACGCGAACTAAATCTGACTTGTTCACCTTTCGTTTCTCGCAAGTTATTGCAAGAGAATAACTTAGGTCGTCTTTAAGGTAGATAGTAAGCGGCTTACCGCTGCGTTTGGCCGTTGTTCTAGCCTTCCGAACACCGTTTGTGCGAGTGGCCACTGGTACTCCCGCTAGTACGTGTAATGACGTGCGAGTACAACACTAAACTCACCAAGTCCAAGGCGCAAGTATTTTTTTGAGGGTCGTTTCAGAAAACAGATCGCAGAGTACGCTAAGAGAATGCGCGCGTTGAAAACAAATGACATAGGCTACTTCAAAGAGATGACAATTCGGCTCTTTCCATCTATGAGCAAGTTGCTGATTCGGAACATATCTTGGCCCCGGATGGGACGTTGCCGCCAGTGTAGGGCACGGCTTGCAACCTATCCTGCGCGCTGTTCAGCACGACCAGAAGCGTAGCCACACGAGTAGACTTTCAACTGAAACTTACGCGCTTGACGGCTCGCCGGAAGTCTAGGCCGGACATTTCGACGCAGAAGCACATCTCCGCCAGACGGGAAAGCATACGGTCGCCGATGCGGTCTCCGAGCGTGGGCTCGCGAGCTGCGCGTTCGGCGTCGGTCTTGGCGCCGCCGCCTGCCGGAAGATCGGCATAATTGGTGGTGATAATGGTGGTCTGCTGATTGTTGTAGCGAGAGTTGAGTATGAGTGCGACGGTATCCCATACCCATTCGTTGGGCTTCTGCGCGCCCAGATCGTCCAGCAACAGCACCTCGGCGGCAAAGACCGGCCCGAGCAACTCCAGTTCGGTGGTATGCACCTGCGGGTTGTAACTGTTCTGTATGCTTTTGAGCAGCTCGCGGTAGTCGCAAAAGAGGCCCTTCACGCCCCGTTCCTGGACGAGGAGGCGCAGGACACCGACGGCCAGGTGAGTCTTGCCCACGCCGATAGAGCCGGTAAACAGCAGCCCTTTGCCGGCGGTATCCACCGGGTAGGAATCGACAAATTTGCGGGCCGTCAGGAGCGCCAGACCCAGTGAAGGGTTAGCATTGCGAAAACCGGCATCGTAGCTGTCCAGAGAGTATTGGCGGTAACGATCAGGGATGTGCGCAGCAGCCAAGCGGCGCTCCTCGCGCACCTTTTGTTGGCACTCGCAGGCGCGCGAGACCCATTGTCCGGCAGCGTTGACCACCCGCACCAGCCCGACCCCGTCGCAGATTGCGCAA
>Ga0302319_10026651_pt1 | contig 10169 bp, 10 predicted proteins | sample Bog_T0_2_FD_203319 | JGI IMG/M metagenome (GOLD analysis project Ga0302319, IMG submission 203319) | Peat permafrost microbial communities from Stordalen Mire near Abisko, Sweden - Bog_T0_2 | ecosystem: Environmental > Terrestrial > Soil > Wetlands > Peat | place: Sweden: Abisko, Stordalen Mire...
ACCGATGGCACCGTCTGCGTCTCGCGCACGCCGCCTGTCTGGGAATAGCCGAATCCCTCAAGAAAGTTGGAGGCTCGGGCTCGCTCAGCAATATTGAACCGAAGCAGAGAGACGGAATCGTAGACTGCGCAGGGAATCACTTCGACAGGGGCCGCTTTCGGATTGAGCAATGCTGATTTTCTGAGCAATCGAACCAGGGTGGTGTCCGGCTCGAAGGCATAAACTCGACCACCGGGACCGGCCAAGCCCGCCGAGGCAAACGAGAACAGACCCATATTTGCGCCAACATCCCACACAACGTTGCCCGGTTTCACAGTTTCGGTCGCATTCATCAGCAAACCGGTCGCAAATCGAAAGCCAAACCAGTAGCTAAGACCACATTCCGGAGTGATATACATCTGGCACCCGCCGTACTGGGGTGCCAAACGGCGCCGAAACGACCGCCCTCTGCTCAGCCGTTCGGCTACACCTCTCAACATGTTCTGGGGCCTCAAAGGAAAGATCGTCCAACTCAGGATTTTAAATGAACGGTCCAGGTTCCCCGGCGCTGGCGCGGCAGGACCGAAGTTTGAAAGGCATTCTTGCAACATCGGAACCAACCGGACAAATCCTGCGTATTAGCCACATATGCAATGCGTGGGTACATTAAGCTGGAGCATAACGGGATTGGCACCTGCTGCCAGGCCGGCGCGGGGGCCAGGCAGGGGTAAGATGGACACGCCGAAATTTCGCCCTCCCCGGCCTTCCAAATTCGGCCCTTTGCAGCTCGAGGAAGGAACCGAACCGTCTGCAAAGCCAAGGTCGGTGAGAGCCCCGGGGACAGCCATTGCCGCACTTGCATCGCGCACGGAGGTGAGACCGCTGGACGTTGATTGGTCACAGGTCGTCCGCCGGTGTATGGACGGGGATTCTGGCGCGTGGGCCGAGATGGTTCGTACGCACCACAAGCGTGTCTATGGGCTTTGCTATCGGTTTACCGGCAACTCCGCAGACGCGGAAGACCTGACACAAGACGTCTTCCTCAAGATCTATTCGAACCTGGCGAGTTTCGATACCAGCCGCGGCAGCCTGCAGGTTTGGATTACGACGATGACGCGGAACCTGCTGGTCGATAACTTCCGCCGCACGCGCAACCAGCGGGCAACCGGCTCTTTGGACGACGGCTGGGATTCAACGGAAGAACTTAAGCCGCTGGACCGGTTGACCTCTCCAGGCGCCTCCCCCCATGAATTGGCCGCACAGAAAGAACTGGCAGCAATGGTTCAGGATGCGCTCGCGCGTGTTTCCGTTGAATTGCGCGAGGCCGTTATTTTAAGGGACCTGCAGGATCTTGATTACAAGGAGATTGCCCAGGTACTGGGCATCCCTGAGGGGACTGTGAAGTCCCGCATAAGCCGGGGACGTGCGGAACTTGCGCGCCTGCTGGAACGTAATAAACGGGAGGTAATGTAATCATGGCAGACCGCGCACACATTCCGAGCTCTCCAGCCTGTGGCCAGTGGGAGACCCTTTTAGCGGACGCGCTGGATGGACTGCTGAAGCCCGAGGACGAAACCCTCTTTGCCCAACACATGGCGAGCTGCCAGGCGTGCACAGCGCTGTTCGATGAAGCGCGGCGCGGGCGTGAGTGGCTGGAGTTTCTCTCCCCGGAACCAGAGGTCCCGGCCGGACTGCTGGATAAGATTCTGGCGCAAACCGGACCGGGGCAAGTGGCTGGCTTTGGCCTTGTGGCCGGCAATTCGAGAGCGATTCCGATGGCTCCGGCCTGGCAGCGTCCGGGCTTCACCGCCCAGGTTCGCCGCTTTGCGGAGCCAAGACTCCTGATGACTGCGGCGATGGCGTTCTTTTCCATAGCCTTGACGCTCAATTTGACCGGAGTGAGGCTGAGCGGCCTGCGCATGGCCAATCTCCGCCCCACGGCGGTTCGTTCTTTCATGGAGAGGCGCTTTACGACGGCTTCGGTTCCCATCATCCGCTACTACGATCACCTCCGCTTTGTGTACGAAGTCGAGTCACGGGTGAGAGAGTTGCGGCGAACGGAAGAAGGCGACGACCAAGGGCAGGGACAAGGTGGAGGGCAAGCCAGTCCAGGGAACTCAACTCCAGGCGAGTCAAAGCAGACACCTGCTGTCAAAGACGGCGGCTCGCATATGGACCCTCTTCAACAATCGGGCAAGCCTGTTGCCCAACCGGCCACCGGACCTGCACAGAACATCTCTGGTGACTATGAAGAAGCTTCCCTGAAGTTTGAAGAAACACCCCGCGCATTCCGGCGGCTCCAGGACAGCACGACGGGAAACACGGTAGTGGAAAGGAGCACACGATGGATTGCGTAAATCACCTTGGCGTAACCGCGACGGCCTTTTGCCAGAGCTGCGGAAAAGCGCTTTGCCCTGGCTGCGTTCGTAACGCGGCTGGCGGGCAGATACTTTGCGAACCCTGCTGGACGGCATTTCACAGCTATCAACAGCCTTTCAATGCACCGCCTCCGGGCATGCCAAGCCCAGGGACTGCGGCGGTGCTTGGATTGATTCCCGGCGTTGGCGCCATGTACAACGGCCAATTTATCAAGGGCCTGATTCATGTGGTGATCTTCGCCGTACTAGTGAGCGCCGCTCATGTCTACGGAATCTTCGGGATCTTCATCGCGGCATGGGTCCTTTATCAATCGTTCGAGGCCTACCATACCGCCAAAGCGCGTCGCGATGGCACGCCGCTGCCAGACCCCCTGGGCTTGAATGAAGCTGGAAGCTGGTTCAGTCAGGGTGGACGGGGCCCTTATCCGGGACCACCGCCTGGTCCTGGCGCTGCTCCTGTCAATCCTGGAGCAACCGCGCAAAATCCCGCCGGTACTGGTTACCAGGCAAGTTATCAGCAGCCACCCTATCAGCAGGTGCCTTATCAGTCGACGTATCAAGGCCCTTACCCTCCACCTCCGGGCGGATTCGTCGATCCTGCTGTACCGCCGGTGCCGCCAGTACCACCGCTGCATTGGCGTCGCAAGGAGCCGATCGGAGCGATCGTGCTCATCGGTCTCGGATTGCTCTTTCTTCTTGGGCAGCTGGATCTGTTTTCTGGCCGCCTCATGGAGTTCGCCTGGCCGGTGCTTTTGATTGGACTCGGCGTGTGGCTCGTGGTTCGTCGGCTCGGTGAGTCGCAAGGAGGTCAAAAGTGAACCGTTATATCTTGATTCGCCGCTTGCGTGGCCCTGCAATCCTGCTTCTGATTGGCGTGCTTGCCCTGCTGCACACTTCAGGCGTCATTCACAGCTTCTGGCACCTTTTCTGGCCGCTCCTGCTTATTCTGCTGGGTGTGCTGCTGCTGGCTGAGAGGGCGGCGCTGGCGACCGACGGCGGCGATATGTCCGTCTGGCCGTTCGGCGGAACTCCTCAGCCTGGGGCCGTCAACCCCTCCGCGCCAACCGGAGCCTCGAGTTATCCAGGCCAGACAACAGCAATCGTTCCCTCCCATTCAAGCGACTTTGGCAAAGATCCCAATGGAGGCCAGTCATGAGCAGCGTACCTCCCAACATGCCTCCGGGTGGTCCACCGTATCCGCATCCGCCTTACGATCCCAAGACTCAGTGGCGGATGTACCGTGAACAGCAAAAAGCCGCCTGGCGTGCGCAGCGCGATGCCTGGAAGGCGCAGCGCTATGCGTGGAAGGCGGGTTACGGCGGGGCTTACGGCCCTCGCGTACCCTCCATCGTCGGCCCAGTCCTGCTCATTCTCGTTGGCATCATTGCCTTGCTGGTGCTGAGTGGCCATATTGCTGCGAGCGAATTTTGGGCGTGGTACGGGCGCTGGTGGCCCTTGCTTTTGATCCTCGCGGGGCTCGGTTTGCTTGCTGAGTGGGCGCTGGATTTGCGCCGCGATACGCCGGTACGGCGCAGCGGCAGTTTTGTGGGAATCATCATCTTCCTCGCGGTCCTGGGCTTTGGCGCAGCGGGATGGAACCACATGGGCCCGTTCTTCAATCATTGGAACGGCGATAACGACGACTTCTTCAACATGTTCGGTTTGCCGGAGCACGATAACGACCAAGTAGCCCAGACTGCACAGGCTCCGGCCAACGCGGCCATCGACATCGAGAATCCGCGCGGAGATGTGAGCATCGCAGCGGGCGATGGATCGGCCGTGGAAGTACAGGCGCATGAAGTGGCTTTTGCCAGCAACGACACGGAAGCGAAAAAGATTTTCGACTCGGAAGCGGCACAGCTCACCGTAAGCGGCAACGGCGTGCTGGTGAAGTCAGACAGTAGCAATAGCGGAAGGGTGAATCTGACCGTGACCGTGCCCAAAAGCGCTCGAGTTACGGTAAATGCCGGCAAGGGCGACGTCACAGCCGCCGGACTCGGCGCCGGGATCACGGTAACGGCACACGGAGACACCCATCTGAACGCCATCACCGGCTCGGTGCAGGTCCATTTCACCAACAGCCGGCACGATTTCTCAGCCCACCAGGTGGACGGAGACCTGACCGCCGACGGAAATTGCAACGATCTGACGATCTCTGAGGTCAAGGGCCGCGTCTCGATGAGCGGGCAGATCTTTGGCGACGTACACATGGAGAATATTTCCGGCCCGTTAAGCGTGCACACCTCCGTTACCGATGTGCAGATTGCCGAACTACCGGGCGACTTGACCTTCGACTCGGATGATCTGCGCGTGACGGAGTCAAAGGGCCTGGTGCATGTTGTGACGCACGCCAAGGACGTTGACCTGAGCCAGATTTACGGTGACAGCTACGTCGAAAACCGCGACGGACGCATCACAGTGGAACCCGCCGGTGCCTACAACGTCGAGGCGAAGAACAGCAAGGGCGATGTTGAGATAACGCTGCCGCCGAACGCGTCAGCCACTGTTGACGGACACACCCACAATGGTGACATTGTGACTGAATTTGGCCTGACCGTAAGCGGAGACGAAGACAAATCGGTTACCGGGAAGATTGGCTCAGGACAGTCGAAACTCGAGCTGAGTTCGAGCAACGGCGATCTGCACATCAAGAAGGGGCCGGCTTTCCCGTCGGCACCTACGGTAGCCAACGCACCAACCGCGCCTCAAACCCCAGCACCCCCAAGTGCGCACCACTTGAAGCAGCCGAAACCTGAAGCTCCACAACTCGTTACGCAATAGGGAGAGGCTTAATTCAAGAGGATCAACGAACCGGCGCGGAAGGTACCATGCTTCCGCGCCGGTTGTGTTTTTGGCGGACTTCGCTTGAAAGCGACGCTTTCGAGGGGTACATTGTTGGCATGATGCATGCGCCCATAAAGGTAATTACCGTGGAACGGGAATATGGTTCGCGCGGCGGCGAGTTTGCCCACGATCTGGCCACGCGGCTGGGTTGGAAACTCCTGGACTCGGAATTGGTCACGGGGGCTGCACGAATTGCAGGCGTCGACCCGAAGCTCGCGGCCAAGCTCGATGAGAGGCTCGATCCCTGGTACTACCGCTATGGCAAGGTCTTCTGGCAGGATTCCGGCTATTCGATGGCGTCGATCGGCGACGACCACGTCTTCGACTCGGAACGCATGCTGAAGCTGATCAAGCAGGAGATCCTGGACGCGGCGAAGGAAGGCAACTGCGTGCTGGTGGGCCGCGGAGCTGCATGCGCACTCGCCGGGCAACCGGGCTGTTTTCACGTCTTCGTGTATGCAACCTCGAGCGCGAAACGTGACTGGTTCATGCGAGCGTTTCCACAGCAGGCTCAGCAGGCAGACCAGCACCTGGCGGCATTCGACAAGCGGCGCGCAGCGGTCATCCGCAAGTTCTATCAGCAGGAGTGGTGCTCTCGTGGGCTTTACCACATGCTGTTGAATTCCTGCATCGGCAGCGAGGCGATGATCGACGCTGTGCGCGGTGCGGCCGGACTTGCCACCTGCCCAGAAGAAACGCTGGCGGGGTAACCTAGACAGCGACGCGAGGAACGCGTGCGGCAATCCGCGTCAATACTTCCCAGGGGATGGTCTGCGTGGCATCGGCATGATCGTAGGCGGTGATGGTCTTCGCGCCCTGCGTTCCAATTATCACAACCTCATCCCCGGCCTTGACTCCATCGATCTCCGTTACATCGATCACGGCGTGGTCCATACTCACGCGACCGATCAGCGGCGCGCGCTGCCCGCGAACCAGCAGGCTGAAGCGATTGCCCAGAATGCGCGAGAGGCCATCCGCGTAACCTGCCGTAACCAACGCGACTCGCATGGGCTCTGATGCGACGAAGGTTCCGTTATAGCCCACCACCGCCCCTGCTGGAATATCGCGGACGCTGATGACAGCTGTTTTGAAGGTGAGCACTGGCTTCAAAGTGGATCGTGCGGCAATAAGCGCGGCTGGAGCGTCCGTTGCGAACTCCGGTGTGAATCGGGGAACGATTCCGTAGAGGGATATCCCCGGCCGCAACAAGGCTTTCATGCCGTGCCGCGCGGCCAGTTCGGCTATGGTCGCGATGTCATCGCAAAAAAGCACCGAGGACTGACCCACATTGAGCCAATCGGCGTAGAGCCCGGCAGCTTCGACAATCTCCAGCGCTTTTTGCAATTCGCCGAGTTGACTCTGCGTAGCGTTCCCCGCGCTTTCGTCAGCAGCAAACAAGTGAGTCATAATGCCCTCAAGCTTGAGGGGTGAACTCGGCGAAAAGCGCGAAAGATGGGAAGGCAGTACCTCGAGGCTTGTGCCCTGGCGGCTCATGCCGGTATCAATTTCCAGATGAACGGGCACCGACCCCGGCTTCAATCCGGCAGATCGTGCGGCGGCTTCGAGGTCATCCAGTTGCGCCGGCTCCCAAACGACAGCGGTGAGCCGATGCTGAATGATGGTTGCGCCCTGACCCGGAACAACGCCACCGATCACCACGATCCGCGTATCCGGACAGAGTGCGCGTGCCGCCACTCCTTCTTCCACGCTGGTAACCGCAATCCATCGTGCTCCGGCCCGAACCACCGCTGGCGCGCAAAGCGCAAGCGAATGGCCATACGCATCCGCCTTGAGAATGGCCATCAGCTCCGCGTCGGATGGAGCGAGACTCTGGAGAAATCGGAAGTTTTCTTCGAGAGAAGCGGTGCTGATCTCGACCCAGCAGGGGCGCGTTTGCATGCGAAGGTCCTGAAGCTAGTTTACGGCATAGCTCGGCCATCCAATGCCGACAAACCTAACGCAAGAGTGCGAAGGCAACAATGGTTTCGCCATTCGCAGGCAATTGATCTGCCAGCTCTTGCTCCAAATCCCGCGGGATTTGCATTTCGCAGGCCTCCACTTCCTCGGTAGTCGCACCGTGGAAGCAAAGCTCACAGTAGCCCAACGAGTTTCCCGTGTCCATGCGAACAGGCGGACCGAAGACTCGGCAGGTCATGGGTCGCCATTCGTAGACATCACATAGACCAGTGACGGGGTTAAGCGCGGGGCACGCCGGCTCGTTCGCGTAATCCTCGAAGCGTTCGCGATCTTCTTCGCTATCCCCGATTAGTCCTGTCTCAACATCCCCGGGAAAGCTCGAGCCATGTTCCTCGATCCAGGCCGTTGCGCGTCTCTCCAGATCAGACGCCAGGGCGGGATTTTCGCCGCGCAGCGTCTGCATTCCGGCAACCAGTCGGAGCGCATCAAGCTCGTTGATCGCAAACGCGCCATAACAGCACTGCGTGCATCCCGGTTTGCACACAAGCCACGGACCTGCTCGCCGCGTGGCATCGGCCAGCGCCGCATCCACAATCTGCACTAGCTCCGTATCGGAGGCCAACGACATGGGTGCCATGATACTTGACTTTTACTCAGCCGCGCCGTGAGATAAGGACACGAGGTCGCAATGCTTTTTCTGGAGCGCACTCCCCGCGCGCCACTCAATCGTTTCGTCCGAATGCTTTGGTACACGAAAGCGCCAGAAGTCGCCGCCGGCCGAGAGCGCATTCTGCCGAACGGCTGTGTTCAGGTCATCGTGAACCTGGCGCGCGATTATCTGCTAGATTGTTCCGAAGGCCAGCCGGATCGAGCGATGGCTCCAGCCCTGGTAGTCGGGTGCCGCTCAGTCTACGAGATCGTGGATCGCTCCGACATGGCCGACCTGATCGGTGTCGTCTTTGAGCCAGGAGGATTCGCAGCCTTAGCCGCCGACTCAGCAGATCGATTCGCAAATCAAAGCATTCCGCTTGAAGATTTATGGGTTGGGCAGGCGAGCTGTTTGCGCGAACGCCTGCAACAGGCTTCAACGCCCGAAGCGCGGTTCCAGTATCTCGAGGACTTTCTGCTTGAGCGATTCGTTGCATGCGAAGCGAAACTCAACTCGCCGCGCCAACAAATCGTTGAATTCGCGCTGAGTCGGTTTCGACTTCATCCGTCCATGTCCAGTGTGAACGCTGTGGCCCGAAGCACTGGCTGGAGTGAGAGGCGGTTTTCGCAAATCTTCCGGGAGCAGGTAGGGTTCTCGCCAAAGTTGTGGTGCAGGATAGAGCGCTTTCAACGGGCCGTGCGCCAGATCCACAAAGGCGCGGATGTCGCTTGGGCTGAACTGGCTCTCGATTGCGGATTTTATGACCAGTCCCATTTTGCCAATGAATTCCGCGCATTTTCCGGAGTGGACGCAACGACTTATTCTGCGCGGCGCACACAGTGGAAGAATCACATCAGCGTTGGCTAGGCGCAGGATTTCCGAATTTTCCAAGATGAGGAAGAGACAAGCAAGCAAGATCGATACAGCGATAATGCCGCGAAGCAGGAGTTCCTATGACAAGTTCCACTACTCAATCCGGAAGCACCATCATCCCCGCCCTCCGGTACAAGGATGCGCCAGCAGCGATCAATTGGCTTTGCAACGTTCTCGGATTCGAGAAAAATGTTGTTTATGAGGGACCGGCAGGGACCATCGGTCACGCCCAACTAACGCTGGGTTCGGGGATGATCATGCTCGGCTCCCAGAAGGATGATGAATACGGTCGCGGCTTCAAGGCTCCGGGAGAATTGGGTGGAGTAGAAACTCGAACCGTCTACATCGTGGTGCCCGATGCTGACGCGGTGTTTGCACGAGCGCAAGCCGCCAGCGCAACCATGGTGCGGCCAATTCAGGACACGGATTACGGTAGCCGCGAGTTCGCGGTGAAGGATCCTGAAGGCCACTCGTGGAGTGTGGGTACTTATGACCCCTGGAAGGCGCACTAACGAAAACTTGCTCCCCTCGAGCCAGGCCTCACGTCAGATCGCTCGCCTCTCTATTCCGCCACTCACCAGCGGTAAGGTATAGTCGTTGGGTGGTTTCAGAGAGGTTCCCCTTGAGGTCAATTCGATTGCTTTTCCCCTTGGTCTTTTTGTCGTTAGCCGTCCCCGTCGGCTTTGCTCAGCAAGGCCGTTTGCTTGTTGCACAAAAGGGCCTTCAAAGCCTTGCCGTCGTCGATCCCGTTGCCGGGTCAGTGATTGCTTCGGTTGACGAAGGCGGCACGACTGGCCATGAAGTCGCCGGTTCGCCAGACGGCAAGCTGGCGATTGTCCCGATTTACGGAAATTCCGGTGTAGGCAAGCCGGGCACCGATGGCCGAAACATCGTAGTCATTGATCTCGCGTCTCAGAAAATCATTCACAACATCCAGTTTGATCATGGGGTGCGTCCGCATTGCCCGGTGTTCGGCCCAAAGGACGGAATGCTCTACGTCTCAACCGAGCTGGACCACGCGATCACGGTGATTGATCCCAAGACATGGCAGATTGTGGGCTCCATTCCGACGGGGCAGCCGGAAAGCCACATGTTCACGATCTCGCACGACGGTCTGCGCGGATACACCGCCAACGTCGGGCCAGGTACGGTTTCCGTACTCGACATGAAGGCGCGCAAGACCCTGGCCATTATTCCGATCTCCGGCAACACCCAACGCATCACGATTTCCAACGATGACCGCTGGGTGTTTACCGCAGACCAAACCAAGCCGCAGATGGCGGTAATCGATACTTCCACGAACACCGTGAAGACCTGGGTTCCGCTGGATGGTCTTGGCTATGGCGCTGCCGTCAGCAAGGATGGAAACTGGCTGCTGATGCCGATTCCTGACAAGAACGTTGTGGATGCTGTCGACCTCAAGTCGATGAAGGTCGCCCACTCGATCCCCGTCGGCGCCGCCCCACAGGAAGTGCTGACCGCACCGGGGGGAAAGGTGGCCTATGTCTCCTGCCTTGGCAGCAACCAAG